>JAESFJ010000143.1_pt1 | contig 75718 bp, 71 predicted proteins | sample 9266161 | NCBI WGS metagenome assembly JAESFJ01 (sample SAMN14506165, study PRJNA617096) | algae metagenome | isolation source: Calothrix sp. FI2-JRJ7 and co-occurring heterotrophs from granitic desert soil | place: USA: Red Pass Lake area, Fort Irwin, California | collected 2000-06-01
CGATCTTGGCCACCAGCCAGGCAGTACCGCCGGCTTCGGTGAGCAGGCGACGGGCGTAGTCCATGTCGGCGGCATCACGTGGGAAGGAGACGGCCAGGTAGTCCAGGTCCATCTCGGCGGCGACCTTGATGTCGGCCTTGTCTTTTTCGGTCAGCGCTGGCGCAGTCAGGCCGCCGCCGCGGCGGTTGATGCCCTTGTTGTCCGACAGCGGGCCGCCGATCAGTACGCGGCAGTGCAGCTCGTCCGCGCCCTTGAGTTCGACGCGCATGACCACGCGGCCGTCGTCGAGCAGCAGTTCGTCACCGACATCGCAGTCCTGGATCAGCGCCGGGTAGTCGATACCGACCACTTCCTGAGTGCCGGCCGTACGCGAGTGGCTGGAGGAGAGGCGGAACAGGTCACCGTCCTTGAGCTCGATGCGCTTGTTCTCGAATTTGGCGATACGGATCTTCGGACCTTGCAGGTCGCCGAGCAGGGCGACGTGGCGGCCGTGCTTGGCGGCTAGCTCGCGAACCAGGGCGGCGCGCGCCTTGTGGTCGTCCGGCGTGCCGTGGGAGAAGTTCAGACGGGCCACGTCGAGACCGGCGAGGATCAGTTGCTCCAGCACTTCCGGCGAGCTGCTGGCCGGGCCCAGGGTGGCGACGATTTTGGTGCGGCGAAAGGTCATGCACGAACTCCCTAGTGAACTATGACCGGGAGGCTACTACGGCGCCGGGCTGTAGTCATTGTTCCTGTGCACTACCCTTTGCCGTGCGGTTTGATCACCAGCAGATCGCACTCGACACGTTCCAGCACCCGTTCTGCGGTATGGCCGATCAGCAGGCTGTCCAGATGGCCGCGGGCGATGGCGCCCATCACCAGCAGGCCGATATTGTGCTCACGCACGAAACGCGGGATGACTTCCTCGGCAAAGCCGTCCAGCAGGTGGGCCTGTGCTCTATCAATGGCGTGCTGGGCGATCAGCTTGTCGAAGGCTTCGCGGTGCTCGCGGCTGCACTGGGTCACGTAGTCTTCATATTCCTGCGCTACCTCGGCGTCGAACAGCAGCGACCGCGGCAGAGGCGCCTGCGCGTGCAGGTATTGGGCCTGTAAGCCGAGCTCGGCCTGCAGGGTCTGGCTGGCATCAATCAACTGATGATCGAGGGCGGCAGGTTTGTCCGCGCTGTGCAGTGGGTCGAGCGCGGCGCACAGGCTCTGACCATGGGGTTCGGCGTCGTGTACCAGCCACAGCGGCACCGGGCTGCGACGAATCAGCTGCCAGCTGGTATCACTGAACAACAGGCGGCGCAGCGCACTGCTGGGATGAGTCGATTTGAACAGGATGTCCGGTTGCAGCACCGCGACGCGGGAAAGGATCTCTTCGTGGCGGCGCTTGCCCCAGCGCACGTCCACTTCGATCTTGAATCCTTCATCGCTCAGGTGAGCGACGCTGGCGCGCAGGGCCTCGTGGCTTTGTCGCAGGATGGTTTCACGGGCGCGGTTGAGCAGATGGCTGTCCAGCAGGCCGCCTTCCAGGCTTGGGTGGTATTCGATCTGCAACAGGTGCAATTCGGCGCCGGTCTTTCGTGCCACGTCGGCTGCGCGTTGCAGGGCGGGTTGTTGCTGGTGTTCGGCGTCGATGACGACCAACAGTCGTTGCAGTTTCATGGCAGCGTCCTCGCCTGGAGTCTGTATTTGCATTACACACCCTGTTGCGCTGAACGGCATTGATATGGGTCAGCGCAGACGGGGATTTAGCGCCGGTTCGAGAGGACGAGCGGTCGTGGCGCTGGCGTTGATAAAGTGAGAGGCAGTGGCGTCATGCCAAGGCGCAGCCAGAAAATCCGTCGTGGCTTGCCGCTGTTCAGTTTTTACCTGGGCTGTCGATACACTGCTCATTGGAGGAATTGCCCATGCGTACCCTGATCATTCTGGCCGTGGCCCTGGTTGCTGCGGGCTGCACCCGTGTCTCGCTCGACCATCATCTGAACAACGCCTATCGCGCCTACAACGAAGGCGATTGCGCCCGTGTCGCGCTGGAGCTGTCGCAGGCCGAGCGCAAGAGCCGCTCACGCAATTACCTGCAGCCGGAGATTTCCCTGCTGCGCGGTCAATGCCTGGAGCGCGAGAGCCTGTTCGTCGATGCCGCGCAGACCTACCAGTTCATCATCACGCGCTATCCGGCCAGCGAGTACGCCTACCGCGCCCGCGCGCGTCTGCAGACGCTGGAGCAGCTGGGGCATCACAATCCGGCGCCGGCGGCCAAGGTCAGTCCGGCCACACTCTGAGCCTTCGGTCGTCCGGCGTTCCTCGGCGACGCGGTGCGGTATAAGCTGGCGTATGTCTCTCACGGAGGATGAACATGCGTCACTGGTTGTTGATCGCTGTACTACTGCCCACGCTGGCGACGGCGGAAATCTATCGCTGGACAGACGAGCAGGGGCGGGTGCATTTCGGCCAAAGGCCCGTTGCTGGGGCTGAAACCGTGCAGGTCAGGCCGCAGGTGATCGAGCGCGACGAACATACGCGTGAGCGTGAAGAGCGTCGTCAGCGTTTTTACGATGCGCGGCGTGAAGAGCAACAGCAGGCTGCAGCGACAGCAGCTGCGCAGCGCGAAGAGCGGGCCAGTGAATGTCGTGATCTGCGCCGACACCTGGCGCAGATGCCGGAGGGCTTTCGCTACTATCGCGAAGGCGCCGGCGGCGAGCGCATCTACTACAGTGATGAAGAAACCGACACCGCTCGTCGCCAGCTGCGCGAGCGGATAGCCCAACGCTGTTCTTGAGGGTGGTTTAGTGGCCGTAGTAGGGCCATACTCAAGTCCCTTTGTAGCGATTTGCCACTATGCGTAGCCAGCGCCGAATCGAACGCCATCAGTTGCCCTACTACCTGAAGGTGTTCAATCGCATCACCGACAAACCGATGGGTTCCATCGGCAATGTCTCTCTCGACGGTCTGATGCTGATCAGTCAGTTGCCGATGCTGGTGGGCGCGCGCTTCGACATGCGCCTGAAGATTCCAGGCCAGCATGGCATGCATTTCATCGACTTCTCCGCTAACTGCCAATGGTGCCGTGAAGATGTCACGCCTGGCATCTACGACTCCGGGTTCGCTCTGGTCGCGCCGCCTGCCGACTACGTCGAGATGATCGACGCGCTGCGTTACTACTTCAGTTTCCACAGCCTGGCGGCGTCTGCCTGATATCTCGCTCGTCCGAGTCGCCTGATCTGCAGCGTCAATGCATCGCTGGTGCACGTGCCAGGCTGCGCAAGCGCTGGCTCAACTGCAGGCGCAGACCCTCGTCCTCACAGAACAGCAGCGCGTGCTCAAGGTCATAGCGTTCACCCTGTGGGCAATCCAGTTGCCGATAGACATCCGCGCGAGCCAGGTGATCGACCAGATTCGGCGGACCGAGTTGCAGGACACGCTCGGCATCTTTGAGGGCTGCGTCCGGGGCATCGTGCTGCATATGCAGCAGGCGCAGATTGCGCGACAGGCGTCGTAGCATGTCGGTAGCGTCGGCTGTCTGCAGGTGCACGGCGCTGAGTTCGACATCCGGGCCCAGTTGGCGATAGAGCTGGTCGCGGCAGTCGCGGGTGTAGAGTCGGCGCCCACCGCAAGGATCAAGCAGGTGATCGGCGCCAGGTACACGGAGCATGAAATGACCAGGGAAGTTCACGCCCTGTAGTGGAATATCCAGGCGGCGTGCCACTTCCAGCGCAATCAATGCCAGGGTCAGCGGCTGGCCGCGTCGGCGGCGTAGCACTTCATGCGGCAGGGCATGGCGCGGTCGCGTCACGCCTTCGTCGTCTTCTTGATAATCGAGCTCGGCCAGTCGGCGCAGCAGCGGCTGGGCCAGTTCGCGAGCGGGCAGGGCGGGTAGTCCAGCGCTGACCTGCAGTAACAGGCTGTGCAGATCGCTCATGATCTGCGCGGGCTGGAGCTGATCATCGTGTTCGGCGGCGATCCACAGCGCCGCCTCGAACAGGGCGGGTGGATCGCGTTGCAGGCACTGCAGGCAGGCTTGGCGTGGGTTCATCGCATTCTCCACTGGATTGTGCTTTTGTAGCCCCTGACAAGGTCGTCGTCCAGTGTGGCTCTCCTATACTGAGGCCTGAAGTCCGATCGGGAGCTCGCCCATGTTCAGCATGATGGAAGCCGCCCGCCTCGAGGCCCTGCATCTGGCCGAGGATCCGGCCAGCGGTCTCAAGGCCGTTATCGCCATTCACAACACCCGCTTCGGGCCAGCACTCGGCGGCTGTCGTTACCTGCCCTATGCCGATGAACAGAGCGCCATTGGCGATGCCATCCGTCTGGCTCAGGGCATGAGTTACAAGGCAGCGCTGGCCGGTATCGATCACGGTGGCGGCAAGGCGGTGATCATCCGTCCGCCGCATCTGCAGAGCCGGGCCGCGCTGTTCGAGGCCTTCGGGCGTTTTATCGAAACCCTCAATGGACGTTACATCACCGCCATCGACAGCGGCACCTCCAGTGCCGATATGGACTGCATCGCCCAGTACACCAATCACGCAACCAGCACGACCAGCGAGGGTGATCCGTCGCCGCACACAGCCTTGGGGGTATTCGCGGGCATTCGCGCCACCGCCCAGGCGCGTCTTGGCAGCGATGATCTGGAGGGACTGCGGGTCGCCATTCAGGGCCTGGGCAATGTCGGCTTCGCCCTGGCCGAAGCGCTGCATGCCGCTGGCGTCGAATTGCTGGTCAGCGACCTGGATGCCGGCCGTGTGCAGCTGGCCGTCGAGCAACTGGGGGCGCACCCGATTGCCAGCGATGCGCTGCTCACCACGCCCTGCGACATTCTCGCGCCCTGCGGCCTGGGGGGTGTGCTGAATGCACAGACGGTCGCTCATCTGCGCTGCGCAGCGGTGGCAGGGGCTGCCAACAATCAGCTGGCCAGCCCCGAAGTGGCCGACCAGCTGGAAGCTCGCGGGATTCTCTACGCGCCGGATTACGTGCTCAATGCCGGAGGGCTGATCTACGTGGCACTGCGTCATCGTGGTGAGGAGTTGCCGGCGATCACCGCACATCTGGCGCAGATCAGCCGGCGTCTGACCGAGGTCTACGCCCATGCTCAGGCTGAAAAACGTTCCCCGGCGCGAGTCGCCGACTATCTGGCGGAGAGCCTGCTCTATCGCACCTAGCTGCTATCCGACCCGTTCCGGGGGGCTGAGCCTGGCCAGACAGCATCGCGGCGACGTCAGTGCGGTCAATTGCCGTCGAATTCGCCCTGGTAGCACACAGGTGAACTGGGCGAATCGTATCGCTGCAGCTCCTCTTCGAGGAAATCCGCCAGAACTCGCGCGTTGTTGTGCTCCTCATCGCGTGCGGCGTAAAGCAGCGTCAACGTGCCGCCCGCTGCCCAGTGCAGCAGTCGCTGCCAATGTTCGGGGTGACCCGCCAGCTCACGGCGATAGGCCGCACTGAAGTCATCGAAGGCTTCGACGCGGTGAGAGAAGGCCTTGCGCAGTTCGGTAGATGGCGCGACTTCGGGTAGCCATTCATCGAACGCCAAGGCGTCCCTGGACAGGCCCCTTGGCCATAGTCGGTCGACCAGTATGCGTTGGCCGTCGCCGGCCTGGGCATCGAGATAAACCCGCTTGCAACGGATCATCGAGTGGCCTCCATAGTCTGCGACAATGCCGCACTTGGCGCTGCGTATGGGCTCGATTAGCGTGGTGAAAGGAGGATTCACCATGGACTATTTCATTATCGTCGTCACCACCGCTGCCGGCCTGTATTTTCACTGGTGGCTGTTTCGCCGTATTCGCCAATGGAGTGATCGCGATCTGGCGCTTTCATTTGCCGAGAGCGATGAGCGCAAACGTCAATACATGCTTGAACAGCTGGGCCGTGCGCAGCGCGAGGGTGTCAAACGACGAGATTTGCCAGCCTGGCTGGAGCAGGCTGCGGGGCATTGTCCAATCAACAACGCATGATGCGCCTGGCGCTCACTGGGTAGGCCCCGTGCGAGCAACACGGGGCCCATGTACTCGATCACTCGCTGGCTGCGTCGACCTCGAGTTCGTCGAGGGCATCGGGCTGGCTCTTGAACGCTTTGGCAAACACGTCGCGATTCTTGGCCATGAAGATACCCAGTTCCTCGCCCTGTTCCTCGCTCAAGGACGGCACGGCCTTGTGCAGAACCTCGCTCAGGCGCTCGGCCAGCTCCAGCATCTTGTCGTAACGATCGGCTTCGGCCTTATCCATAAACAAGCGCTCCGGATCGCGACTGCTGCGATACACCACTTCGACGGCCATTCATCACCTCGTCTGCCTTCATGCGTGTTGATCAGTAATTAACTGGTTTTTTGTACAGTGGTGGCGAGAATAAAGGACTCGCTTCTCTTTTGCCAGCATTGGGCTTGATGGGCAGCTTAGATGACTCGATTTGCGCCTGCATTCAGCGGGTGGCGGCGTTTGGGTGTAGGTATCGCCAACGGCAGAATCAGGTACGTTTGTACAATTATTGTATATGTTGAGTCGGCATCGGATTCTTTATCAAACGTTTTCCGGGGCGGCGCTTGTGTTGCTGTTTAGTGGGCATCTATAGTCATTCCAGGCGTATGTGCTTCGCCTTTGCAGTGCCCAATCATGAGGTGTTCACCTTGAACTCAGTCGGTCGTGTAGAGCGCAAGTTGCTCGCGCTGGTGGCACTGTTTTACCTGAGCCTGATGCTACTCATTGGGGCAATCTGGGGAAGTCAGACCAGCCTCTCCAGTGGTCGTGATGTACAAGATCTGTATCGTTCCCTTTACCGGCTGTCTTCGCTGCTTTCTATCCTGCAGGACGCCGAGATCGGTCAGCGCGGCTATTTGCTGACAGGCAACGAGCAGTACCTCGTGCCCTACGAACGAGCCATCGGGCAACTGGATGAGCAGCTGTTGCTACTTGTCGAAACCCCAATGCTCAGGGCTTACAAGCCTGATATTGATGCGATTGCCGGACTCAGCCAGCTCAAGCGCAACGAGCTGGCACAGACCATCGTCGTGCGTAGGGAGCAGGGGCAGAACGCTGCACAGCGTATTCTGGCCGAGGACGTCGGTAAGCTCTACATGGATGAAATGCGTGTACGCATCGGCAATATCGTACGAGGCGTCACGGCGTCCCTTGAAGAACAGAAGGCGGATCTTGAATGGCGCTCGAATCTGGCGCTATGGGGGGGCGGCGGTGGTGCGTTGATGATGCTCGGGTTGCTCACGCTGCTGTTTATCGATTTGCGTCGTGACCTCAGTGAGCGCGCCGAGTTGCTCGAGCGCCTAGCCTTCGAGTCGAAGCATGACAGTCTCACCCAAATACCCAATCGACGAGCCTTCAACGAAACGCTGGATCAGGCATTGGCGCTCGCCAGGCGGGGAGAGCGTCAGGTGGCGTTGCTCTATCTCGATCTTGATGGCTTCAAACCGATTAACGATCAGCATGGCCACGCTGTCGGAGATGCGACGCTCAAGGCAGTGGTTGCACGGTGGCAGGGTTTGATGCGTGAAGGTGAAGTGTTGGCGCGGCTTGGCGGGGACGAGTTCGCTATCATCGCGGCAGGTGATGCCGACGCTGTCGAACGCCTGGCGCGGCGCCTGATCGAGGCGCTTGACGCGCCGCTGCTGGAGCAGTTTCCCGAGGTGCGGGTGGGCGTCAGCGTTGGTCTGGCGCGTTATGCCGAACATGGCGAAGATCGTCGCCGGCTTATCGCGGCGGCCGATATGGCCATGTATCGCGCCAAACAGGCGGGCAAGCACTGCTTCGCCTGGCCTGAATCACGTCAGCCGGTACTCGCTGTAGTCTGAACGGCCTGTGTCTTTCCGTCACATCCCAGCATCATCCTCAAGCTGGTGTTTTTCCTGCATGCTCGTCGGCGTGCATCCATGTCGGATGCACGGGCCGCATGTCTGGTTGGGGAGAAGTGACACGATGAATTGGGCGGAACGTCTGCGTACGGGCATGCATGGCCTGGCGGAATCCTTGGGTAATCTGCTGATGGAGGCCTTCCATTACCTGGCGCTGTTCGCCATCGGGGCGATCACGGCCTGGGCGGGGGTGATGACCTTCATCGGCATGCTGGAAAAGGGACACATCACGGTCGATGACATTCTGTTGCTGTTCATCTACCTGGAATTGGCGGCAATGGTGGGCATCTACTTCAAGACCAACCACATGCCGATTCGCTTCATGATCTATGTAGCGATCACCGCGTTGACCCGTTTGCTGATTTCCGACATTTCTCACACCCACAAACCGACTTGGGGCGTGGTGATGGTGTCGGGAGCGATCCTGCTGCTGGCCCTGGCGATTCTGGTGGTGCGCTACGCCTCGTCGCGTTTTCCGGCGGTGGCTGGCCCGCACCCGCGCAGCAAAACGCGCAACCGCGAGGACGCCGAGTCCGAGCGCGACGATGCGTCTGACTGAAATGTAGGGTGGATCGGGGCGCGTAGATGACGCTCTTTTCATCCACCACTGCGGGTGTCATGGTGGAGCGGGGCGTCAGTCGAGCGGCGCGAACAGCGCCGCCAGGTCTTCTTCATCCAGTTGCCACTGGCCCTGACTGCCACCGTCCAGCACGCCCTTGGCCAGGTTGGCCTTGGCCTGCTGCAGTTGCTGGATCTTTTCCTCGACGCTGCCACGGGCGATCAGCTTGTAGACGAACACAGGCTTGTCCTGGCCGATGCGGTAGGCGCGGTCGCTGGCCTGGGCTTCGGCGGCCGGGTTCCACCAGGGGTCGAAGTGGATCACGGTGTCGGCGGCGGTCAGGTTGAGACCGCTGCCGCCGGCCTTGAGGCTGATCAGAAAAACCGGAAATTCCCCCGCCTGGAAGCGTTGTACCGGTGTGCGCCGGTCCTGGGTGCTGCCAGTCAGCTTGGCGTAGGCGATCTTGCGTGCCTGCAATTCCGCCTCGATCAGCGCTAGCATCGAGGTGAACTGGGAGAACAGCAGTACCCGGCGGCCTTCGTCGACCAGCTCTACGAGCATGTCCAGCAGGGCGCTGAGCTTGCCCGAGTCGTGGGCACCCAACTCGCCATTATCCTCTCCGAGCAGACGCAGGTCGCAGCAGCTCTGGCGCAGGCGCAGCAGGGCTTCGAGGATGACGATATGACTGCGGGCCAGACCCTGGCGGGCAATTTCGTCGCGTACCTTCTGGTCCATGGCCAGACGCAGAGTCTCGTAGCGGTCGCGCTGCAGCTGGGTCATCTCGACCCATTGGGTAATCTCGGTCTTTGGCGGCAACTCGCTGGCCACCTGTTCCTTGGTGCGGCGCAGCAGGAAGGGGCGGATGCGCCCATTCAGATGGTTCAGGCGCTGGGCGTCGCCACGTTTTTCGATGGGTGTGCGGTAGTCGCGGGTAAAGGCTTTGGCGTCGCCGAGCCAGCCCGGCATGAGGAAGTGGAACAGCGACCACAGCTCGCCCAGGTGGTTTTCCAGCGGTGTGCCGGTCAGGCACAGGCGCAGGTCGGCCTGCACCTGAGCCGCTGCAGTGGCCGCCTTGCTGCGCGGGTTCTTGATGTTCTGCGCTTCGTCGAGAATCAGCAGGCGATAGCGCTGCTGGTTCAGCGCCTTGAGGTCGCGCGGCAGCAGGGCGTAGGTGGTGAGGATCAGATCGTGCTCGGCGATCTCCTCGAACAGCGCCTTGCGCTTGTTGCCATGCAGGGCCAGTACGCGCAACTGCGGGGTGAAGCGCGCCGCCTCGTCCTGCCAGTTGGGTATCAGGCTGGTGGGCATGACGATCAGTGCTGGATTTTTCAGGCGCCCGGCCTGTTTCTCGCAGAGGATGTGCGCCAGGGTCTGCAGGGTCTTGCCCAGGCCCATGTCGTCGGCCAGTACGCCACCGACGCGCAGTTCGGCCAGGGTCTGCATCCAGTTCAGGCCCTGCACCTGATAGGTGCGCAGTTCGGCCTGCAACCCCTCGGGTGGCGCAATTTCACGTACCGCCAGGTTCTGCAGGCGCTGGGCGAAGCCGCGCAATTCATCGCCGCCTTGCCAACTGAGTTCGGGCCCCTGGGCCAGTTCGGCCAGGCGCGCGGCGTCGGCGCGGCCCAGGCGCAGCGGCAGATGATCGTCGCCAGGGTCGCGGAAATATAGCTCGCCGAGCGTAGCCAGCAGCGGCTTCAAACGGGCGAAGGGCAGGGCGATGCGTTTGCCGCCCTGCGGCAGGCTGACCAGCAGGCGATCTTCGTCGGCGCGCTGGGCCAGCGCTTCGGGCGCCAGCAGCCAGGGCGTGCGGCGAATGGCCTGGAGCAGGATCGGCAGCAGACTCAGGCGCTGGCCCTCCACCTCGATGCCCAGCTCCAGATCGAACCAGTTCTGCTGCGGATCTTCCTCGACTTCCGCGTACCAGTCGTCGACCTCGGCGAGGTTGTACTGGAAGTCCGGGCGCATGTGGATTTGCCAGCCTTCGGCGCGCAGCTGCGGCAGTTGCTGCTGGACGAAATCCAGCCAGTCGCGCTCGCGCTCCAGTTCGAACGGCTCGCCGGCTTCGGCCGGCAGCGCCTCGCTCTGGCGCAGGGCTACCTGCAGGCCGAGACTTTCCAGACGTTTGCGCAGGCTGGCTTCGGCGCCGCCGTCGCGGATCAGGCGCAGGTTGGTTTGCTCATCCAGGCGCTTGACCAGATCCTTGGCCGGCTTGCCGAAAACCTTGTGCCCGGCATAGTCGAAGGCCAGCGCCGCGCGGTGCTGGGTTTGCTCCTGCATGCGCCCTTTGCGTGCGTCGAAATGCACGCGCACCTGGCTGCCAAGGCTGAGGATGGCGGAGGGGGCGATGCCTTCGAGGCGTGTTTCCGCCAGTTCCTTGTTCACCACGATGATGTCCGACAGGTCGCTGCCGGCGCGCTGTTGCGCTTCCAGGATGAGCAGGGCGGCGACCACGTGCTTGCAGTTGAAGCCAACCGGGCAGTTGCAGTGGCCGGTCACGCTCCATTTGCGCCCGTAAGGATGCAGCGTGATGCGCTGCTGGTAGGTCTGCCCGCCGGAACCACGGCAATTGGCGAGCAGGCTGTGGTCCTTGAGGCTGAGCAGTTTGCTGCGTTTTTCTTCGGCGTAGGCAATGCCGCGGCGCAGGTCGCCCGCGCCGAACTCGGAACGCCAGTCCTCCTGGCGTAACTGGTGAATATCCAGAGGCATCAACGAAGCCCCGTGGCGAAAAGGAATGGGCGCATGACTGGGCCGTGGCAATGCAAAGCCACAGATTTTCGCATAGCCGCGTGACGATTAGCAGGCGTGGCGCCGAGATTGCCGACGGTAGGGTGGGCGGCGGGTTGTTTTCGTCCTACAGGAATGCAGCGCGGTACTGCCCCGGTGTGGCGCCCAGTGCCTGGCGAAAACGATTGCTGAAATGGCTGGCGCTGGCGAAGCCGCAGGCCAGCGCCACCTCGCTCAGAGCAGGGGCTGGCTGACGTAGCATCTGACAGGCACGTGCCAGGCGCCGGGCCAACACATAGCGATGAGGCGGCAGGCCGAAGCTGCTCTGGAACATGCGCGCGAAGTGGTATTCCGACAGGGCACAAAGCGCGGCCAGCTGGCTCAGCGGCAGTGGCGTCTCCAGATGCTGCTCGATGAACTCGCGCACACGCCTGCGTTGCAGCGGTGCCAGGCCACCCTTGAGGCGCAGGCCCTGGCGCAGGCCAACCTGGTTGAGTAGCGCATGGTCGAGCAACTGGTGAGCCAGGCTGCTGGCCAGCAGGCGTTCGCCCGGTTCCTGCCAGTCGAGGGTGCACAGCTGGCGGAAGCGCGCGGACTGTTCGGCGTCTTCGAGAAAGGTCGCTTCTTCCAGTTGCAGGCTGCGCGGTTCGCGATTGAGCAGGGCGACCGCGCCAAGGGCGAACTGCTCCTGCTCTATATAGAGGTGGGCAAGCTGAATCTCGCCATTGATGATCCAGGCCGACTGGTGTTCGGCCGGCAGGATGCACAGTTTGTCTGGAGCGCCCTTGTTGCCGGGTTGCTCACGGCGAAAGGTGCCAGTGCCGCCACTGAGGTAGCACGACAGCGTGTGGTGGCTGGGGGCAAGGTAGTCACGCGCATCATGGGCGTTGCTCCAGCGTGCCACGGCCATGCCGTTGCCCAGTTCGGCCATGGCGTGCAGCCGCGCGTTGGGCGAGCGGCTCATGCTCTGGAATACCTGCAGATGTTCGAATTGCGCCATCACCATCTCCCGAATGCGGCCATGCTACGCCTGCCGACAGGCAAAACCAGAGGCGAAGAAAAAAATGCGCAAGTTTGTGAAAGTCTGGGGTCGTAATTGCTGGAACGCCTTTGAATGGTGCTTAAGTTTTTTTGCACCAACCCGCGGCGCGGCGCGAGGACTCGGAGTATCGTGGCGGCCATTCAAACAATGATTCGCATCCCGGATGCCGCTCTCGATGAAATACCTGCACCACTTCGCTCTTGCCTCTGCCTTGATCCTCCCCAACCTGCTGGCTGCCGCGCCTTCGGTCGATGACAAATCGGCCTTCATCGCCGATCTGGTCGGCCGCATGACCCTGGAGGAAAAGGTCGGCCAACTGCGTCTGATCAGCATTGGCGGCGACATGCCGCGTGAGCGCATCCGCGAAGATATGGCCGCGGGGCGTATCGGCGCCACCTTCAACTCGGTGGTACGTCCAGAGAATCGCCCGATGCAGGAGGCGGCGCTGCGCAGTCGCCTGGGTATCCCGGTGTTCTTCGCCTACGACATCATCCATGGCCATCGCACTACTTTTCCGATTGGGCTGGGGCTGGCCTCGAGCTGGGACATTCCTGCTATCGAGAACAGCGCGCGGGTCGCGGCCTTCGAGGCCAGCGCCGATGGCCTGGACATGACCTTCGCGCCGACCGTCGACATTTCCCGCGATCCGCGTTGGGGCCGCACGTCCGAAGGTTTCGGCGAGGACCCCTACCTGGTTTCGCGCATTGCCGCCGCGATGGTTCACGGTTATCAGGGTAAGGATCCCAGCGACCCGCAGCGCATCATGGCCAGCGTCAAGCACTTCGCCCTGTACGGCGCGGTGGAGGGTGGGCGCGACTACAACGTGGTCGACATGAGCCCGATGCGCATGTACCAGGATTACCTGCCGCCTTATCGCGCTGCCATCGATGCCGGCGCCGGCGGGGTGATGGTGGCGCTGAACGCGATCAATGGCGTGCCAGCTTCGGCCAATACCTGGCTGCTGCGTGATCTGCTACGTCGCGACTGGGGCTTCAAAGGCGTGGCGCTCAGCGACCATGGCGCGATCACCGAACTGCTGCGCCATGGTGTGGCCGCCGATGGCCGTGAGGCTGCAAAACTGGCCGTCACGGCAGGAGTCGGCATGAGCATGGCCGACACGCTCTACGATCAGGAACTGCCTGCTTTGGTGCGCAGCGGCGCGGTGCCGCAGAGCGTGCTGGATGAAGCCGTCACCCATGTACTGAACACCAAGTACGACCTTGGCCTGTTCCACGATCCGTTCCGCCGCATCGGCCGCGCCGAAGACGACCCGGCCGACGTCAATGCCGAAAGCCGCCTACACCGCGCCGATGCGCGGGCCATGGCACGCGACTCCCTGGTGCTGCTGGAAAACCATGGCGACACCCTGCCGCTGAGCAAGAAGACCACTGTCGCGTTGATTGGCCCGCTCGCCGATTCGCCCGTGGACATGCTCGGCAGCTGGTCGGCGGTCGGTGTGGCCGAGCAGGCAGTGACCCTGCGCAAGGGCATGGAGGCGGCCCTGCAAGGCCAGGGCAAGCTGCTCTACGCCGTCGGCGCCAACGTCACCGACGATGCCCATGTGATCAATTACCTCAACCAACTCAATTGGGACCGCCCTGAAGTCGTGCTGGACAAGCGCACGCCGCAGGCGATGCTGGAGGAGGCTGTGCGTGTGGCCAACCAGGCCGACGTCATCGTTGCGGCGGTGGGGGAGGCGCGCGGCATGTCCCACGAGTCGTCCAGCCGCACCCGCCTGGATCTGCCTGACAGCCAGCAGGCGCTGCTGCGCGCGCTCAAGGCCACCGGCAAGCCGCTGGTGCTGGTGCTGATGAACGGCCGGCCGCTGGCGCTCGGCTGGGAGAAGGAAAACGCCGATGCGATGCTGGAGACCTGGTACAGCGGTATCGAGGGCGGCAACGCCATCGCCGACGTGCTGTTCGGTGAGCACAACCCTTCGGGCAAGCTGCCGATCACCTTCCCGCGTTCGGTCGGGCAGATTCCCACCTACTACAATCATCTGCGCCTGGGCCGTCCGTACACGCCCGGCACGCCTGGCAACTACACCTCGCAGTATTTCGAGGAGCCCAACGGCCCGCTGTATCCGTTTGGCTATGGTCTGAGCTACAGCGACTTCCAGCTGTCGGCGCCGAAGCTGTCCGCCGAGCGCATGACACCGGATGAGAAGATTCGCGTCAGCGTCACGCTGAAAAACACCGGGTCACGGGCTGGCGCGACCGTGGTGCAGCTGTATCTGCACGATGAGGCCGCTTCGGTGATCCGTCCGGTGAAGGAACTCAAGGATTTTCGCAGGGTCAAGCTTGAAGCAGGTGAGGCGCGCGAGCTGAGTTTCGAGATCAACGAAACCATGCTGCGTTTCTACAACGCCAGCCTGCAGCATGTCAGCGAGCCAGGTGCCTTCCGTGCCCAGTTGGGGCTGGATTCGGAGACCGTGCAGGAGGCGCGTTTCGAACTGTTGCCACGCCAATGAGGGCGTGGCCCAAGGAGGCGAAAAATATACTCGCGCGAGCACCTGTGCCGGACTTCACGATCTGGTAATAATGCGCAGAAAGAATCCGCGCATGCGGAGACGTCACCGTTCGGTTGGCTGTCTGCATCGTGCTCGCGTTGTGTTTGTACCATTCGCCCGTTTTCAACTCCCTGCAGCGGTCGCCCCTGGGCCTGCCGCTGCTTGTCAGTACGTGTTGCCCTGGAGGCTGTGTGTCGATGAGTCGTTGTTCTGGAGCCCGTATGGGCAAGGCCGGCAAGCTGGCCCTCTGTGTGCTCCCTCTGTTGTTCGCTGCCCAGAGCTGGGCCTTTGATCTGGATGATGTGGCGGTCAAGGCCAAGGCGCTTGCCGCCGAAGGCTACCGCGCGCCGCAAAGCAATCTGCCGGCTGCGCTGCGCGAATTGCCGTTCGCTGGCTATCAGAAGGTGCGCTTCCTTGAGGAAAAAGCACACTGGGCTGATGGCAAGACGCCGTTCCGGCTGTACTTCTTCCACCAGGGCATGCACTTCGATGTGCCGGTGAAGATCAACGAAGTGACCGCCGAAGGCACCCAGGAAATCAAGTACGACCCGTCGATGTTCGACTTCGGCGATCTCAATCTGAACCCGGATGACCTCAAGGATCTGGGCTTCGCCGGCTTCAAGGTGATCAACGAGATCAATGCCAAAGGTACGCACGACGAAGTGATGAGTGTGCTGGGGGCCAGCTACTTCCGCATCGTCGGCAAGGGCCAGGTGTTCGGCCTCTCCGCGCGTGGCCTGGCCATCGACACCGCACTGCCATCGGGCGAAGAGTTCCCGCGTTTCAGCGAATTCTGGATCGAGAAGCCGCAGCCCGATCGCCGCAGCCTGGTGATCTACGCACTGCTCGACTCGCCGCGTGCCACCGGCGCTTACCGTATGGAAATCAAACCGGGGCGCGACAGCGTGCTCGACGTGCAATCGAAGGTCTACCTGCGTGAGAATGTCGAAAAGCTCGGCATCGCGCCGCTGACCAGCATGTACCTGTTCGGTGCCAACCAGCCCTGGCCGCGCCCGAATTACCGCCCGCAACTGCATGACTCTGATGGTCTGGCCATCCATGCCGGCAATGGCGAGTGGATCTGGCGTCCGCTGAACAACCCGCAGCGCCTCAACGTCAGCAGCTATCGTATCGACAACCCACGTGGCTTCGGCCTGATGCAGCGTGGTCGCGACTTCAACCAGTACCAGGATCTCGATGACCGCTATGAGCTGCGCCCGAGCGGCTGGGTGGAAACCGTCGGCGATTGGGGCGCTGGTCATGTCGAGCTGGTGGAGATCCCCACGCCGGACGAAACCAACGACAACATCGTCGCCCTGTGGCGCCCAGAGAAGCTGCCGGCACCGGGTGAGTCGTTGGATGTGGCCTATCGCCTACACTTCAGCCGTGACGATGCCAAGCTGCATGACCCGCAACTGGCCATGGTCAGCCAGACCCGGCTGTCGGAGGGTGATATCAAGCAGGCCAACCTGATTCGTCAGGCTGATGGCAGTACTGCGCTGGTGGTCGATTTCGTCGGTGAGGAGCTGGCCAAGCGTTCGCCCGACGCGGCGCCGACCGTTCAGGTCAGCGTCGACGGCAACGCCGAGTTGCTGGAAGACAGCCTGCGTTACAACCCGGTCAGCAAAGGCTGGCGCCTGATGCTGCGCATCAAGGTCAAGAACCCGGCGCAGCCGGTGGAAATGCGCGCTGCCCTGGTCGAGGACGGCAAGCCCTTGTCGGAAACCTGGAGCTATCAGCTGCCTGCCCATGAATAACACTCTAGACCCTACGCAAATCCAGGAGTATCTGGGAGAACTGCCGCTCGATCATGAGCGGCAGCAGGCTCTGGCTGATCGAGTCGAAGAGGAGGGCGGCGATCTTGCGACACTGCATCGCGCCCTGCACGAGGACGATCAGCTAGCGACCGAGCCCCAGGAGGAAACCCGCGAGATGCTCGACTCGGTGCCAGCCCGCCTGGCACTGGGCTGGCCGGATGCGCTCGAGCGCGGCTGCCGCATCGTGCAGGACCACCAGGGTCGGCCCACCATCGATTCGACCCCTCCGATCAGACGCACGCGTATGGTGCCGGAGCCCTGGCAGACCAATATCCTGGATCGCGGTTGGCGCCGTCTGAAGGGCGAGAAGCCCGCCCCGCGACCTCGTACACGCGAGAGCGAAGACTTCGCCGAAGAGCGTTGGCGGCATGTCGCGGCGGTGCGTCGTGCCGCGCTGCTGGTATTGATGATCACGCAGACCGTGGTCGCCACCTGGTACATGAAGTCGGTGCTGCCCTATCAGGGCTGGTCGCTGGTCGATCTGGGCCTGGTGTTCGAGCAGCCCTGGCAGGAGTCGGCACGGCAGATCCTGCCCTATGTGGTGCAGACCAGCATCCTCGCGCTGTTCGCCCTGCTGTTCTGCTGGGTGTCGATGGGCTTCTGGACCGCGCTGATGGGCTTCTTCCAGCTGCTCAAGGGGCATGATCGCTACAGTATCTCGGCCACCAGCTGCGGTGACGAGCCGATTTCGCCACGGGCGCGTACGGCACTGGTGATGCCGATCGCCAACGAGCACGTGCCGCGCGTGTTCGCCGGTCTGCGTGCGACGTTCGAGTCGCTCAAGGCTACTGGGCAGCTCGATCACTTCGACTTCTTCGTTCTCAGCGACAGCAACGACCCGGATATCTGCGTGGCCGAACAACAGGCCTGGATGGAGCTGTGCCGCGAGGTGGAAGGCTTCGGCCATATCTTCTATCGCCGCCGTCGGCGTCGGGTGAAGCGCAAGAGCGGCAACATCGACGACTTCTGCCGGCGCTGGGGCAGCAACTACCGCTACATGGTGGTGCTCGATGCCGACAGCGTGATGAGCGGCGAATGCCTGACCCGCCTGGTACGCCTGATGGAGGCCAATCCGGGTGCCGGCATCATCCAGACCGCGCCCAAGGCGTCCGGGATGGACACCCTCTATGCGCGGCTGCAACAGTTCGCCACCAGCGTCTACGGGCCGCTGTTCACCGCTGGCCTCAACTTCTGGCAGCTGGGTGAGTCGCATTACTGGGGCCACAACGCGATCATTCGGGTCAAACCCTTCATCGAGCACTGCGCCCTGGCGCCGCTGCCGGGCACCGGTTCCTTCGCCGGCGCGATCCTCTCCCACGATTTCGTCGAAGCCGCGCTGATGCGCCGCGCTGGTTGGGGCGTATGGATCGCCTACGACCTGCCGGGCAGCTATGAAGAGTTGCCGCCGAACCTGCTCGACGAGCTCAAGCGTGACCGCCGCTGGTGCCATGGCAACCTGATGAACTTCCGCCTGTTCCTGGTGCGTGGCATGCACGCGGTACACCGCGTGGTGTTTCTCACCGGGGTCATGTCCTACCTGTCCGCGCCGCTGTGGCTGTTGTTCCTGGTGCTCTCGACCTGCCTGCTGGCGATTCATACGCTGATGGTGCCGGAGTACTTCCTGCAGCCCAACCAGCTCTATCCACTTTGGCCGCGCTGGCAGCCACACGAGGCCATCGCCCTGTTCTCGGCGACCATGACCCTGCTGTTCCTGCCCAAGCTGCTCAGCGTGCTGCTGATCTGGATCAAGGGTGCCGAGGCCTACGGTGGGCGCACGCGGGTGCTGTTGTCGATGCTGCTGGAGGCGTCCTGCTCGGTGCTGCTGGCGCCGGTGCGCATGCTGTTCCACAGTCTGTTCGTCACCGCCGCCTTCCTCGGTTGGTCGGTGCAGTGGAACTCGCCGCAGCGCGTGGATGACTCGACCCCCTGGAGCGAAGCCTTCCGCCGTCATGGCACCCAGGTACTGATCGGTATCAGCTGGACGGCGCTGGTGGCCTGGCTCAACCCGGACTTCCTCTGGTGGCTGGCACCCATCGTCATTTCACTGGTGCTGTCGCCAGTGGTCTCGGTGCTGACCAGCCGCACGGCACCGGGCCTGGCAGCGCGGCGCTGCAAGCTGTTCCTGATTCCGGAAGAACACAAGGTGCCGGTGGAGCTGAGCAACACCGCCGAGTACGAGCAACTGAATAGTTCACGGGCTCTGCGCAAGGGCTTCCTGCGTGCAGTGGTCGACCCGCTGTACAACGCCCTGGTCTGCGCCATGGCCCGTGCCCGCCACGCCAAGGTGGTGCCGGCTGCCGAAGCGCTGCGCGACGAGCGTATCGATGAAATCCTCAGCGCCGGGCCTGAGGGTAAGGTCGAGGCGACCCGCTGGCGTCTGCTCAACGATCCTGACGGCATGGCCCGCCTGCACGCGCGCATCTGGCAGGAGCCGCAATATCACGCCTGGCGCGAAGCCCTGCGCGACGTCTGATCATCCGTCACGCCCCCGCCTGCCGGGGGCGTGACGTGATGCCCTTCTGACATACCCGCTAACATCTATAGGCGCATCAACGCTCTGCTGCACGGCACCATTACGTCTGGGGCGGGTCTTTGCCTCGGATGGGGCATTCGGCCGTCTGGCCCGAGCACCGTTTTCGTACATGACATTGGAGAGGAACCAGGATGTCGAATCTGCATGATTCCGCGCAGCGCTATGGTGCGGTTACACGCTGGCTGCACTGGGGCATGGCCGTTTTGCTGGGGTGGCAATTCTTGACCGTACTGGCGCATGCGCTGATGGAAGACAGCGCGCTGGATAAATTCCTCTGGGGGACGCACAAGGCGACCGGGCTGTTGCTCATGGTGCTGGTGGTGATTCGCCTGCTCTGGGCGTTGTACAACAGCAGCCGCCGGCCGGCGCCAGTCAGCACACTGGCACGCTTCGGCCATCTGGCGTTGTATGGCCTGCTGTTCGTGATTCCCTTTGTCGCGCTGCTACGCCAGTACGGCTCGGGCCGCGAGTTCGTCGCCTTCGGCATGACCATCATGCCCGGCTTCAGCGACGCCAAGATCGAATGGATGATCGCGCCCGCCAGCCTGCTGCACGGCAACCTTGGCTGGCTGCTGCTGTTCATGGTCATCGGCCACGCGGCCATGGCGTTCGTTCATCGCCGCCAGGGCGGCGAGGACGTGCTGGCGCGCATGATCGGGCGCTGACTCTGTGTGGTATGGCAAAAGGCTTACACGGCCTGGCGGCAACCACCACTGTTGCCATTGCGAGCCGATCTCTAATCTACATACATCCCCTGCAGCGACGGATCGCTGAGGATCAAGGACGATGACCAAGCCAGGAATGGCTACCGACAGGATGTCGGATGGTCGGGAAGAAACCCGCTTCGGCGGGTTTTTTGTTGCCTGCGATTTTTGGCAACAAGCGCTCGGGCCTCGTAAGCGACGTCAAAAATTGTTCCCGACGGTTCCTGGTTGTCCACAAATGCTCAGCCCAGTGTCAGGTGATTGCGACCGGCCTGTTTGGCCTGATAGAGCAAGTCGTCGACTTGGCGATACAGCTCTTCGCTGCTTTCGCCGTCCATGGCCAGGCGTGCGCCCATGCTGACGGTGAGGTGGTCGGCCGTCGGTGAGGCGGCGTGGGCAATGTTCAGGGTGGCCAAACCGCTACGTAGCGCCTCTCCGAGTGTTTGCAGCTGTTCAGCATCGCAGCCATACAGCAGCAGGGCGAACTCTTCTCCGCCTAAACGTACTGCCATGTCCATGGGGCGACGAGCGAAATTTTGCAGCAGTCGACCTACCCGGCGCAGAGCATCGTCGCCGGCCTGATGTCCGTAGTGATCGTTGAAACGCTTGAAATGATCGATGTCGAGCATCAGTAGCGCAACCTTGGCTGACTCGCGGTTACCCTGGCGCAGAACGAGATCCAGATGCTGAGTGAAGCTGCGGCGGTTGTGCAGAGCGGTCAGCGGATCGTGGTTGGCTTGCCAGTCCAGCAATTGCAGCAGCAGAAATTGCTCGCGCTGAGTGTGATCCCTGACATAGGCACCCATTGCACAGATCAGCAGTGCCAAGCTGAAAATGAAGCACAAGCGCAGGTGATCGACGTGTTGCGTCTCCGATAACAGCCACAGCCCAGGCGCCACGACCAGCGGCAGGCTGGCCGCCGCCAGCAGCAGATTGCCGCGAAACGACAGACCGAGCGGGAAGAACAGTGTGATGGCCATCAGTAACAGCACGCTGTTGGAGATTGGGACGCTCAGATTCTGGTAAAAAATGATCGTCAGCGTGGTGCCCAGCACCAGGCTCAGCAGGGTGACGGTGACCACCTGCGGGCCATAGTGCTTACGGCTGCCGTTGAGCAGTAACAGGGCGAGCAGGCAGAGCGTGAAGATGATCGAGCCGCGCACCAATAGCAGGCCCCAGAGCGCTGCTGGATAGTCTGGGAAGCGTTGCCACAGATCCAGGCGCAGTGCATCGACAAGGCTGAAAATCATCCATATGCCGAGCCCCAGGAGCACGGCGATTTTCTGATAGCGCGCCTGTACCTTGCTGATGTACTGGTGATATTCCTGTTCCAGCGGCTGGCTGAAACGCAAGAAACGAAAACCGCGGCGTAACTGTTCGGCGTAGCGGTTTTCCGGGATTGCACGGAGAGCTTCCGGGGCTGAATGCATGACGACTCCTTGTTTCACTGAGCATAAGGTGCCCGGCGGGATCGTCAATCAATAACGCTATGGCAAATGTCTTACACGCTCTGGAGCCAACCGCTGCTATTGCTACTCAGGCACGATCATTAATCTAGACACATCCCCTGCAGCGACGGATCGCTGAGGATCAAGGACGATGACCAAGCCAGGATTGGCTACCGACAGGATGTCGGATGGTTGGGAAGAAACCCGCTTAGGCGGGTTTTTTGTTGCCTGCGATTTTTATACTGCGCCGGCGCCTTCACCTCTCCTTGCCAATGAATGCCAGCAGTGCCAGCAGCGGCAACCCGGCGGCCAGTAGCGCCGTGCCTGACCAGCCGAAGCGCTCGTAGACCGGGCTGGCCAGTGCCGAGCCGATGGCGCCACCAACGAAGATGCTGGTCATGTACAGCGCATTGAGCCGGGCGCGGCTCTGCGGCTCCAGTGCGTAGATGCTGCGCTGACCCAGCACCATGCTCATCTGCACGGCGAAATCCAGCACGATGGCAGTGACGACCAGGCCGATCCAGCCCAGTCCGGCGCTCAACAGGTTGGGAGCGAAGGCCAGTGGTGCCAGGATCAGCGCCACCAGGCTGGCGCACCAGGTATGGCCGGCATCGGCCAGACGCCCGGCGATAGGCGCCGCGACTGCGCCGATGGCGCCGGCAAGGGCGAACAGGGCGATGTCCTGCTGGCTCAATCCCAGGTGGCGCGACAGTTCCAGCGGCGCGACCGTCCAGAACAGACTGAAACTGGCGAACATCAGGCCCTGATAAAGCGCACGGCGGCGCAGTGTCGGGTAGCGGCGCAGCAGGTGAACGAGCGAGGCCAGCAGTTGCCCGTAGCTGGCGCGGTGGCTGGGGGCGTGACGCGGGATGGTGGTGGCGATCACCAGGGTGATCAGCAGCATCAGTCCGGCTGCCATCAGGTACACCGCGCGCCAGCCGAATTCACCGGCTACCAGACTCGCCAGCGGCCGCGCGAGCAGGATGCCCAGCAGCAGGCCGCTCATGATGTTGCCCACCACACGGCCACGGCTGGCCTCCGGCGCCAGGTTGGCGGCCAGGGGGATCAGCATCTGTACCGAAACCGAGCTGAGGCCGATCAGCAGTGCCAGGCCAAGAAACACATCCGGCTGATTCGCGAAGGCCGCCGCCAGCAGGCAGAGCAGGGCGGCTGCGGTAGTGATCAGCATCAGTCGGCGGCTTTCCAGCAGGTCGGCCAGCGGCACCAGGAATAGCAGGCCGAGGGCATAGCCGATCTGCGTCAGCGAAACGATCAGGCTGGCGCGCTCGGCGCTGAGGCCGACATCCGGGGCGATCAGCTCGATGATCGGCTGGGCGTAGTAGAGGTTGGCGACGATGGCGCCGCAGCACAGGGCGAACAGCAGCACCAGTGCCTGCGGCAGGGCTGGCGACTCGCTCGTGAGTGAGGAGGTCTGGCTAGTCATGATGGGATCTCGGTGAGAGGGAACGACAGGCGCAAGGTTAGGCAGGCGACGTCAGGCGGAGAAGCCGTCGAATCGGCAACAGTGCGTTGCGCACTGTGCAAAGGCATTCAGCGCTGCAGCAGCGCCTGAAGGAACTCACTGAACGCGGCGATGCGCTTCGACCCCCGGTGATTGGGCAGGTACAGCAGATGAATAGTGCCTTCGTGCGGGCCAGGGGCAACTTCGTAGTCGGGCAGCAGGCGCTGCAGCTTGCCACTGTCCACATCATCGCGTACCAGCCAGTCCGACAGCAGTGCCACGCCCTGACCGGCCACGGCTGCCTGACGCAGGATATCGGCGTTGTTGCTGCGCAGGCTCCCCGTGACCGGCACCTGCAAGGTCGTTCCGTCCTGCTCGAAGCGCCAGTAGTGCGCCGGGCTGCCGTAGTCGTACTGCAGGCAGGTGTGCGCCTGGAGTGCATCCGGATGTTCGATGGGCGAGGTGCGTGCCAGATACTGCGGACTCGCCACCAGCCAGCGCGTGAAACTGCCGACGCGCTGGCTGACCACGTCGTCGCTGACGATGGAAGAGCCCAGGCGCAGCGCCAGATCGACCCGTTCGCTGAGCAGGTCGACCACCTCGTCGGTCACGCGCAGGGTCAACTCCAGCTGCGGGTGTCGCTCCAGCAGTTCGCCGAGGTGCGGGGCGATGATGCGCCGAGCGAACTCCACCGGCACGCTTACCGCCAGGCGACCACGCACCTCTTCGCCGTTGTCGGTCACGGCGGCATCGGCTTCGTCCAGGGCGTCGAGGATGGCCAGGGCGCGCTCGAAGTAGTCGCGTCCGGCCTCGCTGACGCTGATCTGCCGCGTGTTGCGGTTGAGCAGTACGCAGCCCAATTCCTGTTCAAGAGCGTTGACCGCACGGGTCACCGACGAGGTGGCCAGGCCCAGCTGCCGCGCTGCAGCGGAAAAACCACCGCAGCGAACGGTGGCGACGAAGGTGCGCAGAGCCAGCAGTTTGTCCATGGAAACGCCCGAAATACCGATCAGCCTGAAGCTTGCGCGATTGGCCGGCTCGCTGCCAAGCATTGCGTGGCGCCCTGGGCCTTGCGTGTGTACCACAGCACCCGGCTTACACCACGGGTGATGGCCACATAGGCCAGGCGCCGGGCTTCGTCCTGCATGGCCTGGTCGTAGCTGCCGGCGAAGAAGCCGCAGTGGGCGTAGAGCGCGTTGCGCAGCGGGTGCTTCTCCACCGGCAGGCAGTCGTCGAGGATGATCGCCACTTCGGCCTGCAGGCCCTTGGCGCGGTGGATGGTCATGGCTCTGACCGGCAGCGCCTTGTCCAGTTGCGCGCGCACCTGTTGCAGTGGCTCGTTGCGCCGGCTGAGCAGCAGCACGGCGGTACGATCCGCATTGGCGCGCTGGCTGACGTGTTGGCACTGCGCGGTGATTTCCTGGAGCAGCGCCGGCAGGCCGCTGGCCAGGTCGAAGCGCTGGATCAGCCTGACGCCATGGTCGCCCGGTTGCATCGCCTTGGCCGCGACGCAGGTCTTGGCCTGCTTGTTCTGGACCTCGGCCAGCACCTTTTCACCATCGCGGATCACCGGCTCGATGCTGCGGTAGTTGGTGCCCAGCAGCAGGGTGGTGCTCTTGCTGCGGCCACGGCTGGGGAAGTGCCGGTCGAAATCGATGAACAGTTCCGGCGAGCTGCCGCGCCAGCCGTAGATCGATTGCCAGTCGTCGCCGATGGCCATCAGGCTGATGCGCTCGCCCGCCGCGTGCAGGCGGCGATGCACGGCCTGCAGCCACAGCACGATCTGCGGCGAGATGTCCTGGAATTCGTCGATCAGCAGGTGGCTCAGGGCGAGCAGGGCCGGGCCGGGTTTGCCGTCGTCGCTGCTCAGCCGCTCGCTCAGTTGCGCGAAGGCACCGTTGAAGCTGATCAGCCCCTGATGCTTCAGCAGGTTGTTGAAGTGCTGGTGGAAGCGCTGCATCGCCTCGATGAAGTCACGCTCGCGTGCTGCGCAGCCCAGGGTTTTCACATCCAGACGGTCGAGGCGAATCCCCAGGCTCTCGGCGAAGTCGATCTGCCCGTGCAACAGCTCGAACAAGGGCAGTGCAGTGAATTCACCGGGCAGTTTGCAGGCGTCCAGTGGCGCCTTGGCCTTGCCCTGTGGCGGCTCCTCGGGCGCCGGCAGCTTGAGCAGGCGGTGAGTCAGGACGCGAAAGCGCGCGTCCTCGGCGTAGGCGTTCTGGTAGGCCTGCTTGAGCAGGCGCTGCTGCGCGGGGCGCAGGCGCCCCCCGGTGAGCGGGTTGTCTGGTTCGTCGCCGGGTTCGTCCAGTTGCTCGAACCAGCGCGGGTTGCCCAGGTGTTCCTTGGCCAGTGTGGCCATGGCCGCATGGAAGGTGCGCACGCACTGGCGCGCATCGTGCGGGTAGTGCCAGAAGTCGAGCAGACGTTGCAGGCGCTCGCGCAACTCGCTGCAGGAGGCGTTGGTGAAGGAAATCACCGTCAGGCGCTTGGGATCGACCTCCAGGTGGCAGAGCAGGAACACCACGCGCAGTACCAGCGTGCTCGATTTACCGGAGCCGGCGCCAGCGAAGATGCGTGCCAGCGGCGCACGGCAGAGGATCATCGCCCATTGTTCGTCCGACGGTGCGCCGATCAGCCTGGCGTTCACCGCCTGCGCCACGCGTTCGCGCATCGCCTGTACCTGAGCATCTTCAACCTTCAGCCGGGTGCCGGGGTAAATCCCTGCAGGGCCGGGTTTACCGCTGTCAGTCTTGCGACCGCTGGCTTTCTTGTTGCCAGTGGACTTCTTCTTGCTTTGCTTGCGCGCAGGTTTACGTGGCTGCGCGGCTTCGCGCTCGGCACGCAGGTAGGCGGTGGTGTGAGGGAAGTAGCGGGCGAGGGCGCTGGACAGCAATTGTTTGTAGCGCGCGACTGCAGAAAGCATGCGTTGAGAATGACCTGACGGATAAAACCCGCATGATAAAGTCTGCAGCGCGATGGCAGGCAGTGATGGCGCAGCGATAAATGCGCAACTTTGTGCAAGCGCCTGGCGCCTATCGCTTCCAGACTGTGCTCAGTCTTGGGAGATACTCGATGAACCTGTCGCTTTACCTGCTTACCGTACTGATCTGGGGTACGACCTGGATCGCCATCAAATTGCAGATGGGCGAGGTGGCCGTTGCCGCTTCCATCGCCTATCGCTTCGCGCTGGCATCGCTGGTGCTATTCGCCATGCTCTGGTTCAGCGGCCGCCTGCAGCCGCTGGATCGCCGTGGTCAGGGCATCTGCCTGGTGCAGGGGTTGTGCCTGTTCTGCCTCAACTTCCTGTGTTTCTACACCGCCAGCCAGTGGATACCCAGTGGCCTGATCGCGGTGATCTTCTCCACCGCCACCCTGTGGAACGCGATCAATGCAAGGCTGTTTTTCAAGCAGCGCATCGCCGCCAACGTGCTGCTCGGTGGTGCGTTGGGGCTGGTCGGTCTGGGCTTACTGTTCTGGCCGGAGCTGGCTGGGCACCAAGCCAGCCGCGAAAGCCTGCTGGGCATCGGCCTGGCGCTGCTCGGCACGCTGTTCTTCTCTGCTGGCAACATGCTCTCCAGCCTGCAGCAGAAGGCCGGGCTCAAGCCGCTGACCACCAACGCCTGGGGCATGCTCTACGGCGCGCTGATGCTGGTGGGCATCTGCCTGGTCAGCGGCACGCCGTTCGCCTTCGAGTGGAACGCGCGCTACGTCGGCTCGCTGCTGTACCTGGCGATTCCGGGCTCGGTGATCGGCTTTACCGCCTACCTGACCCTGGTCGGGCGCATGGGGCCGGAGCGCGCGGCCTACTGCACGGTGCTGTTCCCGGTGGTGGCGCTGAATATTTCGGTGTTCCTGGAGGGTTACCAATGGACGGCCCCGGCGCTGCTCGGCCTGGGCCTGGTAATGCTGGGCAACGTGCTGGTGTTTCGCAAGCCGAAGCCGGTACTGACCGAGGCGGGGGTATAGGGTCGATCGAAATGCTGGTTGCTCATCGTAGAGCGGACTCATCAGGAGCGCCAGCGAACAGTCCGCCGGTTCATGCCGAGCCTGGTACCGAAACGCTCCATTGAAACTTAAACGGCGTACTGCTACGCGAGTACGCCCTACATCACTGCCTGGGTGATCAACTCCCGCGAATCAACTTGCGCAGCATGAAGCGATTGGGGTGGCAGGCCTCGGCCACCTCACGTGGCAGCGGCAGGGGCTCGTTCTCCAGCCAGGCAGCGATCAGCTCGCCGGCAAGCGGCGCCGTGATCAGCCCGCGCGAGCCGTGGCCGCTGTTGATGTACAGGCCGTGCAGCCAGGGGCAGGGCGCGTCCGGCACCTGGCGGGCGTCCTTGGCCAGTACCGCATAGGTCTCGGTGAAGGTTTCGGCATCGGCCAGCGGCCCGACTATCGGCAGGTAGTCCGGGCTGGTGCAGCGGAACGCGGCGCGGCCTTCCAGCGTCGCCGGGTCGAGTGTCTGTGCGTCCAGGCGTTCGGCGAGATCCGTGGAAATTTCCCGTAGCAGCTCCAGGTTGCCGGTATGCTCGGCCACGCTGGGCGTGAGGTCGTCGCTGTGGAAGTCGAAGCTGGCGCCCAGGGTGTGCTCACCGTCGCGTGGCGGCGCGACATAGCCTTCGGCGCAGACCACGGTACGTAATTGACTGCTGAGCGCGTTGGCCGGCAGACGGCTGATCTGCCCACGGATGCGCTTGAGCGGCAGGTTCGCATGCGGCAACAGGCGGCCGATCTCGGCGGCGCAGGCCAGTACCAGCACCGGTGCCTCGACCAGCGTGCCGCTAGGCCCGTCGACGCGCCAGCGGTCATCCTGCCGGCTCAGACTCAGCGCCTCCTGGTAGGGGCGCAGTTCGATCAATGGGTGTTGCACCAGTTGCCGGCACAGCGCCGGTGGGTGTACCCAGCCGGCGTCGGGGTAGAACAGACCGCCAGTCGGCAGACCAATACCCGCCAGCGCTTCGGCCTGCTCGCGCCCCACGGAATGCAGCAGATCTGCAGGGAAGGCGGCGGCCAGCTTGGCCTGGCGCGCGGCTTCCTTGTCATCGAAGGCCAGCTGCAGCACGCCGCAAGCGTCCCAGTCGGCACCGCGCTGCAGGCGTTCGAGCAGCCGACGAGTATGACCGAAGCCAGCGACGATCAACTGCGACAACGCGGTGCCATGGGCCGAGAGCTTGAGGTAGAGCACGCCCTGCGGGTTGCCCGAGGCCTCGCAGGCAACCGCCGCGTGGCGCTCCAGCAGGCTCACTCGCCAGCCGCGAGCGGCCAGGCTGGCGGCAGTGGCGCAGCCGGCCAGACCAGCGCCGATCACCACCGCGTGTTTTTCCTGCGTGGGGCGAGCGGGGCGGGCGAACCAGGGCTTGCCGACGGTTTGCGGCTCACCGATGAACTGCCCTTTAGCCACCTCCCATTTTTTGCCCAGGCCTGGCACGCGTTTCATCTTGAAGCCGGCTTCATTCAGTGCGCGCCGTACCCGACCGGCGCTGGAAAATGTACCGATGGTTGTGCCGGGGGCCGACAGCCGCGCCAGTTCGGCGAACAGCTCGGGCGTCCACATCTCGGGGTTCTTCGCCGGGTTGAAACCGTCGAGAAACCAGGCGTCGATGCGCGCATCCAACTGCGGCAATTGCTCCATCGCGTCGCCGATCAACAATGTCAGCACCACTCGACCACCGTCCAACAGCAGGCGCTGGAACCCGGGGTGAATGGCGCGGTACTGCGCCAGCAGTTCTGTGCTGAACGGTGCCAGCTCCGGCCACAGGGCCAGGGCGCGCTGCAGGTCGTCGTGATGCAGCGGATATTTTTCGACACTGACGAAGTGCAGACGCGCGCCAGCGGGCGCCTGTTGCTCGAACAACTGCCAGGCGCAGAGGAAATTCAGCCCGGTGCCGAAACCCGTTTCGCCGATGTTCAGGCATTCACCGTCGGCGAGAGCGGCGAAGCGCGCCGCCAGATCGTTGTTGGCGAGGAAGACGTAGCGTGTCTCTGCCAGGCCGTTTTCCTGGGAGAAATAGATGTCGCCGTAGCTGCGCGACAGAGGCTGGCCGCGCTCGTCCCAGTCGAGCTGGGCGTGATGGGTGTCTGACATGGCTGGGTTCCGCTGGATCGTGCGGCGATTCTACCGTGCACAGGTGTCGCGGCGCTGGAACAAGGCAGCGTGTCAGCGGGCAAAGCGTTGGATGTTCCGTTAGGCTGTGAGGATGACTCCAGGGAGGTTGCTTTATGTTCGAGTCCGCCGAAATCGGCCGCAGTATCGACAAGGCCACGTTCGAGGCCGAAGAGCCGGCGCTGCGCGAGGCGCTGCTGGAAGCGCAGTACGAGCTCAAGCAGCAGGCGCGTTTTCCGGTGATCGTATTGATCAACGGCGTCGAGGGCGCCGGCAAGGGCGAGACGGTGAAACTGCTCAACGAGTGGATGGACCCACGGCTGATCCAGGTCAGCACCTTCGATATACAGACCGACGAAGAGCTGGCGCGGCCGCCGGCCTGGCGCTACTGGCGCCAACTGCCGCCCAAGGGACGCATGGGCGTGTTCTTCGGCAACTGGTACAGCCAGATGCTGCAGGGCAGGGTGCACGGCAAGTTCAAGGACGCGGTGCTGGACCAGGCCATCGATGGTGCCGAGCGCCTGGAGCGCATGCTCTGCGATGAAGGCGCGCTGATCTTCAAGTTCTGGTTTCACCTGTCCAAGAAGCACATGAAGGCGCGGCTCGAAGCGCTCAAGGACGATCCGCTGCACAGCTGGCGCATCAGCCCGCTGGACTGGCAGCAATCGAAGACCTACGACAAGTTCGTGCGCTACGGCGAGCGCGTGCTGCGCCGCACCAGCCGTGACTATGCGCCCTGGTATGTGGTCGAGGGCGTCGATCACTATTACCGCAGCCTCACCGTCGGGCGCATCCTGCTCGAAGGCTTGCAGGCGGCGTTGGCCAATCCGCAGCGTACCCAGCTGCAACCGCATGCTGCGCCGCTGGTTTCCAGTCTGGACAATCGCGGTTTGCTGGCCAGCCTGGACATGACCCAGGCACTGAGCAAGGACGACTACAAGGAGCAGCTGGCCACCGAGCAGGCGCGCCTGTCCGGCCTGATGCGCGACAAGCGCATGCGCAAGCACGCCCTGATCGCGGCATTCGAGGGTAACGATGCCGCCGGCAAGGGTGGCGCCATCCGTCGCGTCACCGGCGCCCTCGATCCGCGCCAGTACCGCATCGTGCCGGTGGCTGCGCCGACCGAGGAAGAACGTGCCCAGCCCTATCTGTGGCGCTTCTGGCGACACATCCCGGCGCGCGGCAAGTTCACCATCTTCGACCGCAGCTGGTATGGCCGTGTGTTGGTGGAGCGGGTCGAGGGGTTCTGCAGCCAGGCCGATTGGCTGCGCGCCTATGGCGAGATCAACGATTTCGAAGAGCAACTGGCCAATGCCGGAGTGATCCTGGTGAAGTTCTGGCTGGTCATCGACCAGCAGACGCAGCTGGAGCGCTTCAAGGAGCGCGAGCAGATCCCGTTCAAGCGCTTCAAGATCACCGAAGAGGATTGGCGCAACCGCGACAAGTGGGACGACTACGGCGATGCGGTGGGTGACATGGTCGACCGCACCAGCACCGAGATCGCGCCCTGGACGCTGATCGAGGCCAATGACAAGCGCTTCGCCCGGGTCAAGGTGCTGCGCACCATCAACGAGGCCATCGAGGCGGCGTTCGCCAAGGATTGAAGCGTTAATCGCGGCTAAAGCCGCTCCTACGGTATTCACTGCACTGTAGGAGCGGCTTCAGCCGCGATGCTTTTGTGTCGATCCCAAAGCCCCGGATTGCATCCGGGCTACGCCCCTGGCCCGATCTCCCCGTATACGCCAGATCAATGATGCTCGCGCCCAGGGATGGGCTGGATTTATCTTCATGCCATTCGCCATCCAATAACAACGAGGTGCGTCATGCGTGAAGTGGTGATCGTCGACAGCGTCCGGACCGGCCTGGCCAAGTCCTTCCGCGGCAAGTTCAATATGACCCGGCCGGACGACATGGCCGCCCATTGCGTCGATGCGTTGCTGGTGCGCAACGGCATCGACCCGAAGCTGGTCGATGATTGCATCGTCGGTGCCGGTTCCAACGAGGGTGCGCAGGGCATGAACATCGGCCGCAACGTCGCCGTGCTCTCACGCCTGGGTAATCCGGTGGCGGGCATGACCCTCAACCGCTTCTGCTCCTCAGGCCTGCAGGCCATCGCCATCGCTGCCAACCAGGTGGCGTCCGGCTGCAGCGACATCATCGTCGCCGGCGGCGTCGAGTCCATCACCATGACCCTGAAAAGCATGAACATGGACAACCTGTTCAACCCGCTGCTGCAGCAGGACAACCCCGGCATCTACTACCCCATGGGCAAGACCGCCGAGATCGTCGCCAACCGCTACGGCATCAGCCGCGAGGCCCAGGACGCCTACGCCCTGCAGAGCCAGCAGCGCACCGCGCGGGCCCAGGCCGAAGGCCTGTTCGCCGACGAAATCGTGCCGATGGCGGTCAAGTACCAGATCGAGGACAAGGCCACCGGCGAGAAGAAGATCGTCGACGGCGTGGTCGAGGCCGACGACTGCAACCGCCCGGATACCACCCTCGAATCCCTGGCCAAGCTGCAGCCGGCGTTCGACCCGGCCGGTAGCGTCACCGCCGGCAACGCCTCGCAGCTGTCCGACGGCGCCTCCATGACCCTGGTGATGAGCCTGGAAAAAGCGCTGGAGCTGGGCCTCAAGCCCAAGGCCTATTTCCGCGGCTTCACCGTGGCCGGCTGCGAGCCGGACGAGATGGGCATCGGCCCGGTGTTCTCGGTGCCCAAGCTGCTCAAGGCCAAGGGCCTGACGGTCGACGATATTGACCTCTGGGAGCTCAACGAAGCCTTCGCCTCGCAGTGCCTGTACTGCCGCGACACGCTCGAGATCGACAACGAGAAATACAACGTCAATGGCGGCTCCATTTCCATCGGCCATCCATTCGGCATGACCGGCTCGCGCCAGGTCGGTCATCTGGTGCGCGAGCTGCAGCGCCGCGAGCTGCGCTACGGCATCGTCACCATGTGCGTCGGTGGCGGCATGGGCGCCACGGGGCTGTTCGAGGCCTATCGCGGCTAAACGACGTAGGGTGCGCCGCGCGCACCACCGGCAACACGCACCGCATGACCGAACCGCGGTGCGCACGGCGCACCCTACGACAACGCTGGCCCACACGACGGCCAGTGATGCGCTGTTTATACTCGCGCTCTGCCCTGCGGACGGAGCGCCTGCCGATGCCCTTTGCCGAAAACCTGATCGCCTTCACCCTTGCCGCCACGCTGCTGACCCTGACGCCGGGGATCGACACGGCGCTGGTGTTGCGTACCGCTGCGGTCGAGGGGCGGCAGCAGGCGTTTCGTGCGGCGCTGGGCATCAATGCCGGTTGCCTGCTCTGGGGCGCGGCGGTGGCCTTCGGCCTCGGCGCGCTGCTGGCGGTTTCCGAATTCGGCTACAACCTGCTCAAGTATTGCGGTGCGGCCTATCTGGCCTGGCTCGGGCTGAACATGCTGCTGCGCCCGCGTACCTCGCTGGCACCCGCGCAGGCGAGCGGCAGACCCGATGCCAACTGGTTTCTGCGCGGTCTGCTGGGCAACGTGCTCAACCCCAAGGTGGGGATTTTCTATGTGTCCTTCCTGCCGCAGTTCATCCCGCAGGGGCAGCCGCTGATCGCCTGGACGTTCGGCCTGGTGGGCATTCATGTGGCGCTCAGCCTCATCTGGGCGCTGGTGCTGATCGGGGCCACTCAGCCGCTCGGTCACTGGTTACGGCGCGAAGCAGTGATCAAGTGGATGGATCGCAGCACCGGTCTGATCTTCGTTCTGTTCGCCGCGCGTCTGGCATTGAGCCGGCGCTGAGTCCTGGCGCCGCTTCTGCTTGGGTTACTCTGTGTCTATGCAATAGAAAAGGCTATGTCTGCGTTAGCTGTTGCCAAGCGGTTCTAGGAAGGCTCTGAGCCTTGTAGGGTGGGCTTTAGCCCACGCTGACCGCAGTTGGTGGGCTGAAGCGGAGCGCCGCCCGGCCCACCCTACGGGCTTTTGTACCAACGCCCAACACTTAACGCAGACATAGCCATAGAAAACCAGGCGGTGACGATGGATCGGTTTCAGGAAATGAGGGTGTTGCTGGCGGTGACCGAGGCCGAGAGCTTCGCCGGGGGCGCCAAGCTGCTGGGCATTTCGCCGCCCAGCGTCACTCGCGCCATCGCCGCGCTGGAGGCACGTCTCGGTACGCTCTTGCTGGCCCGTAGCACGCGCAGCCTGCGCCTGACCGAGGCTGGCCAGCGTTATGTCGAGGACTGTCGGCGCATCCTGTTGGAACTGGAAGAGGCCGAGGAGCTGGCCGCCGGTGGCAGTGTGCGCCCGCGTGGACGACTCACCGTGACCGCGCCGGTGATGTTCGGCGAGCTGTTCCTGATTCCGCGCATCGCCCAGTACCTCGACACCCACCCGGACGTGGAGGTCAATGCGCTGCTGGTCGACCGCGTGGTGAACATGATGGAGGAGGGCATCGACGTGGCCGTGCGCATCGGCTCGCTGCCCGAGGGCGATCACCCGGCGTTGCAGGTCGGGCAGATTCGTCCGGTTGTATGCGCCTCGCCAGATTTTCTCGACCGCGTCGGGCGCCCGCGCCACCCGGATGAATTGCGCGCTGCGCCCATCGTCATGTCCAGCGCCAGCACCCTGCTGTCGCACTGGCAGTTCGTCGGCGTGGACGGCCCGTTCGGCTTCATGCCGCAACCTCGCTTCACCGTCAGCTCCAACCAGGCGGCGATCAGCGTGGCACGCCTGGGCTGGGGCTATACCCGCGTGCTGTCCTACCAGGTGGCCGCTGCGGTGGCGCGCGGCGAAATCGAACTGGTGCTCGAGGCGTTCGAACCGCCGGCCTTGCCGGTGCATATCATTCACCAGGGCGGTCGCCAGATTTCGGCCAAGGTGCGCACCTTCGTTGACCACTGCGCTGCCAGTTTTCGCTCCGACCCAGCCCTGCGCGCAGCTGGTGCAGCGCCAGTTTCATGAACACTCACCGCGAGATGCAGGTGTTTCTCGTCGTGGCCCAGGCGGGCAGCCTGGCCGCTGCTGCTCGGCAGTTGCAGCTGTCGCAGGCCACGGTAATGCGCATCGTGGCTGGGCTGGAGAGTCGTCTGGACTGCACCCTGCTTCTGCGTGGGCCGCGTGGTGTGAGCCTGAGCGCGGCGGGTACCGCTTTCGCCGACAGTTGCCAGCGCATCCTGCAGCGGGTGGAGGAGGCCGAGCGCTCCGTGACCGGCCTGCACGCCAACCCCGTCGGACAACTGACCCTGGCCCTGCCGCTATTGATGACGCATCAGGTGCTGACCCCCATCGCGGTCGACTACCTGGCGGAATTTCCCGAGGTAAGCCTGGCCACCCTGGCACGCGAAGAGCCGCCCAGGTTGCTGGAGGAGGGCATCGACCTGGCCGTGGTGGTCGGTCATCTGCCCAGTTCGTCCGGTTTCGCCGTGCCGTTGGGATGGGCGCGACCGCTGGTCTGTGCGGCACCAGCCTATCTGCAGCGCTGGGGCTGGCCCGCCAACCCGCAGGCGTTGCACGCGCACCGCACCATCGCTCGTTCTTCGACCGGCCATGCGGGGGAATGGGGCTTTGTGGACGGCGCGGTGAAGCTCGCGCCGCGGCTGACTTGTAGCACGCCGCAGGCTGCGATCCGCGCGGCGCTCGCCGGTTTTGGCCTGACCCGCTGCCTGAGCTACGAGGCCTATCAGGAGTTGCAGAGTGGGCAGTTGCAGGCGGTGCTGGAAAACTTCGCCGCATCGCCCGTGCCGGTGCAACTGTACTACCGCGAAGGGCGCCGGGCTGCAGCGCGGGTACGCAGCTTCCTCGACTTTGCCGTGCCGCGTCTGCGTGCTCATCCGGCGTTTCGTACGTGATCCGGTTTAGTTGCAGAAAATGAAATAGTGGATTGCCTTGAGTGGTGATTCTTCTCCGAGTTGGATGAGGCGAACATGGCCCCATCGTCGCGAAGGCAAGTCGTCTCGCGATGACCTTATCCAATCACGCTCGAAGGAGTCATCGCCATGTCCCGTCCCGCCATCAAGCTGTACAACTTCCCTCGTTCCGGCCACGCTCACCGCGCCGAGCTGATGCTCTCGCTGCTGCAATTACCCACCGAGCTGATCTTCGTCGATCTGGCCAAGGGCGAGCACAAGACGCCGGAGTTCCTGGCTATCAACCCCTTCGGCCAGGTACCGGCGATCGATGACGGCGGCACCATCATCAGCGACTCCAACGCCATCCTCGTCTACCTGGCCAAGCGCTACGGCAATGACGACTGGCTACCGCAGGAGCCCGCTGCTGCTGCCCGTGTGCAGCGCTGGTTGTCGGTGGCCGCCGGCCTGGTAGCGTTCGGCCCTGCTGCTGCGCGCCTGGTTACCGTATTCGGCTACTCGTTCAACACCGAAGAAGTGATCAACCGTGCTCATGCGCTGTTCACCGTGATGGAAGGCGAGCTGGGCGAAACCCCGTTTCTCACCGGCGACAAGCCGAGCATCGCCGATGTCGCCAACTACTCCTACATTGCCCACGCGCCGGAGGGCAACGTCTCGTTGGAACCCTATCCGAACATCCGCGCCTGGCTGGCCCGCATCGAGGCACTGCCGGGTTTCGTGCCAATGCCGCGTACCGCAGCCGGTCTGCAAGCCTGAGTCACCGTTAGCTGCCGGTTTACCCGGCGGCTTCTTTCGTGGAGGGCAGAACATGCAACAGCTTCCCAGCCATCGGCACTCGCCCTGGCATGCCGGTGAAAAGCAACTGCAGGAAAAGGTCGGCGTCGGCGAACGCATGGAAGTGCTCGGACAGAAGGTGATCCGCGACTACATGCCGGATCAGCATCGCGAGTTCTACCAGCAACTGCCGTTCATGATCGCCGCTGCCGTGGATACTGCAGGCCAGCCCTGGGCCACCTTGATCGAAGGCAAAGAAGGCTTCGTCACCTCGCCCGATCCACGTCACCTGTCGTTCGACCTCGCCGCCATGGCGCTCGACCCGCTCGACCCGGCCACTCCCGGTCTGGACAGCGGCGAGGCCATCGGCCTGCTTGGCATCGAGCTGCATTCGCGGCGGCGCAATCGCATCAACGGGCATATTCATCAGGCGTCGGCACAGCGTCTGGACATCACCGTGGAGCATTCCTTCGGCAACTGCCCGCAGTACATCCAGCTGCGCCATTACCGCCGCGTACCCGAGCGGGGCGTCGAACGCCTGGAGGCGACCGAACTGAATGCGCGCACTGCCGAGATGATCCGTAGCGCCGACACTTTCTTCGTTGCCAGTTACGTCGAGCATGACGATGGCCGCCGTTCGGTGGATGTCTCGCACCGTGGTGGGCGCTCCGGCTTCGTGCGGGTAGAGGGCAATCGCCTGACCATCCCCGACTACGCCGGCAACCTGTTCTTCAACACCTTGGGCAACCTCAGCGTCAATCCGCGCGCGGGCCTGCTGTTCGTCGACTTCACCACGGGCGACGTGCTGCAACTGGGCGGACGCGCCGAAATACTCCTCGACAGTCCGCTGATAAACGTCTTCGAGGGGGCCGAACGGCTGTGGACACTCGACGTCGAGCAGGTGGTGCTGCGCCCGGCCGCGACTTCATTGCGCTGGGCCTTCGAGGAGTATGCGCCGACCAGCCTGATGACCGGCACCTGGGCAGAAACCGATGCGCGCCTGCGCGAACGTGAGCAGCGCAACCAGTGGCAGCGCTGGCGTGTGCTCAGCCTGCAGCAGGAGAGCAGCGATATTCGCTCGTTCGTGCTCGCGCCGGAGCAGGGCGCTGCGCCGCTTTTTGCGGCTGGGCAACACCTGCCGATTCGCATCACCACCGCCACGGGCGACACCCTGCTGCGCACCTACAGCCTGTCCAGCGCGCCGTCGGACGGCCAACTGCGTATCAGCGTCAAGGCGCAGGGCCTGGTCTCGCGCCACCTGCACGAACAGGTTCAGGTCGGCGATGTGCTGGAAGTACGTCCGCCGCTAGGGAGCTTCACCCTTAATCGCGACACCAACCGCCCGCTGGTGCTGATCGGTGCCGGTGTCGGTATCACGCCGTTGCTGTCGATGCTGCGCGAGCAGGTGGCGCTGGGGCAGGGCAAACGCATCCATTTCTTCCAGAGCGCGCGGACGCTGGGCGACCTGCCGTTCCAGACCGAGTTGCACGAGCTGGTGCAGCGCGCGGGTGGTTTGCTAACGATTCACCGTGCCCTCAGCGCGCCCGAGACGGACGCTGTGCTGGGGCGCGACTACGAGCAGCAGGGACGTCTCGATCTGGCGCAGATCAAGGCGGCGCTGTCGTTCGACGACTACGACTTCTACCTGTGCGGCCCGGCCGCCTTTACCCAGGCGATCTACGACGGCCTGCGCGACCTGAACGTCGCCGACGCACGTATCCACGCCGAGGCGTTCGGCCCCTCGACACTGACGCGTCGCACGGACGGTCAGACCGACGCCTTCGTGCAGCCGCCAGCGGCAACCGAGCCGGTACCCGTTTACTTCACCACTTCAGCCAAGGAAGCACGCTGGCTGCCGGAGGGTGGCAGCCTGCTGGAGCTGGCAGAAAGTCGTGGCCTGACGCCCGAATTCAGCTGCCGTGGCGGTTCCTGCGGCACCTGCAAGACGCGCCTGGTCAGCGGCCAGGTGCATTACCCGAACCCGCCAGCCGAGCTGCCGGAAGGCGATAGTGTGCTGATCTGCTGCGCGGTGCCGGCACAGGGTGAGGATGGCGTGCAGCCCCTGGTGCTTGATCTGTAAGAGGTCCGAACTGATGAGCATTCGATCTGAACGTCGTTACGTCTGGGCTGATGTTGAAGCAGGCGATGCGCATAGCTCGCCTGGAAGTTACGAGCACGGCGAAATGGAGGTCGGCTATCTGGCATCGCAGTTGTTACTGCCGCGCGAGTTGCCGGGGTACGCACCTGAACGCTCTAGGCTCTGGCAGCAGGTGGTGCGGTGCCTGCGTTATTGGCCGTCCAGCGATTGTCGGGGCTTGCGGGCGGTTGGCGGGGTAGCGTCGGTGGCTCGGTTGAGGGCGCAGGGTGCGCTGGGCCGAGCGCTTGCTTGAAGCTGTTGCCGTTTCGATCGAAACGGCAACAGCCTCTGCTTATCCTTGCGGCTGCGCGTCTTCCAGCGCCTTGCGGTAGGCATCGGCTTCGTCCTGGGATGGGAAGATACCGACCAGCTCTCCATTCTGAATCACATCCCAGACCACCATCCCCATGGCACGGGCTTCACGGGAAAGATGTTCGCTGTCACGTTCGTGCACGATCACGTTCATGCTTGTCTCCTCGTAATACGAATGCGGCTAAATGTCGCAGTTCGTTTATACGCCTCGTTAGCAAGCTTATTAAACCGGGGATTTGGCAAAGGACTGTTCTTTTAATGCAACGAACAATGGAATTTTAGTTTGGTCGTTTCCTGCCTGGGACGTTTTGAAGCATCTTGAAATATTCAGTGGTGGGGATTGGCAGGAAACCCCGTTTCAAATCTCTGTGTATTACTGACGCCCGTACTGCTGGCGATATTGCGCAGGGGTCAACCCAGTCAGCGCCTTGAACATACGCCGCAGGTTGGCCGGGCTGCTGAAACCCAGTTCAGCGCTCAGGGTACTTAGCGGCGACGAGGTCATGGCCAGACGTTCGCTGAGTTGGTAGAGCTTGATGCGCCGCGCGTAGCTCGCCACCGGCTCACCGGTTTGCGCGCTTACCTTGCGCGCCAGGGTACGTTCGGACATCGCCAGTTGGTCCGCCAGCATCTGCACCGTCAGTTGCTCGGCAGGCGTTTTTTCGATCAGGGCATGCAGGCGGCGCAACAGACCCACGGGCTGCTGCATCAGGCTGGCGCTCTGGAACGCACTGTGCGGGACGGCTGGGCGGGGCAGCACCATCAGCTGACTGATGTCTCTGAAGGCCTGTTCGCTGAGGTGTCGCTCGATCACCCCCTGAGCGATGGGCAGGTAGCCGTTCACCCCGGATGCAGTGGCTACGCCCAGATCGAACACGCAGCTGCTCTCGCTCTGCCAGCGCACCCGGCCGAAGCGGTCACGCATCGCATCCGCCAGCCACCAGGTCACTGTTGCCGCCTGGCCGTTCAAACGGCCGCTGGCTGCAAGCAGGCCGACGCCGGTGCAATAACTCCATAGCTGGACGCGCTTACCGATTGACGCCAGCGCTCTGATCAGTGCGGCATTGCCGCTCAGCACCGCCTCTGCTTGTTCCGCCGACTCGGCCCAGAAGCCTGGAATCAGCAGGGCATCGAGTTCGCGTGGATCGAGAGCCGCGCCTGCCTGCAGACTCATCCCATGGGCGCATGGCACGGGCCCGGCGTGCTGGGCGACATAGATAGCCTCGAACAGTTGCCGTCCACTTCGGCGATTGGCAGCGTGCAGCAGATCGGCGAAGGCGAACAGCCCGGCAGGCATGCAATCGCGATACAGCAGCAAACCAATGCGCATGAGTGGGTGGCCTGAAATGAATCGAAGATGTCCAATACTGCCATTATTGCCCTGGCGCCGGATAGGCAGCATGGAGCCCTCAGACCCCGAGGGCTTTTCATGAAGATTCAGCAGCTGCGCAACGCCACCATCATCGTCGAGTTCGGCCAGCACCGCGTTCTGGTCGATCCCATGCTGGCCCGCCAAGGCGCCTTGCCACCGCTGCGATTGTTCGGTGCCCGTCAGCGCAATCCACTGGTCGAGCTGCCAGTCAGTGCTCGCGCCGCGCTGGAATCGGTCACCCACTGCCTGATCACTCATTGCCAGAAAGGCCATTTCGATCACCTGGATCGTGCCGGCGTGCGGTGGCTGCGCGAACACAAGATTCCGGTGATCTGCACACCGCATGACGCCAGTTACCTGCGACAGCGTGGTCTGAACGTCCAGGCGTTGTTGCCAGAGCATGAGCATCCTGGCCCCTTTCTGGGCGGCCGTATCCGCACCATCCGCTGCACCCATGGCCGCGGCCTGGTCGGGCGCCTGATGGAGCACGGTGTCGGTTTTCTGATCGAAATACCAGGCGAGCCGAGCCTTTATCTGGCCGGCGATACCCTGCTCACCGACGAGGTGCGCGCCTGTGTACGCGAGCACCGTCCAGCCATCAGCGTGGTGCCGGCAGGCGGGGCGCGTTTCGACCTGGGCGGCGACATCATCATGGGCATCGACGAGGTGATCGAATTCGCCCAGTTGAGTGGCGCGGCAGTGGTTGCCAATCACCTCGAGGCGATCAGCCACTGCCCGGTCAGCCGCTTGGCGTTGGCCGAGGCTGCTAGCCACGCGCAAGTCGAGCTACTGATTCCGCAGGATGGCGAGGTGCTGGAATTCTGAGTGGTGGGGCGTAGTCACCGCGCCTGTCGCCGCGCCATCCGACGGCGATATTGGCGAGTACGGAAGAGGTCTTTCACCTGCTGCGTCACCAGCGCCCACAGGGGGGATACGCCGGGCTGGGAGTCCCGGCCCTGACTAAGCTGATGCAGCTGATACTTCACCACCGCCATGTTCGCCAGCGAGGCCAGCACCTTGTTGTTCCAGGTGATCGGTGGCAGCTGGGGAGCGCTGCCGAGGCCGAGCTGCCAGTTACGCGGCAGGTTCGGGTCGATGGCCAGGGCCGTGCCGATGCCGACCATCTCGATGCCGCTATCCAGCACTTGTTGTGCAACCGGTGCACGGCGGATGCCGCCGGTGACCATGACTGGCATGCTCGCCACCGCACGAATCTCACGGGCGAATTCAAGGAAGTAGGCTTCGCGCGCCAGGGTGCGCCCATCGCGGGCCTGGCCCTGCATGGCCGGCGCTTCGTAGCTGCCACCGGACAGTTCGACCAGATCCACGCCCAGCCCGTCGAGCAGGCGCACCACCTGCTGCGCGTCCTCGGCGCTGAAGCCGCCGCGCTGGAAGTCTGCCGAGTTGAGCTTGACCGCCACGGCGAAGCTCGGCGACACCACGGCACGCACCGCCTTGACGATCTCCAGCAGCAGGCGCGCGCGATTTTCCAGCGAGCCGCCCCATTGGTCGTTGCGCTGGTTGGTCAGTGGCGACAGGAACTGGCTGAGCAGATAGCCGTGCGCCGCGTGGATTTCCACGCCCGTGAAGCCGGCCTGCTCGCCCAACTGCGCGGTGCGGGTGAAGCGCTCGATCACCTCCTGAATCACCGCCGGGGTCATTTCCTGCGGCGTGGCGAAACGCTTGGACAGGTTGCCCAGCTCCAGCGCTACGGCCGAAGGCGCCCAGGTTGGCTGGCCCAGGTTGGCTTGCATCTGCCGGCCGGGATGATTGATCTGCAACCAGAACTGCGCCCCTTTGCCGCGGCCGATGCGTGCCCAGCGCTCGAATCGGGCCAGGTGCGTGTCGTCTTCCAGCACCACGCCACCCGGCCCGGTCATGGCGCGGCTGTCGACCATCACGTTACCGGAAATGAGCAGGCCGGCGCCGCCCTCGGCCCAGGCCTGATAGAGGCGCATCAGGTGCTCGGACGGTGCATGGTCGGCATCCGCCATGTTCTCTTCCATTGCCGCCTTGGCGATGCGGTTGGGCAGAGTCGAACCATTGGGCAGGACAAGGGGATCGAACAGGTTCATGGGCGCTTTCTCGATTGGAGGTGCAGAAACCTTAACGTTAAAGCTCACTTTAATGTCAATGCCTGCTCTCGTCTCTTGCTCAGGTTTTCATGCCGCGCACGTCACGCCGTATCGCCTGGGGCGGGATGCCGAAGCCGCGGATGAATACTTCACGCATGTGGCGGCGATCGCGGAAGCCGGTTTCCTTGGCGATCACGTCCAGCGAATGGCGGCTCTGTTCGATCATCACTCGCGCCGCCTCGAGACGTAGGCGCTCGATGGCCTTGGCCGGGGATTGTCCGGTTTCCGTGGTGAATACACGGGTGAACTGGCGCGGGCTGAGGTGCACGGCATCGGCCAGTTCCTCGACGCTCAGCGCCTTGTGCAGGTTCTGCCGGGCATAGTTCAGCGCGTTCTGGATGCGATCGGATTTCGGCGCGAGAGTGAGCATCTCCGAGTGTTGTGACTGCCCGCCCGATCGGCGTTGGTGCATGACCAGTTTGTGCGCCACCGAGCGCGCCACGTCCGAGCCCAGATCCTTCTCCACCATACCGAGTGCCAGATCCAGGCCGGCGGTCATGCCGGCAGACGTCCACACGCTGCCATCAATGATGAAGATGCGGTCGTCCTCGACGCTGATCTGCGGATACAGGCGTTGCAGGGCGGCACCGTAGGCCCAGTGGGTAGTTGCGCGGCGCCCATCGAGTAGGCCTGCCTGGGCCAGCACGAAACCCCCGGTGCAGATGCCGGCGACGCGGCGCGCCTGTTGTCCGGCCTGGCGTACGAACGCCAGGGCTGCCTCGCTAGGTGGCGTTTCCAGAGGTTTGTTGACCCCGGCGATCATCCAGGTATCGGCCAGGCCGGGGTTGTTCAGGGCGCGGGTTTCGATACCCAGGCCCAGTGACGAGCGCACGATGCCGCCAGCGACGGAGAAGAACTCGATGGAGTAGAAGGGCGCCTCGGCCACGATGTTGGCGTACTCGAAGACGGTCTGGGTGGCCAGCGACAGCACCTGGAAGTCGTCGGAGAGCAGATAGCCGATTCTGTGCATGGTCGTTGCTCGAGTCAGTAATGTCTTAAAACATGACTTTATACGTCATTTAGGTCTTTTCCAATCCTCGCCATGATTTGTCCCAAGCCCACCGCACTTGGAGACACAACATGAGCACTGCATCAAAAGGCACCGCACTGGTCACTGGCGCATCGTCGGGCATTGGCGCCCTGTACGCTGAACGTCTGGCCCGTCGCGGCTACGACCTGATCCTGGTCGCCCGCAACCGTGAACGCCTCAACGACCTTGCTCGCCGCATCACCGACGACACCCAGCGCGTGGTCGAGGTGCTGCAGGCCGACTTGGGCGACGCCGCCAGCCTGGCCACGGTCGAGGCCAAACTCAAGCAAGATGCGAGCATCACCGTGCTGGTCAACAACGCCGGTATCGGCACCTACACGCCGTTGCTCGACAGCGACGTGGGCCTGATGACGCGGATGATCGACCTCAACGTGACCGCGCTGATGCGCCTGAGCTACGCGGCCATCCCTGGCTTCGTCGAGCGTGGCAACGGCGCCATCATCAACATCTCGTCCATCGTCAGCATCGCCCCGGAAGTGCTCAACGGCGTCTACGGCGGCAGCAAGGCCTTCGTCACCGCCTTCAGCCAGTCGCTGCACCACGAATTGGCCGACAAGGGCGTGCGTATCCAGGCCGTACTGCCGGGCGCCACCGCCACCGAGTTCTGGGACAACGGCGGCCTGCCGCTGGAACACCTCGACCCAGCCATTGTGATGCCGGCCAGTGCTCTGGTCGACGCCGCGCTGATCGACTTCGATCGCGGCGAACTGATCTCCATTCCCTCGCTGCACGACGCCAGCCAGTGGCAGGCCTACGAGGCGGCGCGCAAAGCCATGTTCAACCAGCTTTCCAGCAACCAACCTGCGCCGCGCTACAGCGCCCAGCGTTGATCGATCCTTACTGATCAGGAGCAGCACCATGAAACTCAGCGGCAATACCATCTTCATCACCGGCGGCACCTCGGGCATCGGTCGCGGCCTGGCCGAAGCCTTCCATCAACGCGGCAACAAGGTGATCATCGCCGGCCGCCGCCAGGCGCTGCTCGACGAGATCGCCCGCGCCAACCCCGGCATCGACACCGTGGTGCTGGACATCAATGATGCGCAGCAGATCAAGGATGTGGCGCAGCAGGTGATCGCACGCCATCCGGGCCTCAACGTGGTGATCAACAACGCCGGCATCATGCCGTTCGACGATGCCGCCTCGGGTGAGCTTGACGACGCGCAGGCAGTCGGCCTGGTGACCACCAACCTGCTCGGCCCGGTGCGGGTCAGCGCGGCCTTCGTCGAGCACCTCAAGCGCCAGCCGGACGCCACCCTCATCAACAACAGCTCGGTGCTGGCGTTCATCCCGATTGCTGTCACAGCGCTGTACTCGGCGACCAAGGCGGCCATCCATTCCTACAGCCTGTCGCAGCGATTCATGCTGCGCGACACCAGCGTCAAGGTGCTGGAGATCGCGCCGCCATGGGTCGACACCGACCTGATCCACAAGAGCGGCGACCCGCGCGCCATGCCGCTGGATGCCTTCATCGCCGAGACCCTGGCCAAGCTGGAGACAGCGACCACCGAGGTGATCGTCGATGGCATCACGGCTCTGCGCGCCAATGTCGGGCCGAACGAGCATGCGCTGGTGAACCAGTTCAACCAGTCGATCATCGACAACCCCATCCCCGTTGCCTGAGCCCGGCGCCCGACCTCATCACGAGTTCGGGCGTTCTCGTGCACCTCTGGAGAGCTTCATGCACAGCTCTATTACTGCACCGGATCGCCTTGCCCTGCGCCTGCTCAGCCTGGCCTATTTCGTTCAGGCGGTCGGTGCTCTGTCGGTGGTCGGCAGCCTGGAGGCGATCTCCGCCGCCTGGGACTTGAGCAACGCGCAGAGCGCGCTGTTGATCACCGTGTTCGGCGTCACCTTCGCGCTCGCCGCGCCGCTGTTGCAGATGAGCCTGGGCCATCTACGGCGCCGCTCGCAGGTGCTGCTGGGGTTGTCGATATTCAGTGGCGCGGCTCTGTTGTTCGCCGCCGCGCCGGATTACCAGACCCTACTGCTGTCTCGGGTGTTGATGGGATTGGGCGCGGGCTTTATCGGCCCGGTGCTTGGCGCCCTGGGCTCGAACCTGGTGACACGCGAGCAGCAGGGTAGTGCCATCGCCATCGTGCTGCTCGGGCTGAGTGTCGCGGGGCTGGTCGGCATGCCGATCAGTGCCTGGATCGCCCATGAGTTTGGAGCGCGCAGCCTGTTCTTCGGTATCGGCGCCAGTGGTCTGCTCATCGCGGCGATGATTCTGGCGTGGGTGCCAAATCGTGTGGTGGGCCAGCGCGTTGCGCCGATTGAGGTCATTACGCTGCTGACCAGTGCCACTTCGCTGAGCGCGTTTCTGGTGGTGTTCTTCGTCACCACCGGCGTGTTCACCACCTATGCCTTTCTGGCGCCGATCATCGGCAACGATTTCCACGGCAGCGCCGACGACATCACCCTGGCGCTGACCGTGTTGGGCGTCGCCGGCGTACTGGGCAATTTGCTGGTCACTCGCCTGGCGCTGCGGGTCAGTGCCGAGCGTTTGCTGCTAATCGGCATCGGCTTGCTGGCGCTGGATCTGCTGGGCCTTGCTGCGATGCCAAGGCTATTCGGCGGGCTGTTGCTGGCCCTGGTGATCTGGGCGCTGGCCACCGATATCGTCTGGCCGTCGCAGCAGCGGCGTATCGTCGAACTGATGCCCGAACAACGAGGCATCGCCCTGGCGCTGACTGCGTCGTTCATGTTCGCCGGCATCGGTACTGGCTCGGCGGTCGCCGGGTGGCTCTATCCCATCGTCGGCTACATCGGCCTGTTGCTGGCCTCGCTGCTATTTCTGTTGCTGGCTTTCGCCAGCCTGCGCTTTTCCGAGTGGCGCGCTCGTGTGCAGGTGATCGCACCGGGGTTGAGCTGATCAGCGGCTGGCTGCTGCCTTCTGCTGAGCGGCCTGACGCAGCCTGTCCAGGCGCTCACGTGTCGTCTCATCCGCACCCGGGCCGACGATTAGGCCGAGGTCTTTCAGTTCGAGTGGCTCGCCGTTGAGATCGGCCAGTTTTACCGGGGCCAGCGGCGCTCCGGTCTTGCGGTTGACAGGGATCAGCGGCGCGCCCTCGGCCAGCGGGTTCCACTTATCTCCCCACTGCAGCATGGCGATGATGATCACGTGCAGGGCCCGGCCTTTCTCGGTCAGGGCGTATTCGGTGCCACTGCCGACGGTGTGTTTCACCACGATGCCGTAGTCCTGCAGCAGTTTGAGGCGCTTGGACAGAATGCCCTTGGAAATCTCCAGGTTGCGCTGGAATTCATCGAATTTGGTCGCGCCCCAGAGCAGTTCGCGGACGATCAGCAGGTTCCACCAGTCGCCCAGGACATCCACCGAGCGGGCCACCGAGCAATTGCGATCCTCGAAGGTAACTCGTTCCACGTGCGGGTCTCCAGTTAGGGGCAGTTTGCAGCTGCCGACAAGAAAGCGGTTGACAGGTTTCATGATAGCACCTAATTTCTCGTCGCATGGTTCTGTAATAGAACCTGTCGACGAATGTCCTATCGAGGTCTATCCCATGATCAAGCAGCTTCTGACTGCGACGGCTTTTTTCGTCGTCGCTACTGCGCAGGCCGAACCCCACGGCAACTGCGTCACCAATGAACTGGAAGACCGCCTGATCACGGCGGATCTCGCGGTCGCTGTAGGCAATTGCTACCTGGCCCACGCCAGTGAGGAAAGCCAGGCTGTGGCAGCGTTGGAATACGCCCACAGCTGGTTCCTTCAGGCGCAAGCGCTGGGTTCCAGCCAGGCTCGCCGGGGGTTGGATCTGGTCGAGAAGAAACTGGCGCAGGCAGGGCAGGCTCATGACTAAGCCCATCGTGACATCGATGTTGCTGGCCACCATGGCTTTCACTGCCAACCTCGCGTTAGCAGAGACGTTGACGCCGCTGGGCGCTGAGGCAGCCGCCAATGCCGACGGTTCCATTCCGGTCTGGACCGGTGGCTTCAACCGCGGCGTGACCTGGAGCGATATCGGCAAACAGTTCGTCGATCCCTTCGCCGATGACCCGGTGAAGTTCTCCATCGACGCCAGCAACCTCGAGCGCTACCGGGACAACCTAACCCCGGGGCAGATCGAACAACTGCGCCGCAATCCTGAGGGCTATCGCCTGAACGTCTACGAGACTAGGCGCACCGCCAAATATCCCGAGCACGTTTACGCGGCTGCGCAAAAAAATGCGGATACGGCCAGGTTGGTGCCTGGCGGCAATGGCGTGCTCGACTATCAGGGGTATTACCCCTTCATCCATCCCAAGAGCGGGGTGGAGGTGCTGTGGAACCATTTCATGCGCTATCGCGGCGGCAGCCTGCTGCGCACCCACACTCAGGTAATCACTCAGCCGAACGGTTCCTTCAGTGAAGTCCAGCTCGAAGACCGCGCGGCCTGGCCGGAAAACCTCAACGGCTTCGACCCGGTCAGCGACGCCAACATCATGATCTTCTCGACACAGAAGGTGACCGCTCCGGCGCGTCTGGCAGGCAATATCCTGCTGGTCCAGGAAACCATCGATCAGGTCAAGGAACCGCGTCTGGCCTGGCTCTACAACGCCGGACAGCGTCGTGTTCGGCGTGCCCCGCAGGTCGCCTATGACGGCCCTGGCACCGCTGCCGATGGCCTGCGCACGTCCGACAACTACGACATGTACACCGGCTCGCCGGATCGCTACGACTGGAAGCTCGAAGGCAAGAAGGAAATCTACATCCCCTACAACAACTACCGCCTGACCAGTCGTGAGCTGACCTCGGCCAAATTGATCGAGAAGGGTCACCTCAACCCGAACTACCTGCGCTACGAGAAGCACCGCGTGTGGAAGGTGGTCGGCACCCTCAAGCCGGGCATGCGCCATATCTACGCCAAGCGCGTGTTCTATGTCGACGAGGACACCTGGCAGATCGCCCTGGCCGAGCACTACGACAGCCGTGGCGTGCTGTGGCGGTTCTCCGAGGGTTTCCACGTGCAATACGACTACGCCGACACGCCCTGGTACGCGGGGGAGGCCATCTACGACTTCAGCAACGGTCGTTACCTGGTGTTCGGCCTGACCTACAACAGCGCGCAGCCCATCACCTTCGGTTTCAAGGCGAGCAAGTCAGAGTTCGTGCCGGCTGCGCTCAGAGCCCAGGGAATTCGCTGAACGCGGTTGCGGCCGCATCCGATCATTCGGTGGCGCTGTTCTGCGCCACCGTTCATGCAATGAACCCAGGTGATTTCAATGAAAGCCTTTGTCATCGAACGATATTCAAAGCAGGAGCCCGTGCGACTGGTCGACGTGCCGGAGCCGACTCTGGGCGAGCAGGACGTGCTGGTGCAGATTCACGCAGCCAGTATCAATCCGCTGGACCTGAAGATTCGCAGCGGCTCGCTCAAGCGGATCCTGCCGCTGCGCCTGCCATTGGTACTGGGCAACGATCTGGCCGGGGTGGTGACGCAGGTTGGCGCCAAGGTGCAGGGCTTCAAGCCGGGTGATGAGGTCTATGCCCGCACAGATACCCGTCGCATCGGCACCTTCGCCGAATTCATCGCGGTGGCCGAATCCAACCTCGCCTTGAAACCGGCCAGTTTGAGCATGGAGGAGGCCGCCTCGATCCCCCTGGTCGGCCTGACCGCATGGCAGGCGCTGGTGGAGAAGGGCCAACTGCGCAAAGGGCAGAAAGTTTTCATCCATGCTGGCTCAGGCGGTGTCGGCACGCTGGCGATCCAGCTGGCCAAGCATCTGGGCGCGTATGTCGCGACTACCACCAGCAGCGCCAATGTCGCGCTGGTGAAAAGCCTCGGTGCGGATCTCGTAGTCGACTACAAGAAGGACGATTTCGCCAAGACGCTGCGTGACTACGACTTGGTGCTGCACAGCCTGGGCGACGAGGAACTGGCTCAGTCCGTGAGCGTGCTCAGGCCCGGTGGCCATCTGATCACCCTGTCTGGCCCGCCTGACCCCGCGTTCGCCAGGAGCACCGGCATGCCCAAGCTGCTGCAACTGATCGTGGGGCTGCTCAGTCGCAAGATTCGCAAGCAAGCCGCTCAACGCCAGGTTAGCTATGCCTTTCTATTCATGCGCGGCAGTGGTGAGCAGTTGGCCAGATTGGCTGAGTTGATCGACAGCGGCGTGATTCGTCCGGTGGTCGACAAGGTCTTTCCGTTCGCGGCCACCGACGAGGCGTTGGCCTACGTCGACAGCGGTCGGGTGAAGGGCAAGGTGGTGGTCAGGGTGCGATAAGCCTGGTGCAGACTGGAGCAGCGTCCCGGCCACTCACCTACGGAGGCGGTGCGCGCGGCGCACCCTACGAAGGGCAGCCTTAGGCGCGAATGCTGGTTTTGCTGGTGCGTTTGAGTGGATCGCTCGGCTCGCCCAGGTTCATCTTCGACAGCACTCGCTTGGCGTTGGTGGCGCAGTCGATATCGTCCGGTTTGCTTTCGATCTCGTCGATCAGCGCCAGCAGGTGCGTCTTGCTCTGTGCCAGGCGCTGCTCCAGCGCTTCGATGTCCTTCACTTTTGCCTGCAGGGTATCGAGCAGCTTGCCGTGTTCCCACTGCGCCAGATCCTGCGGCAGCAGGGTGCGCAATTCGTCCAGGCTGAAGCCGGCCTGCTGTGCGGTGGTGATCAGGTTGAGCACCAGCACGGCCTGTTCCGGGTAACTGCGATAGCCGTTGGCCTGGCGCTCCACCAGCTTGAGCAGGCCAATGCTTTCGTAGAAGCGAATGCGCGAGGCCGCGAGGCCTGTGCGTTGCGCCAGTTCGCCGATCTTCATCTGGGTATATCTCCGTGGCAGGAGCATTGTGAGCTCAAGGTTAACTTTAACCTTCGGCTTTGGCCATGAGGCTGCAACACTGGCATAACGTCTATGCTTGCCGAGCCCCCCTGATCAGAGCCGCTCTTGAACTGCATCCCCTCCAGCAGGTACAGCCCGTGAAGCACTCGATACTCATCGCCGCGCTGCTCTGCCTGCTGATGGGTGCGCTTGCCAGAGCCGAGACGTATCAGCTCGTCACCGAGGAATGGGCACCCTACAACTACCGGGAGAACGAGCACATCACCGGCATGGCCACGGAGGTGGTGCGGGCCATCATGGCGCTGACCGGCGACGACTTCGAGATCAGAATGAGGCCCAGCATGCGTGCCTCTCGTGTACTGCAGACTCAGCCCAGAACCATCATGTACTCGATGTTTCGCACGCCAGAGCGCGAGTCCTTGTTCAAGTGGGTCGGGCCCATCGCCGAGGAATCCATCTACCCCTACCAGTTGGCCGCTGCAGCGCAGCCGATCCACACCCTGGAGCAGTTGCTGCACACCCCACGTATAACCACCCGGCACGCCGGCCTGGTGCCCACGATGTTGGCTTCGATGGGGTTCGACAACCTCGACACGAGCGCAACGGAGAGTGAGCAGCTCTACCGCATGCTGTTGGCCGGGCGTACCGAGGTCATCATCGGCGACACCGACACCGGCGTGGCCTATTACAGTCGCCAGCTGGGTATCGCCCCGGGCTCTCTCAGGCGGGTGCCCATCGAGCTGTACCGCTCCTCGCTGTATATCGCCTTCAGCCGCGACAGCGACGATGCGCTGGTCGCGGCCTGGGCCGCTGCCCTGGCCAGGTTGCGCCGCTCGGGTGAGCTGGCGCGCATCCAGCGCCGCTACGAACGGCGCGACGATCAGTGACCGGCTGAAACGCCCTGGTCGATGGCCATGTCGGCACCGGTGATCGAACGTGCGCCTGGCTGGCAGAGGAAGAACGCCAGTTCCGCCACTTCTTCCGGCTGGATGAAACGTGCCTGATCGCCCTGTGGATATTTCCCCAGCAACTCCCGGTAGTAGGCCTGCGGATCGCCGTTGCCGTAGTGCTCGGCCTGGAACTTGAGCATCGGTGTCTCGATGTCGCCAGGTGAGACGGCGTTGCAACGCACGCCGTAAGGTGCCAGATCCAGCGCCAGGGCCTTGGTGAAAATGCTCAGGCCGCCCTTGCTGGCGCAGTAGGCGGCCGCATTGGGGTTGCCCTGGCGTCCGGCGTCGCTGGATATATTGACGATGGCGCCGCGCGTCTGGCGCAGGTGAGCAATGGCCGCCGCGCACATGAAGAAGCTGGCCTTGAGGTTGACGTCCAATACCAGGTCGAAATCCTCCTCGCTGAAGGCTTCCACCGGCCCTTCGCGCCATACCCCTGCCGCATTGATCACGGCATCCAGCCGGCCTGCCGCCTCGATCGCTGCCGCCACCACTGCATTGCACTTGGCAGGCTTGCGGATATCTGCCGCCAGGCTGCCGACCAGGGCATGGCGCTGGCCCAGCTCGGCCAGGCCGGTGACGTTGGCGTCGGTGGCGAACACCGCCCAGCCACCGGCCAGGAAGCGTGCCACCAGCGCGCTGCCCACGCCGCCAGCGGCGCCGGTGATCAGCACCACGGGGCTGATTGTTGGCTCGGTACTCATGGGGCCTTGTCCTCGATCAGGCAGTTGCCGCCATCGACCACCAGCACCTCGCCGGTGATGTAGCTGGCTTCAGGGGAGGCGAGGAAGGCCACGGCTGATGCGACTTCCTCGGGGCGGCCGGCACGGCCGATTGGCACGTAGGCTGCGGCGCGCTGTTCATGCGGCGTGCTCGAACCCGTGGCGATCCAGCCCGGCGCCACTGAGTTGACCGTGATGCCCTGGCGGGCTACTTCCAGCGCCAGGCCCATGTTCATCCCCACCATGCCGGCCTTGGCTGCACTATAGGCCGCTTCGCCCGGGTGTCCGGCCTTGGTGCCGGTGGTGGAGCTGATGTGGATGATGCGCCCGTAGCCACGCGCCCGCATGCCCGGCAGCACGGCACGGGTGAGCAGGAAGGCGCTGGTCAGGTTACGTGCGATCGTCAGGTTCCAGGTCTCCAGGCTCATGCTGGACACCTCTTCGAACGTCTCGGGGCTGCCCTGCATGGTCATGCCGGCGTTGTTCACCAGAATATCGACGTGCCCCCACAGCCCTTCGGCCCAGGCGGCGAACGCCTGCACACCAGCCTCATCGGTCAGGTCGACTGCCCGGCCTTCGGCCTCGAAGCCTTCGGCGCGCAGCTCGGCGACGCGCTCGGCAATGCGCACACTGCTGGCGGTGACGATCAGCTTCGCGCCAGCCGCGCCCAAGCGCCGGGCGATGGCCATGCCGATGCCGTGTTCGCTGCCGGCACCGCTGACCAGCGCAACCTGGTCGTTCCAGTCCTGTTTCATGCAAGGCTCCCATCGGGTTGTCGATGACTGGAAGTTAGAGGGAGTAAGCTGATAAAAAAAAGACGATAGTCATCAGGAAAATTGACAGCACCATGGCATTCAACAGCGAAACCCTGCGCGTGTTCCTCGCGGTGCTGGACGGTGGTTCCTTTTCTTCCGCTGCACGCCAGCTTGGGCGCGTGCCTTCGGCGGTAAGCATGGCCATCGCCCAGCTTGAGGCGGAGCTGGATCTGGAGCTGTTCGACCGTAGTACGCGCAAGGCCCTGCCAACCCAGGCTGCGCGGGCATTGGAGCCCCAGGCACGTCAGGCGGCGCGCCAACTCAACCGGCTCGACGCCCAGGCCCTGCAGATGCACCAGGGCCTGGAACGGCGGCTGGTCATCGCCATGGCGCCGGAGTTGCAGAGCGGCATGTGGAGTCAGCCACTGATCGACCTGGCGAACGAATTCCCCCTGCTGGAGGTCGAGGTGCGCTCCGCCTCGCAGGCTGAAGCCGTGCGCCTGATGCACGAAGGCAGTGTCCACCTGGCGCTGGTGTTCGAGCGCCCCGGCATCGATGAGCGGGAAAACTTTCTCGAAGCCGGCAGCCAGCTACTGACGGCAGTAGCGGCACCGGACTACCTCAGGCAGATGGATGAGCAGGGGATGGTCGAGGCGCGGCAGATCATCGTCGCGGCCGGCTCACCGTCGGCGACCGACCCACAGATGATCCTGTCCCATCACCTGTGGCTCACCGACAGCGACCTGGCCACCCTCAACCTGGTGCAGGCCGGGCTCGGCTGGGCTTATCTGCCGCATCCGCTGGTTGCCGCCCTGATCGAGTCGGGCAACTTGCGGACGGTGGCCTTCGACAACATGGCCAACCAGTTGCGTCTGTGGGTGGATATCGTCTGGAGCAGCAGCCGGCCACTTGGGCTAGGCGCGCGGCGTTATCTGGAGCTGATCCGCCAGCGCATGGCTGGGCAGCCGGCGCGTGGCTAGGGCGCGCGGATATCGCTGCGACCGGGTTGTCCGGTCGCAGCGGGGCGATCAGATCGCCTGACCGCCGGATACCTCGATGCGCTGGGCGTTGACCCAGCGATTCTGCTCGCCGAGCAGGCTGGCGATCATCGGGCCGATGTCGTCCGGCACGCCGACCCGACCCAGCGCCGTCATGTCCGCGAACACCTTGTTCAGGTCCGGCATGTCACGTACGGCTCCGCCCAGGAAATCCGTTTCGATGGCGCCGGGCGCCACTGTGTTGACTGCGATACCCCGGCTGCCCAGCTCCTTGGCCATATACAGGCTGAGCACTTCCACTGCGCCCTTGACCGCCGAGTAGGCGGAGAAACCGGGATAGGACACTCGGGTCAGCCCGGACGAGATATTGACGATACGACCGCCATCGGCCATCAGTGGCAGCAACGCCTGGGTGAGGAAGAACACCCCTTTGAAATGTACGTTCACCAGAGCATCGAATTGAGCTTCAGTGGTGTCGGCAATCGACGCCATGTCGCCATGGCCGGCGTTGTTGATCAGGTGGTCGAAACTGTCGCGTTGCCAGGTCTCGTTCAGAGCCTGGCGCAGGCGTTGCACGAAGGCCGGAAAGGTGCTGACGTCTCCAGCGTCGAGCTGCAGAGCGACCGCCTTGCGTCCCTGGGCCTGGATATCGGCAACCACGGCCTGTGCGGTGTCGGCCTGGCTGTGATAGGTGACGACGACATCGATGCCCTGACGCGCGATGTTCAGTGCAGTGTTGCGGCCGAGGCCACGGCTGGAGCCGGTTACGATGGCGATCTTGGTCATGGTAAAAATCCTCTCATGGGTGAACGGGATTTCATTGTGTGGCTCGTGGCGCAACCCCGTCGTTACCGAAACCTCGACGCTTTTTGCCTATTTCTCCAAGAGGAAAAGACATGCTCTGGATCAGCATCAGGAGCCCACGATGAGCGCAGCGCTGCTGGAGGTCGTCCGCGGTTATCTGGATCGACATGGCGAACCCGGCGGGCTTGCCCAAACGCCCATTCCCGGCTTGACCATCATTCGCACGTCAGAGCCCAGTGGGCTGGATTACGCCATTACCCGGCCTCTTGCCTGCCTGGTGTTGCAGGGCAGCAAGCGCGTCATGATGGGCACCCGGAGCTTCAACTTCAGCGCCGGTGATTCGCTGTTGATCACCGCCGACGTACCGACGGTCAGCCAGATCATCCAGGCGAGCCACGAGGTCCCGTACATCTCGCTGGTGATCGACCTCGATCCTGCACTGCTCACCGAATTGATGGAGGAGATGAAGGCCGTGCCGAGTGCGGAGCTGGAGCCCATCCGCATCGAACCGACCGATAGCGAAGTCGCCGAAGCGGCACTACGCCTGATGCGACTGCTCGAGCGCCCGGCTTCGGCGACGGTGCTGCATGCGTCGCTTGTGCGCGAACTGCACTACTGGTTGCTGGCTGGCCGACATGGTCCGGCGATCAGTCGCCTGGGCTGGCCGGACGGCCATGCGCAGCGCATCGCACGGGCGGTGAAGGTGCTGCGCACCGAATTCACCCGGCCGCTGCCGGTGGAGCACCTGGCGTCCGTGGCCGGTATGAGTCCGTCGTCCTTTCATCACCACTTTCGCAACCAGACATCATTGACGCCGCTGCAATTTCAGAAACAGCTGCGTCTGATCGAGGCGCGTCGCCTGATGACAGGGGAGGGCGCCACTGCCAGCAGTGCGGCGTTCGCGGTGGGTTACGAAAGTGTGTCGCAGTTCAGCCGGGAGTATCGCCGGCTGTTCGGCCTGCCGCCGGCGAGAGACGCCAGTGTCGCCTGCTGACACGAGCAACCGCCTTGCTCACACCTGCCTCAAGGAAAATCCGCAGGTTCGAAGCGTTCGCTCGCGTCCATGCGAATCCCCCGCAGGCTGCGCGTCTGCAGATAGGACGCGTACAGTGGCTCGGCGAAGTAGCTGATCAGGATCGAGCGGCGACGTGTGCCGAGCCGGTTCAGGCTGCCGGCGTGTATCAGGTCCACATCGAACACCAGGATGTCGCCGGCCGCACCCGCAAGCTGCACTGAGCGGGACTCGTCGTTGAAGTCGAAGGGGGGCTCGCTGGCAGGCGGACGGTGGCTGCTCGGGACGATACGGGTGGCTCCATTGTCTGGGCCGTAGTCGTCGAAGTAGACCATGGCATTGGCGATATCGCCCGGGCGCTGCGCCGACAGATCGCGATGCAGTTGCTGATGACCGCCACCAGGCAGTGGCTCACGACCCTCCACCTGGGCGAGGAAGAAACGTTCGCCGATCAGCTCGCCGACCACTGCCAGCAGCTGTGGCAGGCGGCACACGGCCTGAATCATGGCGTCGTCGTCCAGCAGCGAGTGATGCCAGTCTGCGCCACGCGGTACCGGCCACTGATCCGAGGGGGTAATGCCCGCATCGAACAGGGTGCGCAAGCCATCCAGCCACCCGACAGGAACCGCCTGGCGCAGCAACGCATAGCCGTCGTGGTGGAGTTGTTTACGGTCCGTCATGGTCAGGCTCCCGTCATCCATGCATCCCGAAGAAAACAGGTGGAAGTCGAAGAGGCAAGCCCGTTCTTCAATGCATGACTCTCCGTCTGCAAATTCAGCCGCAGGCGATGACCAAGACTGAATACAATGGCGCCTGAACTTTCCGCGCCATGCACATGGCTGTACCGAACGAGGAACGCCCCATGGCCTCCGCAGACAAACAGAAGAAGCGCGCAACGGGCCAAGACCAAAGCCAGGCAGAACCGCATGGGCAAGCCCAAGGCGCAGGTCAATGTCGTCCATCCGCTTCTCGCCAACCCGTTGATCAACGAGCCGTTCGATGACGTCGAGATCGACCTGAGCACCTTCGATTTCAAGGACATCGAAGAGAATGGCTTCGACCCCGCGCATTTCGATGACCTGTTCCAGGCGATGAAAGCCGGCGAAGGTATCAGCCTGCTCGCCCTGTGCCTGATATTCCTGCAGTACCCGGTGCTGGAGCTGGTGGTCGCCGAGGAGTCGGAAGATGCCGCGACCGACTTCATGATGGGCCTGCTGATCGTCTATCGCGGCATCTTCCACGATGAAGACGAAGATGCCGCGATCACCTGGATTGGCAGCGACGCCTTCCAGAGCGCCTATAACGAAGCGTCGCTGATCCTGCAGAAGAAGAACGCCCGCGTCTGATTCATCTCAGTCAGCCCTTCAGCGCCGCCTCGATTCTGGCGATGTCGATCTTGCTCATGGTCATCATCGCCTCGAAGGCGCGCTTGGCCGCCGCGCGGTCAGAGCTGGCGATGGCGGCGCTGAGGATGCGTGGGGTGATCTGCCAGGAGATGCCCCATTTGTCCTTGCACCAGCCACATTCACTGGCCTGGCCGCCGTGGTCGATGATCGCGTGCCACAGGCGATCTGTCTCGGCCTGATCGTCGGTCGCCACCTGAAACGAGAACGCCTCGTTATGCTGGAACACCGGGCCGCCGTTGAGGCCCAGGCAGGGAATGCCCATCACGCTGAACTCCACCGTCAGCACGTCGCCCTGCTGGCCAGAAGGATAATCGCCGGGCGCATGGTGTACCGCCAGCACGGCGCTGTCGGGAAAGGTCTTGGCGTAGAAAGTCGCAGCCTCCAGCGCGTCGCGGTCGTACCAGAGGCAGATGGTGTTCTTGCTGGTCATCCTGAGTCTCCCACCATGGGTTGAGACTCAGGAGTCTAGACGGTCGCGGCGTGCTGGCTTGTCCTTGCCTGTTCGTCGTTACTGCTGCGGATCTCTCACCCAGAACGTCGAGAACTGATCGAACGGATAGCGCTTGCCGTCGTAGCGGACGGTGGTGCTGACCTTGCGTAGCACAGGCTCCTGCCGGCCAGCACGAACATGAGCGGTTACCACCAGGTCGGCGTAGCCATGAGCATGCTTGGGCCCAAGGTCCAGCGTCAGGTCAGCCTGCTCCGACTCGAAATCACCATCCAGTGAGCAGGCCACGCCCTTTACCGTCGTCCACGAGTACAGATAAGTGGCAAACACCGGCCTCAGCCGAGGCCCTTGCGGCACCACCAGCGTCAGCAGGTTATTGAAGCCGGCATCCGGACAGCTCGCCCCGCGCGCGACACTGCGCACCACTACACCGAACGCGCGAATGCCTGGCGCCAGGTGATAGCGCGCGGTATCCAGCCACAGGCTACCGGCATCGATTTCCAGTGCGGCATCTTCGCCAAGGTAGTCGTCATGGCGTTCGCGCAATTGCCCGCTCTGCGCGTCCACCTTCGCCACCAGCCAGTTGAGATTGCGCTCGCCCGCTGGCGTGGCGTCCTCGGCGCCACGGTAAGCCAGGGTCACTACGGACAACGCCGAATCATCCGGCCAAGACTTGCAGGCAGCCGCCACCAATGGTCCGTCGCCATGCCCGTCAGGGGGCGTCCAGCCTTGTTGTCCCAGTTGGGTCGCCAGTGAGTCCAGCAAGGAAGCGTCGCAGGGCTGTGGCTGGCGTGTATCGGCATGGGCGAGAGGCAACAGGCAGATCGCCAAGGCAGGGAAGATGCTACGTAAACGGTCCATGTTGGTGATTCCTTGTTCGACCCCATTCGTCAGAGCGGAAACTGCAGGTGTGGGGGGCGACTTTACGCTGAAAGAGGGGAGAGGGTGGAGTAGCTGGACTATGTGGGGACTGCTATCGGCCAAAAGCGGACGCTCGCATACCCCAGCTTTCGCCCCTAATCCCAGTGCATTTTGATGTTCTCTTGTTTTCGGAACGTGTCCAGTACGCTCTGGAACTGGAGACGCTCGAAAGTCAGACCCGGTATTGAGTCGTACCAATCGACAGCAGGAGATTGCAGAGTGACTAAATCCTTCATCAAGCCAAATCGACGCCAGTGGACATTGTGCTCATCAGCATGCTGTTCAGCGACAATGACGGTACAGGTTAGGTCCAAGTCATCAGAGCATACGAGCAGGGGAACCAAGGTCTTCCAGCCCGGCGCGGTGGAGTAGATCCGATCCCAGACCAAATAGGTGTCGTCATCGCTATGCAAGCCTGAATGAGCAGCTACGAGGTGTAGTTCAGCCTCTCGATTATGACGAGGTAACCAGACCTCCAGAGGTATACCGTCAATGGTAAAGGTAGAGTAGAAGCCGGAGCTGTACTTGGATTTATGACTTGTAATGGATAGCAGGTTACTCATCCCACTTCTCGTATCCCTGGAGTCTGTAGAGGCTACTTTTTCTAAGTATGGGCGTCTTCTCTGGGCCGACGGCAGTCTCAGAGGAATGGCAGAAACCTACCCGAAGCAGTCGTAAATGCAGCTTTCGAATCATGGCTTGAACGGATCGATCCAGCCAGGCCGAAGTCCCGCCTCGTATTCTTGGCGTACATATTCGAGTGACTCTGCGCATCCCATTTCCGCCTCGATAGCGCCTATGCATCTCCAGCAATCCCCGCCGGTATTACCCGATAGCGGATCTTCCGGATTATCGAGTAGGCATGCGCAGATCGTGCAGTGTTGCGCCTTTATGCTGTTCGTCATAATAAGCTTCCGAGACGTCCATCATAGCCTCTCGCACGCTACTCCGAAGGGCAGCAATCGGCCAAGAGCAGTCATTGGATATCTACGAATTCAGAGGGCGCTCGACGTAAACGTTTTTGTTCGTACGTCTGTAGATAACCGAAGCACCCTGCCTATATCGCCCGCTAAAGCCCGCAGAAGCTCAGGTGTCTGCTGGCAGGCATCAGTCAGGGTCATAGGACCAGAGACCAACGAAAAGGCGGCAGTGACCCCGTGTGAGTAGAGGTCGGCGTATCCCTCTCCCAACGTGCCCGCCAGCACGATCACCGGCACTTGATGCTGGCGCGCCACGTGTGTCACGCCCAAGGTGGTTTTGCCTCGTAAGGTCTGAACGTCGCAACGCCCTTCCCCGGTAATCACCAAGTCCGCATCTTGTATACGCCGTGCGAGTTCAGCGAGCTCAGCGACGATTTCGATACCAGGGCGAAACTCTGCCTTGAGAAACGTACGGGTAGCGAACCCCATACCACCAGCTGCGCCACTGCCTGGGTAGTCACGATGATCGTTCTCGAACAAAGCCTGGCAACAGTCTGCAAAGTGACCCAGCGCGCGATCCAGCCTGGCGACCTCAGCACGAGTCGCCCCGTTTTGTTGGGCAAACGTGTACGACGCGCCACTGGGACCGCAGAGCGGGTTATCGACGTCGACCATCACCTCGAAACGCACTTCTGGAAGACGGGGGTCCAGACTACTCAGGTCGATTCGGTTCAATGCCGCCAAGACCTGCCCTCCCGGCGGTAGCGGCCACTGTTCTGAGTCCAGAAAGCGTGCGCCGAGCGCCTCCAACATGCCAGAGCCTGCATCATTGGTGGCGCTGCCACCTAAGGTGAGTACGATACGTCGGGCACCAATATCCAGGGCCTCAAGGATCAGCTCGCCAGTGCCGCGACTGGTACTCAGACAGGCATTGCGCTGTGCAACAGGTACCAATTGCAGACCACTGGCCTCGGCCATCTCAATGATGGCGGTGTGCGATCCTGGGAGCCAAGCCCAGCTTGCCTCGACGATGTCGCCAAGCGGGCCAGTCACCAGGCTGCTACACCGCTCGCCCTTCACCACGGCCAGAATGGTATCCAGCGTACCTTCGCCGCCATCGGCCATTGGGCACTTGATCAGTTCCGCTTCGGGGAAAACCTCCTGTAAGCCCGCCTCAATCACATCGGCAACCTCGGTTGCACTCAAGCTGTCTTTGAACGAGTCAGGTGCGATGACGATTTTCATGCGTTTCTCCAACATCAGCGAGCCTCCATGCTCGCCTGGGCCTCCTGGCGTTGCTTGGCTAGTACGAGCGTTGCTGGTCGCCAATTACGACGGGAAGAACGGAAAGAACAGCAGTAACAGAGGAATCGCAATGGCACCTGCCACCAGAATCAACGGCAAGCCGCACTTCATGTAATCGGCAAACTTGTAACCTCCAGCCGACAGCACCATGAGGTTCGCTGGCATGCCAATCGGGGTGGCGTAGGCACAGGAACCGCCGATCACGATAGCCATCAGCACCGCGCGCGGATCGGCACCCAAATTGGCCGCGATCGACATGCCGATCGGCACCAGCAGCGCGGTTGTGGCGGTATTAGACATGAAGTTGGTGAGTGCGCAGGAGATAAAGAAGATCACCACCAGCAACAGTACCGGCGACGGCTCCGCGCCGAGCAGCGCCATGATTGTAGAGGCGACTGTCGCGCCGGCCCCGGTCTGTTCCAGAGCGCTGGCCAGAGCCAGGGTGCCGCCGAAGATGAAGATAGTTTGCGTGTCGATGGATTGGTAAGCCTGCTTCTCGGTCAGCACACCGACCAGTACCAAAAACGCTGCACCAACGCAGGCGGTGATATGCAGCGGTACACCTATCGCACTCTCAAATACCATGCCGAGGATGGTCGCGATCATTACCATCAACGACGTGATTTGCTTCCATTTCGGCACCGAGCTGAAATCATGAGTCGCCTCGGTTACACCGGTTACGGCTTTCGAGGAACCGGCCGGCAGCAGGCGATGGCCGAAGAAGGCGAAGTAGATAATGCCGCCTGCCAACAGTGGCAGGCCGACCTTGGCGTATTCGAAGAAACTGAATTCCAGACCGACGTTCTGCAAGGCGCTCTGCGCGATCAGGTTTCCTGGTGCACCGATAAGGGAGAGATTGCCGCCCATCGCTGCTGCGAATACCAGGGGCATCAGCAACCGCGAGCGAGAGAACCCGGATTTCGCGGCAATGCCGATGACCACCGGAATCAGGATGGCCGCGGTGCCGGTATTGGAGAGCACGCCAGAGAGCAAGCCGACGATGACCATGATCGCTACGATCAGTTGCCGCTCGGTCTTGGCGAAACGTGTCACCAGGCCTCCAATGCGGTTCGCCATGCCCGTCTCGAACAAGGCGCCGCCGACGATGAACATGCCGACGAAAAGGATCACGTTGGTGTTGATGAAGCCGTTGAAAGCTGTCTTCGGATCGAGCACACCGGTCAATACCAGCGCGAGGCAGACGATGACGGCGGTCAACGCCAGGGGGATTCGCTCCCAGACGAACATGACGGTCGCGAACAGCAGCAGTAGCAGAGTTATCTCGATGGGGCTCATTCGGTTTCCCTCCTCTTAGAGGAGGCTCCATATGCTTATTTTTGTAATGGACGCCTGGAGCATCTGGGCTCCAGGCAAAGCGGTGAATCAGCAGTGACGCCTGCGGTGCAGGGCGTAGGTCGGCAGTCTGAATCCCACGCTCTAGCGCGAGATAACCTCAAGCACCGCGTCAGTAACCTGTCGAGTCGTGGCCGTGCCACCCAGATCGGGGGTATGCAGGCCGCTGGCAGTGACTTCCTCGATGGCGCGCATTAGATGCTCGCCGGCTTTTCTCTCGCCGAGATGCTCGAGCATCATCGCCGCGGTCCAGAAGGTCGCGATAGGGTTGGCGATGCCCTTGCCGGTGATATCGAAGGCTGAGCCGTGAATGGGCTCGAACATCGATGGGAAGCTGCGGTCGGGATTCAGGTTGGCCGTCGGTGCAATTCCCAGGCTGCCTGACAGGGCCGCAGCCAGGTCCGAAAGAATATCGGCATGCAGGTTGGTTGCGACGATGACATCGAGCTTTTCAGGTTTGAGCACCATGGTGGTGGTCACTGCGTCGACCAATTCGCGGTTGGTGCGTACATCCGGATAGTCCCTGGCCACTTCGGCGAACACTTCGTCCCATAGCACCATGCCATGGCGCTGGGCATTGGATTTGGTCACCAGGGTCAGGTGCTTAGCAGGCCGGTTGCGCGCCAGCTCGAAGGCGAAGCGGTGGATACGCTCCACACCTACGCGAGTGAAGGTGGACACCTCGGTGGCGACTTCGATGGGCAGTCCCTGGTGCACTCGGCCACCACTGCCCGAATACTCGCCCTCGGAATTTTCGCGCACGATCACCCAGTCAATGGCCTGGCCATTGCTCAGCGGGCTTTTCACACCCGGCAGCACACGGGCCGGGCGCACGTTGGCGTATTGATCAAAGCCTTGGCAGATTGGCAGGCGCAGGCCCCAGAGGGAAATATGGTCGGCGACCTTCAAACTACCGACGGCGCCGAAGAAAATTGCATCAGCCTTGCTGATCTCGGCCAGCCCGCCGTCCGGGATGTAATGGCCGTGCTTGAGGTAGTACTCCGAGTCCCAGGGGTAGTGGGTGACATCGAAATTGAAGCCACCCAAGCGTCTAGCCAGGCCCTCAAGAATCTCCAAGCCGGCGGCAATCACTTCGGTGCCGATGCCATCGCCGGGAATGGCCGCGATGTTGTAAGTCTTCATGCTGCGCTCCACTTATTGTTATTAACGAGGATGACCGCGATGCTGCGACAGGGCGAGTATAAGCAGTGAAATCAAACAGATTGATCGCTTAAAAATCACATCTTTATTGAACTAAAGTTATCAATTAGAAAGCCAAGGCGAAGCACTACGGCCGACGCAACCGACGGCCAGCACCGCCATGCCGGAGGGGAAATGCTCTTGCCAAAGGCAAGCCGACAGGACGCCCGTTGAAATCGGCGTCGATGATGCAACTAAACGGGAAGACGCTCGGGGCAGGCGGTAAGTCGGAGTTGCCGTGCGCTGTCGAACAACGCCGGGCAAAAGAACGGATCCGCGCCACAAGAAAGACGGCGCGGAGGGATGATCGGGCGCAACGAGCCTCTCGTGCGCGTGGCAGCGCAGGCTTATTCGCTGAGGTTCAGGTATTGCCGCGCCCAGGCGATGTAGTCATCGGGGTGGGTGTAGCGGGTCACCAGTTGCGACGCGGTGAGTCCATTGCCCACGGCGATGCCGCGCTGCTCGCGCAGGCTGTCGTAGGTCGCCTTGATCGCCGCGAAATAGGCGGCGTGGCCGTTGACCACGATGCGCACGCCCAGTTCGGCCAGGCGTCTGTCATCGCGCAGCTCCGGGTTACCGTAGGTGACCAGCATCAACGGCATCTGCAGACCCTCGGTGATCGCTTCGAGCTGATCGAAATTCTTCACCCCGACCAGGCAGATGGCGTCGGCCCCGGCGTCCCGGTAAGCGCGGGTGCGCTGGATGACCTCGGTCAGCGGCTGCACGCCGGCATGGGTACGAGCGATGATCGCCAGCGCATTGTCGTAGCGTGCTTCCTGAGCGGCGCGCAGCTTGCCGATCCCCTCCTCGACGCTGATCAGATCGTACGATTTGCGGCCGAACTGTGCCGGCAGCAGGGTGTCCTCGAGCGTCAGCGCCGCTACGCCGGCGCGCTCCAGCTCGGCTACCGTGCGCATGGCATTGAGGGCATTGCCGTAACCATGATCGGCATCGGCGATCACCGGCAGGCGAGCTACTCGACCGATGCGCGTGGCCTGCTCGGCGAATTCGCTGAGCGTGATCAGGGCGATGTCGGGGGCACCGAGTACCTGCAGGGAGGCGATCGAGCCGCCAAGAATACCGACCTCGAAACCAAGATCGGCGGCAATGCGCGCCGATAGCGGGTCAAACACCGAAGCGGTGTGATGGCTGGCAGGTGAAGCAAGCAGCGCGCGGAATGCGTTGCGCAACTCGTGATGACAGGGTTTATCCATGGTCGTATGTCCCAGGTCTGGTGCTGGGCAACTGTCCCCAGGATCTGTGCCCAAGGTGGGGCAGCCGAAACGACTGGTCGCCGGCAATGCCGTGAAAGTAGTGGAGGATGGACGCCGCCGCTCCGACGTCCGGTGGCGCTCACGGCGTCCCTGCCGCGGCGCCTAGCCGGTTTATTTGATAAAGCGTACTTGGCTATTGATCTTCTCGACGATGGAGCTCTTACGCTCGTTGAAGCGCACCTTGTTCTGCTCGAACAGGTTGTTGCCCTTGGTATCAATGGAGATGATCAGCGGACCGAACTCGCGCACGCGGTTTACCCACAGAGTTTCTGGCATGCCCAAGTCCTGCCATTCGGCGCGCTCGATTTCCTCCACTTTGGTGGCCGCGAGCACCGCACAGCCGCCGGGGAACACCGCATGCACCGCCTTGTTCTCCAGGCAGCCAGCGGTGGTTTCCGGGCCCATGCCGCCCTTGCCGATGATCAGCTTGACTCCGGTCTGCTCGATGAATTCCTTCTCGAACTTCTCCATGCGCATGCTGGTGGTTGGGCCGATGGAGACCATTTCGAAGCTGCCATCGTCTTTCTTGCGCACGATCGGCCCTGCGTGGAAGATCGCTCCGCCGCGCAGGTCGACCGGCAGTTCGCGTTTGAGTTCGATCAGCCGGCGGTGAGCCACGTCACGGCAAGTCACCAGTTGGCCTGTCAGATAGACAATATCGCCGACATTGAGGGAGGCCAGGTCTTCATCCTTGATCGGGGTAGAGAGAATCTTTTTCACAGTACTACTCCTTCATGGGAGAGGATGTCGTAGGACAGATCGGCATTGATACGGATCTTGCCGCGGCGGTGCGCCCAGCAGCCGGTGGAGACAGCAACGCCAATGGTCGACGGGTGACGCGCCGACGACTCGATATTCACACCCATCACGCTGCTGTTACCGCTCAGGCCCTGAGGACCAATGCCGATCTCGTTGAGTCCCTCCTCAAGGAGCTGCTCCATCATTGCTGCATTTGCGTTCGGGTGGCTGGAATCCACCGGACGCAGAATCGCCCGCTTTGACAAGCGTGCTGCGGTCTCCACCGAGGTGGAGACGCCGACACCAACCAGCAGTGGCGGACAGGCGTTGATACCGCGCGAGGTGATTACGTCGAAGACGAACTCAGTCACCCCTTCGTAGCCCTGGCCTGGCATCAGTACCTTTGCCGAACCCGGCAAGGTGCAGCCGCCACCGGCCATGTAGACATCAATTAGTGCGTAGTCGGCGTCAGGGATGATTTCCCAGTCCAGCCACGGAATCTTCGAGCCGGTATTAGTGCCGGTGTTTTTCTCGTCGAACGTCTCCACCGCGTTGTGGCGAAGCGGCCCCTTCTTCGTCGCCTCCAGAGTGGCGTTCTGCAGGATGTCCTCCAGCTCACCAAGCAGCGGGAAGCGGGCACCAGCGGAAATGAAGTACTGGATCACTCCGGTGTCCTGGCAGCTTGGGCGGTCGAGCTTGTCTGCGTAGTCCTGGTTTTCGGCCATGGAGTCGTAGATCTCGATAGCCAGCGAGTTGGTCTCTGCGGCACGCAGCTTGGCAGTCTTTTCCTTGACGTCCGTTGGCAGGCGCTTGCCAATATAGGCAGTAAACTTCGCCATCACGTCGGTGAGCGATTGAACGGCTGATTCGTTATCCATTGTTATTCTCCTCATTGCATCGAAAGGCTGGTGGGCTTGCATGCCTGCGAAAGCAGGCAAAGCAGATGAACAGTCGTCGTCCACTAGGCGCAGCCACCGACGCTACTGGCATGTGCTGGAAGGCAACGGAAACTGACGGAAGCGAGGCCCGTAATAGGCCGGTCGAAGAAGCCCCTATAGCGCTTCGCCAGCAATCGTCTGCCCATGCTCTGCTCCGAATGTTTCTTGTGAGTCGGACTGGGGGTGGCACTAGTGGATATTCGCTGCACGGCAACAGCGTTCCGGGTTCGCAAACGATCCGGGTATTTCCAGCTAATGCGCAGAAGCAAAGTTAATGGTTTTCTGAAAAGCCTGTAATACAATGAAAATAACTTCATTGTTTCTTTCAGGTTAATTATGAATCCAGTATCGGAACTGGCCTTCTTCACCCAGCTGATCAGACTGGGCAGCCTGGCGGCGACTGCGCGCGAACTCAACCTGACACCGCCCGCAGTCTCCAAACGGCTGGCACAACTGGAGCAGCGCCTGGGTGTGCGACTGCTCAATCGCACCACGCGCAGCATCAGTCTCACTGCCGAGGGCGAGCTCTATCTGAATAGTGCCCAGCGCATCCTCGGCGAGATCGAGGAAATGGAGCGCCAGGTATCCAGCAGTCGGGCGAAGCCAAAGGGGTTGCTACGCGTCAATGCCCCCCTGGGGTTTGGCCGCACGCATGTCTGCCCTGCAATTTCTTCGTTCGTCCGGCACTATCCGGAGGTCGAGGTACAACTGCACCTGACCGACCGGCCGATCAACCTGCCGGACGATGCTATCGACGTTGCCATCCGCTTCGGGGACTTGCCCGACTCCCGTCTGATTGCCCGCAAGATCGCTGCGAACAGACGCAGACTGTGCGCGGCCCCTTCCTATCTGGAAGCCTTCGGCAATCCTGAAAGCCCCAAGGACCTGATGCAGCACAACTGCATCGTGCTGCGTCAGAACGATGCAGCCTTCGGTATCTGGAGACTGAGTCGGGGCAAACAGAGCGAGTCGGTAAAGGTACGCGGCAACCTAAGCACCAACGACGGAGAAGTCGCACTGAACTGGGCCTTAGAGGGGCACGGCATCCTTATGCGCGCCGAGTGGAACCTAGCCAGCCACCTAAGCAGTGGCCGGCTGGTGGAAGTACTCAGCGACTACGAAACCCCACCCGCAGATATCTATGCCGTCTACCTCGAACGCCTCAATCTATCTGCTAAGGTGTCTTTCTTCATCGAGCACTTGCGTGAGTTCTTCAGTCACAAAAGCGATGGATTCTTTCCGTTAGCTTAGAAACTTCTTTTTGTGGGGTGAGCTCAATGCTTCCGGATCAAATGACCGCTTTTGGCCGATTGCAGCCTGTCACCCATCCACCGCCAGCATCAGCAGCAAGGCCATTGGAACGTCTAGGCGAACAGGTACATCGCAGATTGCCAAAGCAGAAACCCATCTTTCGACAGGCTCCTGTCCGGCTCGATGCTGAGCTACTTGGCGGCCGTTTCCTTGGCAGAGTTGGTGCTGTACAGCGCCAGGTGGTTGGCGATGCACATATCCATCGCCTCGATCAGAAACAGGTGGGGCTTGTCCTTGATCGGCGGAACCAGGCAGCGGCTGGCCACGCGTTGGCCGAGCATTTCCGCATCGATGTAGATGAGGTTGACCGGCGACTTCTCCGGATTTTCTTCGGCGCTGAAGAAGGCGCGGGTGTATTCCTCGTCTCCTGTGGTTTTGTCGAAGATGCTGCTGTCGATCCGGGTTGTCAGGACTTCGCCGACGGGTAGTTCCTGGCGGCTGAGGATGGCGACGCCAATCGGGCCGGTCAGGCCTGCGACCAGCGAGCTTTTGCGCAATTGCGATTGCAGGTTGGCGTAGGTCACGAAGTGATGAACGTTGATGGCGGGTTGGCTGCCCAGCTCCGGGAAGGTCTCATAAGCCCGGTGTGCCAGCAGTCGCGGGCCTGTGGGCTTGGTGGCGGTGTCCGGCATGCGGTAGATGGCATAGGCGCTGCTGGTGACCAGCAGGCTGAAAATTTCCTTTTCGCTTTCACTGCTGGGGCGTTGATCGTGGATGACGATCTTGTCGGATTGCTCGATGCCGGGGAATTCCGGTGGTGGCAGCGAAGGCTGACTGGCGCAGCCTGCAATGATCAGTGGGGCGGCGACGAGAAGGTATTTGAGAGCGCGCATACGACATCCTGTTGTCGGGAAAAGATCTGTTGGCTCATGGCCAGGCATCTGCGCGAGCTGGCGATGCATGATGGCCATGGGCTACGCATGCTGGCTCAAGCCTCGAGCGTTTTCAATGCCTACCGTGGTAGGGCCAGACAAATGCCCGCTGCGCGCGCAGGCGGCAAGCAGAATATCGATATCGCGCTGTAGGCTCAGCTCACCCAGCGCTGCCGCGCCCAGCCACTAAGAGCATCAACTGCCAGCACCAGCACCAGCATGGCCAGGATCACCGTGGCCGCTTGGGCTTCCTGGAACAGGCTGAGCGACACGTAGAGCATCTGCCCCAGGCCGCCGGCGCCGACGAAGCCGAGCACGCTGGCCATGCGGATGTTGTTTTCCCAGCGATACAAGGTGTAGGCCACCAGTTGCGGCCAGACGCCGGGCAGGGTGCCATAGCAGAACGCGAGCATGCGTCCGCCACCGTTCTCGAGGATGGCGTCGGCCGGTTCGCGTGGGGTGTTTTCCAGCGCTTCGGCGAACAGGCGGCCGAGCACGCCTGCGGTGTGCAGGGCCAGGGCGAGGGTGCCGGCGTTGGGGCCGAGGCCGGCGGCCAGCACCATCAGCGCCGCCCAGACCAGCTCGGGGATGGCACGCAGGGCATTGAGCAGCAGGCGTGTGGCGTGCAGGGCAACACCGCCGAAGCGCCCGGCGGCCGGCAGTGCCAGGGCCAGGCCGAGCAGGGCGGCGAGCAGGGTGCCGATGGCGGACATGGCCAGGGTTTCCAGCGCGCCACGGCCGATGGCCTGCAGGTGTGCGGCGGAGAAGTCCGGCTGCAGGAAGCCGCTGGCGTACTTGCCCATTTGCGCCAGGCTGTCGCCGGCGACCAGGGCGCCGAGGTCGATGCCCAGATAGACGAACGAGGCAGCCACCGCGCCGAGAATGGCTGCGAGCAGGATCAGGTTGCCGGCTCTCATGTCAGCCTCGCGCGCAGCAGGCGACTGAACTGGTCGGCCAGCAGTACCAGCAACAGGAAGGTGAGCAGCATGCTGGCCACTTCACCGCCGGCAAACATGCGCAGCGACAGGTCGATCTGCTGGCCCAGCCCGCCGGCGCCGACGAAGCCCATCACCACCGAGGCGCGGATGGCGCACTCCCAGCGGTACACGGTGTAGGAGAGCATTTCCCCGGCGGCATTGGGCAGCACGCCGTAGGCGAAGGCGCTCAGGCGGCCGCTGCCGGCACCCAGTAGCGCGCGGGTGGGGCGGGCATCGACCGATTCGAAGATTTCCGCATACACCTTGCCGAGCATGCCGGCGTAGGTGATGGCGATGGCCAGCACGCCGGCGGTGGGGCCGAGGCCGACAGCGCGGACGAACAGCAGCGCCCAGACGATTTCCGGCACGCTGCGCAGGAAGATCAGCAGGCCGCGCACCGGCCAGCGCGCCAGGTTCGCCCACCAGGCCGGGCGGCCACCACGATGCACGGCCGATAGCGACAGCGCACGACTGGCCAGCAGCGCGGCAGGAACGGCTATCAGCAGCGCCAGGCTCATACCGGCGGTGGCGATGGCCAGGGTTTCCAGGGTGGCGCGGCCGAGCAGGGCGAGGAATTCACCATCATGCGCGGGCGGCCAGAAACCGGCGAGGAAGTTGCCCATGGCGCGGGTGTTGTCGCCATCGACCAGCACGGCCAGGTCCAGCTCGCTCAGGCTCACGCCTGGCCACAACAACAGCAGCGCCAGCAGGGTGATCAGCAGGCGTGGCAGGGCGGCGGGGTCGCGTGGGGCGGTGGTCAGCATCGCGGGATATGCGTCGGTTGCGGCGGCACGGGTGAGCTGGGCGTGGCCTGCAGCTGTTCATTGGCGTACAGGGCTTGCAGCTGGGCAGGTTGCACCTGCTCGGTGGGCAGGTCGAAGGCGATGCGCCCGTCGCGAATACCGATAACCCGTGGGAAGTGCGCCAGCGCCAGGTCGACAGCGTGTAGGCTGGCCAGCAGGGTCATGCCGCGCTCGGCGGCCTCGCGGTTGAGCACGGCCAGGGTGTGGCCGGCCAGCACCGGGTCCATGGCCGAGACGGGTTCATCGGCGAGAATCAATTCCGGCGCCTGGTACAGCACGCGAGCGATGCCGACGCGCTGCAGTTGGCCGCCAGAGAGCTGATCGCAGCGTTGGTAGAGCTTGTCGGCGATGTCCAGGCGCGCCAGGGCGGCCTGGGCACCGCTGGCATCCAGTGGATGCAGCAGGTTGAACAGGCCTTTGGCCAATGACCACTGGCCAAGCTTGCCGGCCAGCACGGCGGTGACCACGCGCTGGCGCGGTGGCAAAGGCGGTGCCTGGTGGATCAGGCCGATGCGCGCACGCAGGCGTTGGCGCTGGCGGGCAGTCAGGCGCCAGGGGTTGTGCTGCAGCAGGTCGATCTCACCCTGGGTGGGTTGCAGGCTGGTGGCCAGCAGGCGCAGCAGGGTGGTCTTGCCGGCGCCCGAAGGGCCGATGATTGCCACTCGTTCACCGGGGCTGACCTGCAGATCGATATCTTCGAGCGCGACCTTGCCGTTGGCGTGGGCCAGGCCCACGCCACGCAGGGCGATGCTCACTTCAACAGGCCGGCAGCGCGAGCGGCTTCTTCGATGCCTTCGTAGTTCTCGGGCTTGGTTTCGATGAAGCGGCTGGCGGCCTGCAGGTCGAGAATCGCCTTCTGCCCGGGCTTGGCCGGGTCGAGGGCGAGGAAGGCGCTCTTGATCTTCGTCTGCAGGTCGGCGTCGAGGTTGCCGCGCACGGTCCAGTTGTAGTCGTAGTAGGTCGGGGTGGTGGCGAAGACCTTGACCTTGTCGGTGTCGACCTTGCCGGCGTCCACCAGCTTCTGCCACACCGAGGCGTTGAGCACGCCGGCGTCGGCCTTGCCGGCCTGCACCCAGGCGGCGGTGGCGTCGTGGGCGCCGGAATAGGCCACGCGGCTGAAGAAGTCTTCCGGCTTGATGCCGTCCTGCAGCATGAAGTAGCGCGGCATCAGGCTGCCGGAAGTGGAGGACACCGAGCCGAAGGCGAAGGTCTTGCCTTTCAGATCCTGCAGGGACTTCACTGCCGGGTCGGAGGTGATGAACTTGCTGGTGAACTCGGCGTCCTGCTCGCGCTGTACCAGCGGCACGGCGTTGCCGGTTTTCAGGCGTGCCTGGACGAAGGTGAAGCCGCCGAGCCAGGCCATGTCGATACGGTCGGCGGCCAGTGCTTCGACCACTGCGGCGTAGTCGGCCACCGGCACGAACTCCACCTTCATGCCCAGTTCCTGCTCCAGGTAGGCGCCCAGCGGCTTGAATTTGCGCAGCAGTTCGGTGGGGGCTTCGTCAGGGATGGCCGAGACCTTGAGGACGTCGGCGGCTTGCGCGAATACAGCGGATACGGACAGGGCGATGCCGGCGGCAAGCGCCAGGGTGTTCTTGAACATGTCGGATTCTCCGGTTCAATAGCGGGGAAGGCGCGCGGAGTATAGTGGCCCGACGCTGCCGATGCAGCCCCGGCAGTACACAACTGACTCCGGGGTTAAGATGCGCGCTGGATACGAACTGCCTGGAGTTGATCGATGACCGCAACGCTTCCCGCCCTGGCCTTCGCCGGGATTGGTCTGATGGGCCTGCCGATGACCCGCCGCCTGCTCGCCGCAGGCTACCCGCTGACCCTGTGGAACCGCACGCCGGACAAATGCGCATCGCTGCTGGAGCAGGGCGCGCATCGCGTGGAGAACCCCGCCGAGCTGTGTCGCGATGCCAATGTGGTGATGCTCTGCCTGGCCAATACCGAGGTGGTGCGTGAGGTGGTGTTCGGCCCGGGCGGGATCTTCGAGGGCGCGCGGCCGGGGCAGTTGCTGGTGGACTTTTCCAGCCTGGAGCCGGCGGCCACCCGTGAGATGGCCGCCGAGCTGGAGGCACGTACTGGCATGCGCTGGGTGGATGCGCCGGTTTCCGGTGGTACGCCGGGTGCCGAAGCCGGCACGCTGGCGATCATGGCTGGCGGCCGGGAGGAGGATGTGGAGCGTGTGCGCCCGGTGCTGGCGCATCTGGGCCAGCGCCTGACGCGCATGGGCGAGGTGGGCGCCGGGCAGGTGACCAAGGTGTGCAACCAGATGATCGTGGCCTGCAACGCGCTGGTGATCGCCGAAGTGGTGGCGCTGGCCGAGCGCTCCGGCGTCGACGCCAGCCTGATCGCCCCGGCGCTGGCCGGTGGTTTCGCCGACTCCAAGCCGCTGCAGATCCTCGCGCCACAGATGGCCGCCAGCCAGTTCGAGCCGATCAAGTGGCACGTGCGCACGCTGCTCAAGGACCTCGATACGGCGGTCAAACTATCCCGTGAGCAGGGCAGCGCCACGCCCATGAGCGGCCTGGCCGCGCAGCTGATGCGTCTGCACGGCAGCCAGGGCAACCTGGAATGCGACCCGGCCACCCTGGTGGAACTGCTACGGGAGCAATGCCCATGAAGATCGCTGCCAACCTGTCCATGCTGTTCACCGAGTTGCCGCTGCGCGAGCGCGTGCTGGCGGCGATGACGGCGGGTTTCGATGGCGTGGAAATTCAGTTCCCTTATGAGTTGCCAGCGGTAGCCCTGAAAGAAGTGCTGGAGTTGACCGCTTTGCCGCTGGTGCTGATCAACGTGCCGGCGGGCGATCTGATGACCGGCGGTCCTGGCCTGGCCAGCGTGCCGGCGCGTCAGGCCGAGTTCGACGCCGCCCTGCAGGAGGCGCTGACCTACGCCGCCATGGCGCGCCCGGCCTGCATCAATGTGCTGCCCGGCCGCCTGGCCGAAGGCGTGAGCCGCGAGCAGGCGCTGGATTGCCTGGCTGCCAACCTGCGCAAAAGCGCCGAGGCCTTCGCGACGTTGGGCATCCGCGTGCTGGTGGAGGCGATCAACCCGATCGACATGCCGGGCTTTCTGATCAATACGCCGGACGATCTGGATGCGCTGCTGCGCGCAGTGGATCACCCGAATCTGGCCGCACAGTACGACCTCTACCATATGGCGCGTCAGGGGCTGGACGTGGCCGCAGGCATGCGCTTGCTGGCCGGGCGCATCGGTCATGTGCAGTTCGCCGATGTGCCGGGGCGCGGCGCGCCAGGTACCGGCGAGCTGGCGTTCCCCGCGCTGCTCGGTGCTTTACGTGACAGCGGTTACAGCGGCTGGCTGGGCGCCGAGTACAAGTCGGGCGAGGTGGGTACGCAGGCCAGCCTGGGCTGGTTGCAGGCGTTCAGGGCTTGAGTGCGAGGCGTGCCTTGGTCGCGGCTGAAGCCCCTCCCACAAGGGCTGCACAGCTGCTTTCAGGAGGCGCTTCAGCGGCGTGCCTTTGCTCTGGAGCGAAGGCTCAAGGCCTTGCCGCTACCCGTTCCAGCGGCCGGTAATGCGGCGGGAAGCGGGCCAGGATTTCCTCCAGCGGTACCGGTTTGCTGAACAGATAGCCCTGCACCTGATCGCAGTCGCGTTCCTGCAGGAACGCCAGCTGCTCGGCGGTTTCCACGCCTTCGGCGACGACCTTCAGATGCAGGGCGTGGGCCATGGCGATGATGGCGTGGACGATCTCGCGGTCCTGACTGGAGTGGGCCACGTCCTGAATGAAGGAACGGTCGACCTTCAGCGTATCCAGCGGTAGGCGGCGCAGGTAGGCGAGCGAGGAATAACCGGTGCCGAAGTCGTCGATGGACAGGCTGACGCCCAGCGCGCGAATGTTTTCCAGCAGGCCGATGGCGCGGTTGATGTTGCTCAGTAGCGCGCTCTCGGTCACCTCCAGCTCCAGGCAGTGAGCGGGGCAGCGCGTCGCGTTCAACAACTGCTCGATGCGGCCAGGCAACTGGTCGTTGGCCAGGTTCAGCGCCGAGCAGTTGACCGCGATCTTCAACCCCGGATAACCCATTTGATCCAGGCTGTTGAGGTCGAGACAGGCGCGGCGCAGCACCCAGTTGTCGAGCTGATCGATGAAACCGTTGGCCTCGGCGATGGCGATGAAACGTTCGGGTGTGAGCAGGCCGTGCTGCGGATGATGCCAGCGCACCAGGGCTTCGAGCTTGCTCAGCTCACCGCTGCGCAGATCGATAATCGGCTGGTAGTAGAGAACCAACCCGTTGTCCTGCTGCAGGGCCTGGCGCAGGTCTTCTTCCAGTTGCAGCTCGAACGAAGCCTTCTGCTTCAAGTGCGGGTTGAAGAAGTGCACCACGTTGCGCCCGCTGCCCTTGGATTGATACAGCGCCAGATCGGCATGCTTGAGCAGCTCGTCGGCGTTGCTGCCGTCTTGCGGGAACAGGCTGATGCCGACGCTGGTGGTCATCACGATCTTGCGTCCGGCCAGCCCGATCGGCTCCTTCATGTGCTCCAGCATGCGCGCGGCCAGCGCGCGAGGGTCGGCGGTACTGTCGAGGCTGGCGATCACGCAGAACTCGTCACCGCCGAAGCGCGCGATGATGTCGCGCTCACGCAGCGCACTACGGATGCGTTGCGCCACCACGCGCAGCAGTTCGTCACCGGCATCGTGACCGAGGCTGTCATTGATGCGTTTGAAGTGATCGACATCGAGAAACATCACCGCCAGGCTGCGGCCGGTGATCGCGTGTTCCTCCAGGGTGGCGGCGAACACCCGGTTGAAGCCGCGGCGGTTGAGCAGCTCGGTCAGTGGGTCGAAATGCGCCACCTGCTCCAGCGATGCCTTGGCCTGATCGAGCTGCACCAGCAAGGTGTTGACCCGCTGCAGATCGCGCTCCTTGTCGTCGAGTTTGCGGCCAATCCAGGCCGCGGCCAGGCTCAGGCTGAGAATCAGCAAGGTGATGGAGGCGACGATCAGCACCAGTTGCACGCTGTTGTCAGCGCTGCGCAATTGCAGTGCAGTACCGTCCGGCACCACCAGATTGAGCGCGCTCATGCCGGTGTAGTGCATCGAGGCGATGGCGGCGCCCATCACCAGCGCTGCGGAATACTTCATCCAGCGTTGGCGAAGCTGCGAACCGTGGCGCACGTAACGGTTTAGCAGCAGCGCGGCGAAGCTGGCGCTGATGGCGATGACGATGGACAGGGTGAACAGGCCGCCGTGGTAGTAGGCCTGAGCATCCGAGCGGATCGCTGCCATACCGCTGTAGTGCATGGCGCTGATACCCAGACCGATGATGATGGCAGCCAGCAACTGCCGGCTCAGGCCGGGACGCGGCATGGCCATGTAATATACGGCGAGCAGGGCGGCGGCCAGGGCCACCAGCAGCGACAGTACGGTGGTAGCGAGGTCGTAGCGAATGGCGACAGGCGCCTGGAACGCCAGCATGCCGATGAAGTGCATGGACCAAATGGCGCCTGCCAGGCATAACCCGCCGAGCAGACCCCAGACCAGACGCATGCTGCGTCTTGGTACGTTATCGAGGTGCTTGGTGATGGTCAGGGTGCTGAGGCTGCCGACGCTGGCGATGACGCATGACAGTGCCACCAGCCAGGGATCGTGTACGCAGTCGAGCAGGAGCTGACCCTGCTCGGGTAGGTCGGCGAGAAAGCGGATCGAGAGTCCTTCCATAGTCACCCCGCTTGGCGGCGTCTAGCGTGCCTTCTTCAGTGAAGCACAGGGACGTCCGTACCGCCTATTTTCCGTAATCGTTGAGCGAGATCACTCGGGTCTTGCCGATGCGATGACGGTAGATCTCGCGCAGGTACTTGATCGCCTGTTTGACGCTTTCGCGCGACAGGCGGATGTCGTTGATCGAGACGAACTTCTCGGCGTCGTGGATCAGCTCGCGGTACTTCTTCTCGTACATCGGTTTGATCGCATACCAGTTGGTATCGAGGATCTTCGCCGGGTCTTCGTGTTCGTTGAGCATGGCGTCAAGCTGCGCCTCGTTGAAGCGCTCGGAGACGATGAAGTCGAGCATGGCGTCGTCCAGGCTGTCGTCGAAGCGGTACTGGTCGCGGGCGAAGCAACGTTTGATGTAGGCGACGATCAGGGTCAGGAAGTCGTCCGACAGGCACGGGCTCTTGACGATCAGGGTGGTCAGCGACAGGTTCGCCGAGGCGCCGATCACCAGTGCGTAGCGCTTGAGCGTGGTGTTGGGGAAGAGGTTGTTGAGGTGGGTCTTGAGCCGGTTCAGGTCCATGTAGGACAGCTTGTAGTCCTTGGGCAACGAGACGATCGACACCACCGAGGAGCAGTTCTTGAAGAAATGCAGGTCGCTCAGTTGCGTGGCGTCGTAGCCGCTGGACTTGTATTGCTCCAGCGCCTGCCGATAGCGCTTGGACTCGATCGGCAGCAGACTGATGCCTTCGATGGCCTGGGTCACCTTGTTGAAGTGCGGCAGGTCGATGGAGCGAAAGAACAGGTCGTCGATGTTCAACCGTGGCGGGCTCTGTTCCTTGTCCAGTACGCGGAATTTCTCCGAGAGTTGGGCATGCTGTTCGGGCACCACGGATTCGGCGTAAGCCACTGCAACCGGGCCGGCCAGGCTCATGAACAGGTCGTTGGCGTCGAGGCGGATGGTTTCACCGATGTCGATGCCGGCGCGGCGGAAGTAGTTCTGGTCGTAATCGCTGGTCACCGCCTGGGCAGTGAGGATGTTGAAGATCTGCTGCGAGATGTACTGGTTGGCGTGGCGCTCCATGGCGGTCACGTCGATGTTGTGGATGCTGCCGTCACCGCTTTCCTCGGCGTAACGCATGATGTCGTTGGAGATCAGCATCATCGCGTTCCACGGGCGGAT
>JAESFJ010000145.1_pt1 | contig 75110 bp, 64 predicted proteins | sample 9266161 | NCBI WGS metagenome assembly JAESFJ01 (sample SAMN14506165, study PRJNA617096) | algae metagenome | isolation source: Calothrix sp. FI2-JRJ7 and co-occurring heterotrophs from granitic desert soil | place: USA: Red Pass Lake area, Fort Irwin, California | collected 2000-06-01
TGGTAGAATGTTGGTAACATTTTCAATAGGTAGGTCTTATTGCAAATAGAAGACCTATCTTTTCTACCATGAAATGTTACACACTTTACCAGTACAGCTTTTCAGGCGCCTTTGTCACCCCTTCAGTTCTAGTCTACAGCTTCAGTTAACTTGTCTTCTTTCTTCTCACTAGTCTGGTAGCGGTAGATATTATTTTCAGCTTGTCTAGCTTGACCTTCAATTTCGGTTTCAGAAAGGGGATAAGTTGTACGAATTTCACCTTCAGCTTGTTTTGCTTTACCTTGAACTTGTGTATCTCTGTCTCCAGTTAGGTTGCCGTAAGTTTCCTGAGCTTTGCCTTGAGCCTTTTGAACAGTACCCTTAACTTGATTACCCAAACCTACTGAATTATTAGCTATATATACATTACCCGCTTCTAATGTACTCGCAAATGCGGCGCCGACATTTCCAACGACGATAATTACAGCCAAAAACGCAACTAATAAAAACTGACTTACTCGTTGAACCAATTTCATGCTAATGTCTCCAGTATCATCAAAGGTGACAATTCAGCCTCAGAGCCGTAAAGAGTCCGAGCAACCGAATGAACCCAATCATAAACATATTGGACACACACATAAATAACTTCTGCCTTTGGTTGTATATGTAGCTTACACCCGTGCGTGGGTGAGGCTATATAAACAAAGCCTGCCGGGAGCCGGCTAGAATACATGTTTATTAAAAGCTTAATGAGATTTTGCCCAATAAAAAGGCTTCTAATTTTAATGCTGTGATGTTTTTTAAGAATCAAAATAAGTCATGATAAAAGAAAATTTGATGAATTTTTCGATGTTAAAGCAAACCACTTTGTAGAATTATGCTCATATGGTAATATAATAAAAAATTAGATACTTAATATTTACATAATTTAACAATAATGCTAAAGAATAAATACAACATTGTAGCAATTGCAGCTAATGCCGTGTTTTTAACTCTTTGGTTAATACCGCGCGCTCAAGCTTATCAATTATTTACAGACCGCAATAGCTGGAACAATGCCACACAGAACCAATTACTTGTGACAGAACAATTTAATGAAGAGGACTTTATAACACCAGATACAGTTTTTGACAGTGGATTAAAGTATATAGACTCTGGATTTTTAGGTGGCGCCAGAGTATCTCAAGGCAGTTTAGAAGTAGGTTTAGGATTTCCTGGAAGCTTAGAAGAGTTTGCTTTTCCCAACCCTGTTAAAGGATTCAGCTTTGATTTTGATGTCAAAAAAGGTACGTTTGCAGTTGAAGATAGCAAAAGTTTTGGTAGTGTAAATTTAGGCAACTTTGGTGATTCAGGTTTCTTTGGAGTGCTAGCATCGAATTTAGAGGCGCCAATCTTGGGTTTTAGAACTGTGAGTAGTGGAGAAATTGGTTCTAATGTAGTTCGCAGTTTTAGCTTTACGCAAACAGACATAGTAACTAAAGTGCCAGAATATAGTAGTACATTTGCGTTGGGTGTTTTAGGCTTAGGATTTTTGTTTCATAAAAAGATGCTCTCAAAGTTACGTAATACCAATCTAATATGAAGCTGCATACAATTAAATCCCCCCAACCCCCCCAACCCCCCTTAATAAGAGGGGCTAAGAGTAATAATGTGCATCTTCATATAAAAATGGTATAAGGTATAAAATATCATTCTGAGCGTAGCGAAGAATCTAGAGTTTCATTAAATATTTAAATTGGTGCAGCGTAAACGTAAACGTAAGCGTAAACGTAAACGTAAACGTAAACGTAAACGTAAACGAAGTTTTCCCGCAGGGTAGTTTTCCCGCAAGGTAGGGTAAAATTTAGAGTTTCATGGAATATTTAAATGCTTCACTTGGTTCGTATTTGGCAATAATCGATTAGTTAGAAATAAAATTAATTTTTGATTTGGCTTATCTTGGTTTAAACGTTGCAAAGCTAGCTCAAATGCAAATACTGCGATAACTTGATGTTTAGAATACACCAGTTCCATAATAGTATTGATGTTGAGGGAAGCGCAAAAGTCTTTACAGTCACGCAAGACGTTAACTGCAAAATTAATAACAAGATAAGATTTACTATTCATCAGTAACTTTAGCACTGCTTCTGGATGCTGTTGCCAAAGTTCGGGAAATGCTTCTTCTCGTACATCTGGTTCTAAAAAGCTTGCGCTTACACCTTTACGTCGGCGCCAAGTTTTATAATTAAACTCGTATCGGTGACTGTTCGTGTAGAGAATATGGTTAAAAGTTAGATAATCAGCATAAGCATCCCAAGGATATTTAACTTGTCGCTGATAATAATCCCACTTATCAAAACTTGAACGTATAGCTGGAGGTGTATCGGTATCTGAATATTCTAACAAAACTGCTGTTGCCATTTTAATATAGTCGGCGCCTTTGCTTTGTGCAAGTGCTTTCAAAGTTCGCCATACTCTTCTTCGTAAATACTGCTGCGTTTGATAACTATATACGAATAATGGTTCGTCTTGCTGTTGTTCGTCACTATATATACGTCGTTTATCAGCTAAATATTTGCCTTGTTCTTCATCCCAAGAGTATGCTGGTAAGTCGTTGTTGAAGTTGCCTGGTGTTCGTTCAAAACGATAAGCGAGAATAGCAAATACTTCTGCATCACAACGGTATTCTGCGATTTTGAAGATACGACGAATGGAATGAAAGTAGTTTGGCTGAAAAGGCGCCGTGCGTAATATATTTAGTAGTGCAGGTCGTACATACTTGTTACCAACCTGATAAACCTGATCAAGAACAGCAAAGCAATAGTAAGGATGTTCGTTAACACACTGTGTAAAAATTTCTGTGGAAGTTGTGCGTGCGAGTATTCGTGTTTGTTGAGGTAAACTTTCTATCAGTTCATGTTTAAGATTGGTTATTATTTTTGCGTCTGCCAGTTTTAGGAGTGCTTCAAATGCAATTCGCTGTACAAATTCTGGTGAGTCTGAATAATATAAATCAAGTAGTGCAGGAACAGATTCCGTTGAACCGCATAAGCCTAAAGGCCATGAGGGCAATGGAGCTTATGATGTAAACCTAGAGGATTATCACTAAGAAAATGAAAAGTATAAATGAGGTTAAAGTCTTAATTTAAACCTTTTGAACTGGATAATACAGAAAATTAACTTTAGAAATAGTCAATTATGAAAGATTTACAAGAAATTTTTGTTAATAGAAAGGTAAGACCTATACACCCAGGTGAAGTTATTTCGGATATACTGGAAGACCTGGAAATTAGTCAAACAAAATTTGCTGAGATAATTGGTGTATCTCGTCGTAGTGTTAATGAGATTATTCAGGGTAAAAGACCAATTACTGTAGATATGGCAATACGTATTGGGAAAGCACTGGGTAATGGTCCTCAACTATGGTTGAATCTCCAACAAAAGGTGGATATATGGGATGCTTTACAAGCTCATGGAGAGGATTATGAGCGTGTCGTTACGCTAGTTGCTTAAATGTTTAGCTATATGGATAGTATACTATATCAATATAGCTAAATACCCGATGGTTCGTCTTGTTGTTGTTCGTCGCTATATACACGTCGTTTTTGATCAGCTAAATATTTGCCTATGTCAGGGATGCTTGTCCCACTCATTGTTATATTTATTTTTGTACTTTATGTACCTATAATTACGCACTAACTTGATATGTATATATGATTAATGTATATTGATTTTAGCGGTACTAAAAAAGACGCGATGTCTCACGTCTCTTTTAGTAGATTATTTCTTAGAGGAAAGTACGTGCTGCTTTTGTTGGATTTCCTTCGTAAACCGCTTGGGTTTATTTGTCTCAACTCCAAGCACTAAGGAACTCATTAATTTCACTTTACGAAAATCGCACAGGGAAAATGGGTTCCGTAGTGTGTCAAGTGAAGAGATAAATAAAGATGCGTATGTTAGCTGACAGCACGGATGACGATACACCACCCTAATTGCAAGGTCACTATACCAACTAGACAGCACGTAATTATTTGTTTGTTCTCTAATTATATTCAGACAAATATCAAGCGTCAAATATTATGTATTTATTAAGCTCTTCCTACGTTCCTCTATTACATCTTGAACGAGAATAGGTAGTTCAAGGTGTGGATAAGCTTTTTTTATTTTCAGCATGATTTGTATTGCTGTTGCTTTATCACGAGTAACCATTGTCGCTGATTGACGTTTAATTATTTCTGTGATAATCATTGCTACTTCTTCACTTTTTTGCGCTTCTTTGTCTAAAAAGCTTAAAACACGTTTTTTGGCGCCTCTATTTCGGTTAACGCTAGATAGTACATTATTAAAATATGGAACCAACGCGCGTAGATGCTTTGGGTTGTTAGCTACGTGAGTTTCTAAATAATTTGTTACAAACATTTGTATATCACTCGATGGATGTTCGCTGAACTTGAGAACATACTCTTCTATATCGGCGCCTTGCATATGTTGAGTTAATAAATGTAGTCCCAGCTTTCTAACTTCTTCATCAGTACTATCACAGATACTAATTAACATACTAGATGTATATTCGCTTTTTCCAAATTCTGTTGTAAATATTTTAAATGCGTATTTGCGTGTGTCTTGCCATTTACTCTCTAGTATTTTTATTGCGCTTAACATTTCTTGAGTATGATTACGGAAATTATTGAGATTTTCTGAAAATAGCTGGCGCCCAATTTCACGGACTGCAACAAGATTATGATTGGCAAGTTGGATAATTTCGCTGATAGTGAGTTGTAAAGCAAAGCGGTCAAAATCTGAATTTAATAAACAAAAACAAAATTCTTGTAAGATGGATGATTTTGCTTGTAGAATTTGAAATAGTAAATTTTTGTCAATATTTGATATCCAACCTTGTATATTTTCTTGCAATGCTTGCAACATCCGTTTATAAATACTTGGATGTTTTTGAAGTAATATTAGTTGTTGAATAAATGGAATAATTATTGCTGGTTCTTGTGTATTGTGCAAGTAACGTTTTAATAGGGTTAAACCTAGCATCCTAGCTTCTTCTTTATCTGTATCGCAAATAGTAACAATAATTTTAGGTGTAAGTTCATTAATTTTAATCTCATCTGTAAATATTTTAGCTCCAAATTGTCGTGAATCTTGCCAATCTGAATTTAATAGACCTATTAATGTGATGATTTCCTCTTGATGAACACGAATTCTTTCTAAAGATTGTAGTAATATTCGTTGTACAGCTTTACGGACGTTGAAAAATCGAGAGTTAGCAAGTTCAATAATTTCTTGAGTGGTAAAGTCTTTGCTGATATGCGGATTGATTTTTAGAACTAAACTAGCTAACTGTGCTAAATCATAATTTCCCAGCAGCAGCTTATAAATAAATTCTTTACTAATATCTTGTGCCCATATATTTATATTTTCTTGTACAATACTTACTAAAAATTTACATATATCAGTACTTGTTTTGGGATTCTCGATTATTTTAATAAATTCAACTGCAATTTTAAGTTGTAAACTTCGATTAAGAATTGCTAGGCGTCTGAAAATAGGTTTAATTACATTACGAATTTCAGGAAAGGGATTTTGTGCAATCGCTATAACTAACTTGCTTCCTATAGTAATTGCTTTTGGACTATGCCATTTATCTACTCTTTGAATGCTAATTAAGTAAACTATATCATATAAATTTGTGACTTTTGATGTAATCTCTTTATCGTACAAGTATATGATGATGAGGGCGCCTAGTTCTTGAACTTCTAAAATTGGATGTGCAAGCAACATGAGTAAATGATTATAATCTATTTCACCTAGCTGTGCTGCGAAGTTAGTGACTAAATCATCAATTATTAATTTTGCTTGCTGACTTTGATTTGGCGCCAGTGCTAAGAGTTTAAAGATTTTAAGTATGATACAATCTATGATATGTTTATTTATCAAAGAAGCTGTAGAATCACTGATGGTGTAAGAAGAGATGAATCTATTTGCAAAGTTACGTGTTTTGCTATCTGGGCTGGTTAATAGATTAGCTATAAGTTGAATGTTCTCTTGAATAAATTTATTTTCTTCTATTTTCCAAAAGTTTTCTTGCGTAGGAGTGTATTGAAATATACGGTTAGTTAAAGCATTAATTAATACTTGGTTTGGCTTATTTAAATTTAAAGACTGTAAAGCTAACTCAAAACCGAATACTACTGTATCTATATAGTAAGAATTGACAAGTGTAATAATAGTATCAACATTAAGTGAAGCGCAAAAGCTTTTACACTCACGTAGAATATTAACTGCAAAGTGCTGAACGGGACGACATTTACTATCCCTTAATAACTGTAGTAGTACATGTGGATGCTGTTGCCAAAGTTCCGGAAACGCTTCTTCTCTGACATTTGGTTCCGCTAAACTTGGTTGATAACCTTTACATCGGCACCAGCTTTTTGAAGTAAACTCGTAACGGTAGCTATTAGTGTAGAGAATGTGATTAAAAGTGAGATAGTCAGCATAAGCATCCCAATAATGCTTAACTTCTCGCTGATAGTAATCCCACTTATCGAAAGTTGAACGTCGAATTGGAGGTGTATTACCGTCAAAATATTCGAGCAGTATAGCTACAGCCATTTTAATATAGTCAGAGTCTCCGGCTTCACCCAGTTTTCTCAAAGTACGCCATACTCTTCTTCTTAAATATTGCTGAGTTTGGTAGCTATACACGAATGATGGTTCGTCTTGTTCTTGCTCATCACTGTAAACACGTCGCTTTGAAGTTAGATATTTACCGTCTTCCTCATTCCAAGAATATGCTAGTAAATTATTGTCGAAATTTCCTAGTTCTTGTTCAAAGCGATAAGCGAGAATTGCAAATACTTTAGCATCACGACGGTATTCAGCTATTTTGAAAATTCTACGTATAGCACGAAAATAGTTCGGTTGGAAAGGTACAGTACGTAAAATATTTAACAATGCTGGACGTGCTAATTCGTTATCAATTTGATATATCTGGTCGAGAACCGCAAAGAAAGAGTAAGGATGTGTTGTAGCAAATTCTTCAAATTCTGCCGAAGTCGCGCGTGCTAAGATTTGCGTATGTGTCGGTAATTTTTCTATTATACTTTGTTGCAAATTTATTTTCGTTTGTGCATCCACGAGTTTTAATAATGCTTCAAAAGCAATTCGCTGTACGAATTCAGGATTTGCAGAGTTTGATTGTAATGCTTGTAGTATGGGTATAGATTCTTCTGACCCGCACCAACCCAATGCCCAAGCAATACAGTAATCTCTTAGTGGTTCACCTGTACCAATAAGACTGATAAGTAATGGCGCCGCTTCTCTAATTTTCAGTTCTCCCGCACGCCAAATTGCCCTTTCTAGTTTCCATTTACTAGGTTTATTGTTGGCAAGACGTTCTAGAATAGCTTGTTTTTGGGCTTGTATATCTTCAGTACGTTTCATAAAAAGTTATGTGAAAAATCTATTTTGGCTTAAGTTTGAATAAAATAGGATAATTTAAGTGTGATTTCTAAAGCGTTTATTCAGGAACAGGGTAACGGGCGCCTGCGGGAGGAGGAACAGTTAGTTGTTGACTCACTTAATCAACGTGGAATTCCAATTACGCTTTATACAGAAAAACGTCTTCGTCGCAGACAACTTCCACTTGATGGTACGTCTTTAATTGTTGGAGATATGCTTTGCATTTCCCTGGCTTTGAAGCAGCTTTCCATCCCCGAACCGCAACCAAATGATTATCCTGCTTCATTAAGTGAGTTTTTACATCGTCGCATTTGGCGCCTAACGCTTGGAGAATTAGAATTAGGGTTAAGAAATGGTAGATATCCTGCAATATTTGCCAAACCAGCAACTCGTCGCAAACGTTTTACGGGTTGTGTTTTTGAGTCTGAGTACGATTTGTCTCAAGTTTATGGAGTGTCGCGGCAAGAAAAGTTGCTGTGTTCTGAGGTTGTGAGTTGGGTCAGTGAGTACCGCGTTTATGTTGTGCATTCAGAAATTAGAAGTGTTGATTATTACAGAGGCAATGAGTCTATTCCAATTGATATTCAAGAGGTACGAAGAGCTATTCAAGTTTTAGATAAAGCTGGTGAGTCTTATGCAGGGTATGCAATAGATTTTGGAGTTTTGGATACGGGCCAAACTGCTTTGGTTGAGATGAATGATGGTTTTGCGCTTGGCGCCTATACTATTGATAGTAAGAATTATACTGATTTAATTTGGGCAAGGTGGGAAGAACTTTTAATACAATGTGTTAATTAAGTAGGACGGAAGCAAGTGGGATATAATAATCGTAGGGTAGAATGGCGCTTACTTAACGTATTAATGGTGCGTGAAAGCACTTTATTTTGCGTTACATTGATTGATTGTTATAGCTTTCACGCACCCTACCTAATTTTATGGTGCCAAATTTTATTTCTTTGAAGTGATGCGTTATATATTAAAATGGTGCGTGAATCTATATATATTTGTTTACATTTTCACGCACGAAAGTTATTAAATTAATTGTCGCAATTCATCCAAGGTGTTTACGCTCTTTATTGCGTCTTTAATTATTTTAAGCTTTTCTAAATCTTGTACTTGAGAAACAGATTCCATTAATTCTAAAGCTTCGGCGCCGAATTTTATCTCTAGCCCTAACTCAATTGCAGATAGGATACCACGTCTCTCACCCCGTTTTTCACCCACTTGCTCACCTTCACCAAAGATTTGTTGATACCAAGGAGACTCTTGTAATATTGCCATATCCAACCTCATAATGTTTTGAACTAACGCCTTATCTAACATAAAGCTAGCAAAAAAACCTAAAAGCATGTCAAACTGCTCTAACTGCTCTGAGGTACGCATTACTCGCAGTGCTTGTGTAATTGTCGCTTCATTGGCGCCGTTTTGAAGAACTGGCACAAATGGTAGTAAACTGGGCACGGCGTTAAAGGCAACTTGTGCGTCTATTTCCCAAAGATTTATGACTCGATAGTCTTGACGCGCGGTTAAACCCATAAATTTAGACTTGAAAGCAGTTGGTATTTTAGCATCACTGGTTTTGAGTATATTTATAAGCACAGGATAAACTGGCAAATCATACTTTTCTTCAGCCAACGCTGTGTACGCACGCACTCGTTTTGGCATCTTCAATTTATAACGCAGTTGCAATTCGTTGAGGACAAGGAATTCCTTGTGTTTTGCATTCTCAACACGCATGAGAATGTCACTTTCACGACTTATCCATTCAAATCCAGTATTAATTACTTCCTTAACTTTAAGGTCAGAAGTTTGTGTAATCCAATTTACCCATTCTTCTGGAGCAAGGCTAATTAAACGCTTAGAACCGATGTCGGATGATTTTGCCATATATGATTGTACTTCTTCAAGGAATAATAATCAATATAGATGCGTATTTGATTAATTATTGTATAAAATATATAACTATATTGATTCATGCTGCCATTTATTCAATATAAATTACTTGAACATGACAATAATCATTCTCAAAACACAAGTAATAGGTTTTATGCTTTTAATACAAAGGTTGTAGTTGTAGGGTGCGTCAAAGCTATTACGGTCTTCGAGAAAACGCAAAATTAAAGTGCTTTGACGCACCACGCTTGAATGTCGGTGCGTGACTTCGAGAAAACGCAAAATTAAAGTGCTTTGACGCACCACGCTTGAATGTCGGTGCGTGACGCTACTAGTCTTTCATATTAAGTGGAGTTTTTCCATAGCGTCACACACCCTACCATAGGGTAACAGCAGGCGCCCTATAACAATACCTGTGTATTGAATATAAAATTTTACTGTAAGTAATAGTTGATATATCTTTTATGGTATTTTTGTTCTATACTATGAGAAGTACAACAGTAAGGTCATATATGGAAATAGCATTTACTGGAACAAGACATACAAATTCTGAGCAAGCTTTGATTATTAAGGATAAGTTGCAGGAGATTGCCCAAATAGATGCAACTTGGCATGTTGGTGATGCGATGGGGGTTGATGCACTGGTTAGAATTGAAGCTCGGCGCCTAGCTAAAGAGTTAAATATATATGTGTGTCAAGGAAAGGAGCGTTATGAATTTGCGAAACGCTCTAAATCAATGATTGATGCAATTGCAGGTACTTATAACAAGTTGTATGCGTTTGCGAATAAGTCTTGTCCTGCTGGATGTAAGCCATGTAGAAATCCTAATGGGCAAGGTTCTGGTACTTGGTTGACTGTTGCTTACGCTTATTACCTTGGTGTGCCTGTAGAATTAATTTTTTTGGAAGATGGGTTGGTGGCGCCAGATTGGTTAGATGTGCCTACATCAGCAAGCAAATATCAGCAATTATCGCTTTGGTAAACTAATTATCATGTAAAATCAGATGGTCTTTTCTGTACATACTGGATTATTCTTTGGTATGGCGCCAACTGGTAAGATTGCTGAACATTGGTCTGTTTCTGATGCGGCAAGTTTGATGTTACAGCTTCAAGGGTGAACTAATTATAGTGTGTGATTTGTAACTTGATTCGTTGAATTTAAGTAGTTTTTTTGACAAAAAAGCGCATTTTCATTTTTGGGTTTTGTATAAATTCTAATTTTATCCCGTAGAGACGTTACATGTAACGTCTCTACAAGAGGGGATTAAAATCAATCTATACTACTTGAATTCTATCTAGCTTTGCCCATTTTAAGGTTGCTAGTAGGTCATCACCTGCGGTTATTAAGGTGTCTTCTCCGCTGATGCTGGTTGATAGTATGCTGCTGGCGCCCAATGTACTGCCACGACTAATAGTATCATCGGCGCCGAAGCCGTATATAGTTAATGAACCTTCGCCGCTTTCGAGGAAGAATTTGTTAAGTCCACTGCCTACATATGCTGTGTCGTTACCGATGCCTGCGTAGATAGTGTTGTTTCCTTCGGCTGCGTAGATGGTATCGTTTCCGGCGCCTGTGTTGAAGAAGTCGTTACCTGCACCTGCATATATTAAGTCATCACCGGAACCTGTGATGATGGTGTTGTTTCCTTCGGCAGCGTAAATAGTGTTTTTACCGTTTCCGGTTGCGATGTAATCATTTCCGGCGCCTGCATATATTAAATTGTCACCATTGCCTGCACGCACCAAGTTGTCACCTTCAGAAGCATACACAGTGTTATTACCGCCCAAAGCGCTGATAATATCACTACCCGCGCCGCTGTAGATAATACTGTTGCCACGTCCGGTAGCAATGCGGTTAAAACCTTCACCTGCGTATATTTGTTGGTTGCCATCATCGGTACTAATTACGTCGTCACCAGCACCAGTGTATACGATGCTATCGCCAACTCCAACATACACACGATTATTTCCTTCACCTGCAAAGAAGGTATCTTTACCACCTTTACCAATGAATACATCTGCCGCATCTGTACCGTATAATTTATCATCACCCTCTGTACCGTTTATTGCACTTGGGTCGCCTAATTGCCCAAATAACGTTTGGTACATTTGCTTGTAAATTTCTGTGTTATCAAGGGTGCTTGGTAGTTTATCAGCATTCATCCCGTAGGTTTTGCTGACTATACTGCCTGGGAAGTCTGGTGTTCCTACCCAACCAACTCCAAAGTTACCCATTGGACCATCTAAACTTGGTTGAGCGTTGAATGCAGTCCAAGGCGCCGTTCTGCCGTTTTGTCCATCGAGTGGGTTTTGTAATCCTGCACCTGTTGTTGGGTTAACAGGAATTGTTGGTGCTGTGGTTAATGGTGTATCTGGATATCCAGGTGAGAAAGGTGTGGGTTGATATACTTGTAAACCACCCGCTTCACTGTCAGCAGCTGTTATTAACAATGTGTTGGGGTCTTGGTTGCGAATGAAATCCATTGCTACACCAATTGCCGCATCTGCTCTTAGTGCTGCGTCTATAGTACCGCGCGCATTATTAGAGTTTGCAAAGTTATCGGTTCCTTCTTCTTCTAATACAACAAAGAAGCCATCGGGGTCACTCGATATTGACTTTAAGGCGCCAGCGAGCATATCTGCAACGGTAGGAGGATTTAAATTTCCTGGTTGTCCGTAGGTTCCAAGTCCTCGTGCTGCGTTTGCTTCTTCGCTACGCGCGTTATAGGTGTCTTCCCAAGCGAATACACCTAATATTTTCTCACCTGCTTGAACTGTATTAAGTTCGTCTTTGCTATAAACAACTCGATAACCGCGTTTTTCAGCTTCCAAAATTAAGTTTAAACCGTCGGTTCTAGCTCCTGTTTGGTTTAATGAACTGCCAAATTTACCTGCAACTCCTGTAGGTAACATCCAGCGTTCTCCACCTGCCATTATTACTTGGGCACCAGATTCGAGAATAATTTGACGGACAATTTCGGTATTATCGCTACGCCTAGCAACCTCTGCTGCAAATGCTCCTGAACCAGGTTCGTTCATTGTCCCCGAATTTATTATCGCAACAGCTTTACCTGAATCGCGCGCTTCTTCGAGAATTGTAGAACCAACTTTTCCAGAAAACGGAGTTATCCGACTACCATCTTCATTCAAACCATAAGAGTCTTGGAATACCTTAACACCGTTGGCATGAACTACACCGCTACCATCTGAACTACCTGTTAATTGGTCAGTTAGGTGCCCTAGATATACACCCGTGTCACTCATTTTATCCCAGTTGAGGCGCCCATCTGGCCCTACACTTTCAAATCGTGCGGCACCAAACATCGATGGACTATGACCATCTGGGTGGATAAATATAACGTTACCAGTTTTTTTTGTAGCAGCAGGCGCCCGTTCTGGTTGTGGAACAGGACGGTCGGGTAAATCTGTTTCAAACAGGGTTTCGTACATCAAACGGTATACATCAGTATTATCTACTGTGGCATTCCATTTTTCGGCATTTAACCCGTGTGCTTTAGCAACAATTGAACCTGGAAAATCTGGAGTTCCAACCCAACCTACACCAAAATTGAATGAATTACCGCTTGCATCTGGCGCCGAAGTAAAGGGTAAAGTTCCGCGTCCGGTAGTTCCATCTAAGGGGTTTGCAAATGCAGCAGGTAGTCCACTTACATTAGTTGGGTTAGTGGTTAATGTTCCAACATTTCTATCTGCTCGTAATGGGTCATTAATTTGTAGACCACCACCGTCACTGTCCGCAGCAGTAACAATCAGAGTATTTTTATACTTCTCTGAAAACTCTAACGCTACACCAATGGCACCATCGGCACGGCGTAAGGCTTCTAGAGTTCCAGCCGCATTATTAACGTTACCAAAGTTATCAGTACCTTCTTCTTCGAGTACTGTAAATGAACCATTCTTAAAGTTGGGGTGTACCTCCATTAGTTTTTGAGATACAGCTAGCATTTCACCAACAGTCGGCGCCGTTTCTAAATAAAACGGAGTATTCGACGCTGCTAGACTTTCTTCGGAACGGTCGTTAAAGGTATGAATAGCGGCAAATACACCTAATACTTTTTCAGGTGGGTTAGGAGTATTAAGCAGTGCGTTTAACTCATCGCGTGTATATACAACTGTATATCCGAGACTCTTAGCTAAATCTATCAAGTTAGTAGCTGGACGATTCTGAATTGCAGCATCACCAGTACTGAACTGAGCATCAATAGCAGATGTGACGTGGCGCCCAGTAGTACCAACGGGTAGCATATGTAATTCACCACCACCCATAATGAAATTCACACCCGACTCAATTGCTTGACGAGTGATTTCAGCAAGATTATTGCGTGGTGCAGAACGTGCATCCGTTTCAGGTGGCGCCACTTTTGCAACGAAGGCGCCAGTACCAGGTTCAGCAATAAAGCCAGAGTTAATTAAAGCAGTCACCTTATTTGAGGCAACTGCTTCTTGCATAATAGTTTGCTGTTTACCAGAAAGCGCAGTAGTAGCAGTTTGATTATCTTCTTCTAAACCAAAAGATTCAGCATGAACTTTTGTACCTGTTGCGTGAGTAACGGCGCCGCCATTTGATGTACCTGTTAGCTGGTCTTGCATGTGTCCTAAGTAGACACGCGCTTCGTCCAACTTATCCCAGTTCAATCTGCCATCAGGGCCTTTATCCACAAAACGCGCGAGAGCATAATGTGCTGGACTAGTACCATCGGGGTGTATAAAAATTACGTGATTATTTGCCATATTCTTTCTACTCGTAAGTAAATAAATTAGCCATAAGCGTCAAAACTGCTTATAACCACGGGAAGACTTTTGTAACAATTTGTTACGAAAGCGTTATATAAATCAAAATTGACACACGAAAGTTAAAGATATACGCAGATAAAATTAAGCACAAGTTAAGATTTGCGTATATATACGTAAACAAATGATGAAAAAATTTTTATAATATTGATTTATGCCTTAATGCCACTGTATCTATACTTCACAAAAAAAACTAATTGATACTATAGAATCCCCCCTAACCCCCCTTAATAAGGGGGGGACAAGAAAGGAAGGAAATAAATTATAGCTTTCTAAAGTAATAAATCTCAACTCCTAGCCCCCCTTATCAAGGGGGGTTGGGGGGGATTAAAATTTAAAGTATGATTTTTACCACAGAGACACAGAGAAAGAGAGATTTATTGATAGCTGGTCTTAACCCACTGCATACTCTGTACAAGTCTTATCGCTACGTTGAAGTTTTTTGATGGCATCACGCACCCTACTTAAGCATTTCGAGGCGCCAATAAAATTGGTAGGAATTGGTGCGTGACGCTACAAGTCTTATCGCTACGTTGAAGTTTTTTGATGGCGTCACGCACCCTACTTAAGCATTTCGAGGCGCCAATAAAATTGGTAGGGTGCGTGAAAGCTATTACTATCAATCAATCTAACGCAAAATTACACTGCTTTCACGCACCATTAATATGTTATCTTTATGCACCGATGTGTAGGTATTATATTAGACCGACACACTCCAAATATTGATTGTTTTATCGTCACTGCCACTAGCAATAGTCCAATCATCAGGACTAATCGCAATTCCCACGCAGTAAGTTCACGCTTTGCAGCTTCAAGCTGGTCTTTTATTTGTGTGATTTGCTCATAAGATTAAGCCAAATAGCGAACTATTGTTTACACCCAATTGCAGATGTAAAATTGCATCCTAGCAATCGCGCATATCATGCTTTTTTGAACAGTAACTTAATTGTAGATTGTACTTTAGGGGAATGCCTATTTTGATACAGCCAGATTCTACTTCCCGAAAGCCTTAAAATATTTTACCAAAGAATCGGTGGGTTGGGTTACGCAAAGCCTGCACCCAACCTACAATCTAATACAACTACGCTAATTTATCGTAATCTTCTGGTTCGATGTCAGGAACTTTGTTTAGCGCTTGTTTAAAGTTATCCCAGCTACCACGCGCTTTTTTCGCTTCTATATAATCTTTAGTTGTCCAAGCTGACACCTGTGCTGATAAAGCAATGGCAACTAGCTGCTCGATAGGAACATTTTCTCTAGCTGCTAAAGCTTCTACTTGTTTATATAGAGAATCTGGTATTTGTACATTTAAATTAGTCATGGTATTTCTCCTTTTTTACTACTCCAGACACAGAGAAACAGAGATTTATGCAAGACCAAGACCGCTATCTTGCTTATCACTTTGTGATACAGATGTTGTTTCTAGTGGGATAACGTCGTGAAAGTAGGCTGAATTAAAGTAACGGTTGCCACGTGGGCAGAAGTAGATTATATCTCGAAAGTAATGGTCAAACATAATTTGATTGGCGCCATAAGCGTATTGGGTATTTATTAAGTAAGATACTGTGTTATCTACACCGCTTAATGATGCTACTATTTGAGTGTGACTATTTGCTAACGATTCCCATGTGGCGCCATATAATGGACTATCTTTATCAATAGCGTGCATTGCTGTCCATGTTAGCGTCAACGTTGGTGTTCGCTCTTGGAGTAATTTCAATTCTTGAATTTGGTAAATATATCTTCCTTCGCTTGTAAGTGAGTCTTGTAATAGAAATACTTTTAGTTGTGCATCTAATATCTCGTTTAATCGCTTATTCGACATCCGAAACATTAATGTCGGTAAATTATTATGCGGGGCAATTACTGCAACTTGACTAAATAATATGCGTGCGGTAGGTTTAGTAAAGCGTGCAAAAGATAATCCGGTAATAATTGCAACCGCTAACAACGCTGTTAATGCTTCTATCGCAACTATTATATTTGCGTAAGTCGTTTGAGGTGATATACTACCATAACCTATTGTAGCAAATGTTTGAACGCTAAAGAAAAAAGCATCTGTAAACGAACCAGGACGTGCGTGACTTAAATTGTTCTCCCCTACTAAATAAAGCAGTGCAAAAATACTATTAAGAATAAAATATCCAATTCCTACAATTGCCGCAAATCCAAGCCACGACACCGTTATAATTAAATGATATGGGTCTCCTAAGTACCTATACCAGGCGCCTGCACCATCTATTTGAAATTTACCATCATTCTTCGCAATCTGTACCAGATGACGCGAACGTAAATGTTTATCAATAAAAGGTCTCAAATTAAGTAACATAAAGTAATATCAGCGTATCCTTAATTACCTAAACATTACCATTACCTCATTCCCAAAACCTATATATTTAAATCCAACATCATATATCTTTACAATTTTTATTCAAAAGAATTATCAAAAAAAGAGATAAGAAAGACAAACCACAAACGCACAAAGGACACGAAGGAAGAGGTATGATGAAATTTTATCCTTAAATTTAAATGAGTTTACTAACAAAAGTTAAAAAGCAATTTAAGCGTTCAATCATTCAAAGTGTCTCTATTGAAACATTATTAAAAGATGATTCCAGTAAATATAATGTAGTGTTGCCAGAGACTATTGCCACGGAAGAAGCATCACAAATGGTTTTTGCTTCGGAAGCAACATCTTTGCAAGCAGTATCTCATTCTACTCCCCTTGCTTACACTACTGTTTTAGAAGATGTTTTTTACTGTCCTTTGTATTCAGTTATTCTCACCACAGATAGAAAAATTATTCGCGAATCGTTTAATATTACTAAACCAGTAGAAGATTTCAAGCTTGATTGTTTATTTACTTCCAAGGTTGAAGATATTTCTGGGTATTCTGTTATTTGGCATCAAACCACGAATAATTACTATCATACGCTTATCGATAATCTACCCCGTTTTTATCTCACTTGCTTACACGACATCATTCAAGATAATGATAATCACGTCAAGTTAATACATTCACGTAAAATTTTTGACATGGAATATTTTTACTTGTCGAAATTTCTCTCACCCAATATTCAAATTTGCCAAGTCCCAAATTCTACATCTGAAGACCGACCAAAGCTGTTCCGTCTCGAAAAGCTGATTTTATCAAAATTTTTAAATCATAATTTTAGCGGTTTTATTCCAAGTACACACCGCAATCAGATTTTTACTCGGTTTTTACCTCAACGACCCCGCATCAAAAACAAGCGCATCTTCATTTCTCGACGACAAGCTTATAACCAGCGTCATATTATCAACGAAGCTGAGGTCATTCAAACTCTTGCTATATATGGGTTTGAAGTTTATACTCTCGAAAAAATGTCTATAAAGGAACAAATTGAGCTTTTCTACGATGCTGATGCTGTTGTTGCTACTCACGGCGCCGGGTTAACTAATATATTATTCTCTGAGCATGTTAAAGTGCTAGAGCTTTTCCCTTACCCTTTCGTTATTCCTTACTTTTACTATCTCGCTAAATCGATGGGTCATACGTACCAATATTGGTGTGGAAATGGTGAGTATGATGCGACGCAAGGTTGGAACAGTAATTTTGTCGTTGATATTCTACAGTTACGGGAAGTTTTAGAGAAACCAGGCTTCTTTATATAGATTAGCGTTTTTTGTTTAGGTTATCTTAGAAGCCTGGTTTCTATGGCGCCAAAAATTGGCGAGCATATTCTATAGCTTCGTCATAGGTAGAAACCTTGCCCTCAATTTGCGCGATGGCAATTTCAGTCAGCATTTTTCCTAACAGTGGCGAAGCTGGTATGTTTAGTGCTATAATGAGTTTCTTCCCATTTAATAAGGAAATGGGATGAGCCACCGGATCATCAGGGTTAAGGTAGCGGGCGATAATTGGTGCAATGCCCTCTACCGAATTATTACATGCCATTGCCATAATGCATGTCGCGGGCAATACGTTTTCCGCTTCCTTATACAAAAAGTATTGTTCGCGCAATGGCATGTGTGGTGTGTTTAACTGTGGGTACAGTCTTAATACAGTTATTACGGCTTTAATTTCAGCACGACTATAGCTAAGTTCGATCAATTCACGTTCGGCTTGTTCTAAATTAGGATTTACTAGACATGCGAGTTTAGCAATACCTAGCCATGTTGTTTTTATAGTATCACGGATACACGTATTTAGCTCAACTTCTAGCTGGCGCCATTTTTGTGATAGTTCTAAGTAAGCTGCATCGACTTTTTGTAACCGTGAATATGCTTCTGGGGTTATATTTTGAAAGAATGGCGCCAATAATTTGTCTTGTATAGCTTTTATTATCCAGGGAGTTCCTTGAGGATTCAGAAGCATGTAGCTCAGTTCGGTACGCACTCTCTCTGTGGCAACTTGAGTTAGTAGTGGCGCCAAAGTCCGAATGGTATTTTGAGTGTGGGTTTCTATATCAAAACCAAGTTGTGCAGCTTGACGATATCCACGCATTAACCGTAAAGGGTCATCTTCGAGGTTATGTTGCGAAACCATTCGTAAAATCCCCGCTTGTATATCAGCATAACCAAAGAGGGGGTCGATTATTTCTTGGGTGTGAGGATTGAACGCGATAGCATTTATCGTAAAATCACGTCTATGCAAATCTATTTCTAAGCTGTCTCCTTCCTGCTGGGCAATATCTACCGTTGCATTGTCAAATACCACCCGTGCTATTTGTCTTTGTGGGTCGAGCAAAACAAACCCTGCTTTGTAATGCGCTGCAAGTTTCTGGGCAACACCAACCGCATTCAGAGGTAATATAAAATCTAAATCCAAATACTCCCGCTTTCTACCTAATATCGCATCCCGAACGGCGCCTCCCACTAAATAAATAGGTTGCGGTAATAAATCTAAATTAAAAGGATAATTTTCTGGAGATAAAGAAGGTAAAGGTAAATTATACATTTTTGTCAAAGAAACCCGGTTTCTACCCAAAGTTATCATGTTTATTACAATCTCGATAAAGAAACCCGGTTTCTCAAATTTTAAGCTAGATTAGCAATACAAGGTTATGGAGTTGATTCTGTTATGTGTGTTTGTATCAACTGCCACTATGTAGACCGCTGTTTTACCTACCACGCAGTAGAAGGACAGCACGAACAACCTCATTTGACCGAAACACCTGATTTCGAGCCAAATGAACCATCAATTAATGTTAACATCCGCCCGCGCGGAGATATTATTGAGATGGAATGGGACGTAGTTGGCTGTCTCAGCTTCAAAGAAGAAAAAGGTAAATGGTCGAAACTGCGTCCAGGTGAGTTAGTCCCGACTTGACGCAACATAACTTAATATTTTGATTTGAAATGCGATTACCTCAAAAGGGGTATGGTGCGTTATGCCGTCGCGCATCGCACCATTTTATCCATTTTTATCGTCACTCTCTATTATTTCCCTCTCAATAATTTCCTTTACTAATTGAGAAATATCTATATTAAGTATATTTGCTTCTCTTAACCTGTGATAAAACTTCTCTATAATCAAAAGATGTAAATACACATTTGCCTTTGAGTAACTTTGAAACTCCTTCGATATTCTTTAACATTTTTTCTGGCTGGGTTCCCTTTCGTCTTTTATCGGGACTTTGATTAAATAAACCTTCGTTATTATATCTGACTGCCCCTTTGACACATCGAGCTACAATGTATAAAAACAGTATTGGGTCATTATTAGTATTAAATTTATCTCGTATTTGATAATAATGTTTGATAGAATCACCAATTTGCTCGTTCCATACTTGTGAATATGCGTCTGCGACATTATAGGGATGCTCGATAATTAGTTCCAACAGTTGAATTAATGGTTTGTTTAGGTCATTTATCCAATATTGCTGAGAAACTCGTTGTGCAGATGCAGCAACGCTAATGGCAGCAGTCCCCGCAAATGGTTCTACCAATCTTTCTATCTTCTTGGGTAAAAAATTGAGAATGGTTGATGCAATACCTCTTTTACTTCCTTGATACTGAATTGGATGCGGCTGATTAGTCATGTTGCTTTCTGACTATTTATCAATGATAATTTTCAATATAAATATTCTACAGCATTCCTAAATTATCAGGTATTCCCACAGGCGCCAAATCTACAAAAATCGTTCTATCATAATTTCATCTATATAGAATCTAGATACTCGCTATTTGAGTCAAGCGTTTCAAAATACGAAGCACATCATACAACTCATTCCCAGGATTACGTGTTAAAAATCCCTTTGATAAAGCATAGCGAGGAGGGTTGCCTTTCTCTAATTTAACAAAAATAAAATCACTACCTGTTGCAATCATACCATAACAGGGTTTTTCAGTATTCGGACTAGCCAACATATAAGCAAGAATTTGTGCTAAACCCTCTTCAATTGAAAAAGAAGCATTTTTGGACTCAATAATCATTACCCATAATTTACCTTTGAAAATTAGTGTATCAATCCTACCTTTAATGGTTACATCTTCGTCGGGTACAGCAATATCTACAGATTCTTCTACTCTAACATAAAAAGGAGATAGATAAAAATCTCCAATAAAAAGTATTGGGTCAACAATTGCCATTCTGACAACATCTTCTAACAAAGGAGGGTAGTTGAGAAGGTTAACATAACCAGCTTTAACTTTATCTAAAAGCTGTTTATCTAAGTCTGTAAGTTCAGGTAAATCATCTTGCCATTCATGAAAAAATTGCTCATCTGAAACTAACTCAATACCAAAATTATCTATTAGGTAACGAAGGTCAACATCTCTCGCTTGTTTTACCTGTATCATAAATTAGCAATGAATTATATATTTATATTATTGATAACTTTATCTCAATATATTATATTATTGAGGCGCCGTAGAGAAACCTGGTTTCTACGTATTCATTGTCGCAGACAAATCGTCATATTTATTACATGCTACCAACGAAGAAACCAGGTTTCTATATCTAGTCAGTACATATGTTTGTAGCGAATGAGTTAGCTAAGAATGTTCTACCCATTTGCGTCCAGCATGTTCTGCTGCTTGGGCAGAATTATATACCTTAAGTTTTCCGTAAACGCTTCCTTCTGGACTAATCACACGGAACTGCCACAAATGCGTACCTGTATAGAAAACCATTAACACGAACTGGTTGATGCTTGTAACCTGTTGAATTATTGTTCTAGTCATGTGGTGTATTTATTAGCACATTTTCCACACTTTTATAACTTTGAATATACCTATTTTGTCAACAGTATTACAACAAGTTTTATTACAAACGGCACCTGCTGTTACTCTATATAAGTATGTACTTATATTACGATGGGCAGTTTACCTTAACTGATTTTGCCTTAAAATGCCATCTAACCAAGTAGCTTGTTAGTCGTGAAAGTGGTGGTACTGGCTCAATTGTATAATCTATTACTAAATCATAATTACCTCTATCATATAGTTGAGCGACAAGTGTTTGTATATCGAGTAGCGGTTCTGTGTCGTTTTCACGTAAAGGTAAGGGGAAAGAAGGAATTGGATGTTGTAGGTTGAATGCGTATAAATCAGCTTTAGGGCGCCTCGACGCGCGGCTAACTAAAATTCTATAATCGCTTTGAAGATTATTTTGTGCTTGCTGTACAGGTTTACCATCTCTAAGCAAATCAACTTCGACTAAATTTGTATAACTACCCAACACCTGTAAACGTTTTTTCGTGTAAGCATTGCGTCCTTCTTGCGAGCGTTTATTTTTGGGAGAAAGAATTTCAATCACGGTTACAACTTCTTGCGTAATAATCTCTCGTACTTCCAGATAAGTTTCTTTGACTGTTTCTGGCATAGTAACATCTACTGTTACAGCTTCGATTAATGGTAACGCAACCGCAACGCCAGTTTTTTCTTGTAAAGATGTTTTTTTGCCACTTTGTACTGCAACATCAGCGACAGCAATCAATAGGGAGTCTTCATCGGTTGTTTGATATACTCGTTTTTCGATGGCAACTTTGTATTTAGGACGCAACTGAGGATTGAGTTCATTAAAAATTGCTGCAATCAGCATCCGCATGAATCTCTGTCCAAAATACTGGATTTTCCAAATATGGGTTCATTCCCGGAAATGGTGAAGTCATCACAGCACCTTTATATAATAGATAAGTACTAAATTTATGTTTAGTATATCCCGATTAAATTATTATAGGCGCTTACAAACAATCCCTCTCACGTTCGTCAAAATCTTCAATCCAGTTTTCGTCTTGTTTCTCTGTTTCTGATTTTTTCTTTCGCTGGAGTTTTAAACCTATATATTCTGGTAGTTTTTTAGTAAGAAAATATACAATGTTTTTTAGCATGAGCTTAAATACCCTTGTTTAAAGTGTAAGTGGAAGAAAATATTACGTCATTATACTGATAGTGACTTATATTTGAGTATTTTAGTTTGCTCATTGTATCTATGTATGCTTGACATTACTTCTGTTGTAACTCATTCAAGCCATTTTGACTGTAGTCTAAGATAGTGTTAAATGGGGTAATTGTAATTTCGCGAGTTCCCTGTTGGGTGTGGGTTAAATGGATGTTTATATAACTATCTGGTTTGTAAGGCATTCTTTCTGCCCATTCGATTGCTACAATTCCTGGTGTAACTTCTATACCTTCCCAGTAAGTTTCTAAGTTTAGTGCTGAGACTTCGTTTGGTTCTAAACGATATAAGTCTAAATGGTAAAGTGGTATACGCGCTTCGGTATATTCGTTGATTAATGTGAAGGTTGGACTAACGATGGGGTCGGTAATACCTAAACCCTCTCCTATTCCTTTTACCAAGGTGGTTTTACCTGCTCCTAGGTCTCCGAATAGTAAGATGACGGTTGAAGCTGGTAAGGTGCTACCTAGTTTTACTCCTATTTCGTGTGTGAGTTCTGCGTCTTTAAGGGTGAGCTTTATCATTGGGGAAAGGGGAAGAGTTAAGATTATTTAATTCTTAATTGTTAATTTAACTTTAAAATTCAATATTTAACTCTATTCTTTGCTTTGGTGCGTGACTTTAAAATTCAATATTTAAGTCTATTCCTCGCTCTGGTGCGTGACGCTACTATATAAGCGCTTCGTTTGATAATTGTTATGGCGTCACACACCCTACCTTTTAAATTCTGGCGCCACTGTACCATTTGATAAGTACTTTTGCCAGTTTTTGCGAGTCGTGACGAACGCACCCTTTTTCGTCTTCGTGCATTATATTCGCTAAGACGATACGGCGCCCAAGTTTGGTTACGTCTTCTCGGTCTAAGAAAACGGGGTGTGAGTTTCCTTGAGCGTAACGTACTAATGCTCGTGGTGATGGTGATTTTTGATGGACGAGTACTGCGTTGAATAATGGTCTTCCACACGCTTTGTCTATCGCTTTTATATGTTCGGAGACTGAGTAACCTTGAGTTTCACCCGGTTGTGTCATGATGTTACACACGTAAATACGTGGTACGTCTGCTGCTGCGATTGCATCTGCTATTTGCGGTACTAGTAAATTAGGAATAACACTGGTGTAAAGGCTACCTGGACCCATTATTATATAATCGGCTTCTTTGATAGCTTTTATCGCTGCTGGCAAAGCTTTGGGGTCTATGGGTGTGCAACCAAAATCTGTAATTGTACCTTTGGCTTCTGTAATTTTTGATTCACCTACAATTCGGCGCCCATCAGATAGTTCTGCCCAAAGACGAATATCACTGAGCGTTGCGGGTAAAACTTGTCCGCGAATAGCTAAGACTTTAGAACTCGCAGCAACTGCACGCTCTAAGTCTCCTGTAATATCACTCAAAGCAGTTAAGAATAAGTTACCAAAACTATGACCGCTTAAACCGTCACCGCTACTAAAACGATATTCAAATAATTCTGTTAACAGTTTTTCTTCATCTGCTAACGCGGTTAAACATTTACGGATATCTCCTGGTGGTAACATGCCAAATTCTTCGCGTAGTCTACCAGAAGAGCCACCATCATCACCAACTGTCACAATTGCGGTGATATTAGCACTGTAGGTTTTGAGACCACGTAATAAAGTTGACAGTCCCGTACCGCCACCAATAACTACTATTTTGGGACCGCGATATAATCGACGATGCGCTAGTAAAACATCTACCAGTTCCTCTTCGGCACCAGGTCGAAGAACTTGAGTAATAGAGCTAACAGTGCGCGTTTGACCCCAAAGCAGTAGTAATAGTCCCAGCAATAAAACAATCGGACCACTAATATAGTACGGTACAATATCTGTGATTTTTCCTAAGAAATTTCTAAGTAGTTCGATGGCCCAAAAAATTGGTGTGAGTCGAATCGAAATAGCCAACCCTAAAACTCCAAGCACCACACCACTGATGCTTATAAGTAGCCAACGCTTAACCGAAAGTCCTGGAGATAGCCACTTGAACCACTGGTTAACCCGGTAGGAAGTTCGACGCCTTGACTGAGGAAGCAGAGTGTTGAGGGCTTGTTTTATAAAACCAATTGACATACAAGCATGAAGAACGCGGTGAGCTAAAATAATGATTAACAGAAAATGTACACTACATGCATTCAAAACTGAGTGCAAGATTATTACATTTATAATTCTATTTATCTAAAAAACAAGTAATTAAAGTTGCTAGCATTACTATCTCACGTTGTTTATGGTATTCGTAATAAAAGTACATGGAAAAGCGCATTTTAGGATTAGACCCTGGTCTTGCCATTTTAGGTTTTGGTGCCATTACTTATACAGCAAGCAATAATATAGTTCAGGATACATCAGTAAAAATGCTTGACTTTGGCGTAATTCGCACAGAAGCAGGAACAGAAATGGGAACGCGCTTGTGTACTCTGTTTGATGATTTGCATACCCTAATTGAAGAAATTAAACCAGATTTAGTTGCGATAGAACAATTGTTTTTCTATCGAATGGGAAATACCATCTTAGTCGCCCAAGCACGCGGCGTCATTATGCTGGTACTAGCACAGCATAAACTACCATACGTCGAATTTGCACCAAAACAAGTCAAGCACGCTTTAACAGGGTATGGAAATGCAGAAAAATACGAAGTTCAAGAAGCTGTAGCGCACGAATTAAATTTGGATGCTATACCAAAACCAGACGATGCCGCAGATGCCCTGGCTATCGCATTAACCGCATTGTATCAAATTTAGGCAATGGATGTAACGGATGTAACGGATGCGTGGTTTGAAATTACTGAATATCGTTTACAATCAATTAATTTATATAATTTATCCGTTACATCCGTTCATTATCCGTTGCTATGTATCCACCATCTTACGACCCCCTTGACAGGCGCCCACCTTTAAAGCTACCCAATAATGAGCGGGTAGCAGTTTGGGTAGTAATGAACGTAGAACATTTTACTTTTGGTAAACTTGGCACAGCGATTCAGCCACATTTAAATAGTCAGCCAGAAATTGCTAACTACGGATGGCGAGATTATGGTAATAGAGTAGGAATATGGCGCCTGTTTGAGTTGTTCGCTGAATTATCCATACCAGTAACAGCAGCAGTGAACGGTGAAATTTGCACCCTGTACCCCGAAATTATGACAGCAATAAATACATATGGCTGGGAAGTCATGGCTCATGGTATTAATAATTCCACAGGTCATAGCGGTATGGATAAACAAACAGAGACGCAAATTATTGAGAAAACATTAAGCTTGTTAAAGCAAGCTACTGGAAAATTACCCAAGGGATGGTTAACACCAGGGTTTTCCATCACGGAATCAACGTTTGAATTATTGCACGGCGCCGGAATAGTATATACTGCTGACTGGGTTAACGACGACCAACCGTATTGGTACCCGCTTCAAGATGGTCGAATGTTAGCGATACCGTATACGATTGAAGCTAATGATATCACGCTGTGTTTGAGTAATAGATTTTCGGGCGCCGAATTTGCACAAGCGATACAAGACCAGTTTGACCAGCTTTGGCTTGATGGCGAAAAAAACCCACGTGTAATGGCAATAGGTTTACATCCCTTCATAGTCGGTCAACCATTACGGATGAAATATCTAAAACAGTGTTTATCATATATTAAAAGCAAGCCAGATACCTGGATAACCACAGGTGAGGCAATATACGAACAGGTAGGGTGCGTGACGCCATAACAATCGCGAAGTAAAACTAATAAACTAGAAGCGTCACGCACCTTACAAGTTAAGAGTATTAATGGTACCTGAAAGCACTTTAATATATATTACATTGATTGGTTGTAATAGCTTTCACGCACCCTACTTACTACTTACCAAAAGCAAAGTTAGGAGTTAGGAGTTAATTAAATAATGACTATATCGCAAATTAAAACTATAACAGTTCCCGTTATTGATGCAACTCAAGAAAATATCAAACCATATGGATATTTACTTGGTGACGATGTAAGTAAACCTGGTTTAGGAATACCCTTTTACCAAGAAAGAGTTCTTGAAGGTGAAAATATCGACTTTAGCTATCGTGGTACTGCTACATTTAGAACCGCAAAAATCATGCCGGGATATCCCAATATTATCTGGTTAGAGCGTCATATGCATATGACCCAGATGTTTATTGCGTTGGGACAATCACCCTTTATTATGGTCATGGCGCCACCTAATCATAATAATGATAATTATAATCAAAGTGTACCAAATTTAAATGAAGTTAAAGCGTTACGTTTTCCACCAGGACACGGATTATTATTACATTTGGGTACATGGCATGATTTTCCGATAGCTTGCGAAACACCCGTAGTTATCCTGACGGCAAACTCAGACGAGGTGGTAACAGCATTAAGCGAGATGAAGGAACCCGGAGAAATGAATCAAGGTGATGTGTATAAAATTTCGTTGCCTAAAAGATTGGGTTATGAAATTCAACTTGATGTAGCGTAAACTTTTTTGTGCGCCATTGGCGCACAAAAATAATATTAATTTCTGCGAACGACTACAGGGGTTCCGACTTTTGCCCAGTTGAATACTAGCTGTGCTTTTTTTGGTGGTAAGTTGACGCAACCGTGACTAACGGGTGTACCAAAGTTATTATGCCAGTAGGCGCCGTGAATTGCATAGTTGCCGTCGTAGTACATTGTATAAGGTACATCAGGAATATCATAGTCGGCACCGCGCATTCTAGCTTTACGTAGTTTAGTTTGAACAGCGTAAACTCCTGTAAGAGTAGGAGTAGACTTTTTACCACTTGAAACGGTGACTTGGTATACAACCTTATTTCCTTTCCAAGCAGTTAATTTTTGCTGTTTAAGATTTATTTCTATCCAACGTTCCTGTGACTGCTTTAACTCGTTGATTTTTTGAGTTATTTTCTCTGACTTTGATACTGTCGGTGTGGGTGTGGGTGTGGGCGCCGATATAGCTTCTTGGGGTATTATATTTAATGTAGCCAAAACAGAAATAAGCGTCAGTAATATTAATTTCGATACAGAGTTTCTACGGTCGTTGACTATCATATCGCCACGCCCCTTATAATAAAGTTTTGTAATTAGATAAACAATTCGATAAATTCCGTAACTTTTCTTTAAGTAGACGATTAATACCCTGTGCTTGTATTAACTAACTTCACAATGTTATGGTAAGATTCCGCAATTTGATAAAATCTTTTTGAGTATATTTTTAAAATATTCTTTCTGACCGTAGATAGATTTAACGTAATGTAATGTAGAGACGTTACATGTAACGTCTCTACTACGCCAACAATATTACACAGAAACCTCCCAGAAATTCTCACGAAGTTTGGGTAATTTGATAATTTGGTCGCGTTCGGTACCTTTCATGCGCCAAATTTGGTTTTCTCCTGTACTAAAGTCACGGTAGAGGAAGTCTAAGTTACCGTCGTTATCGAAGTCGGTAATTTGCTCTATTCTCATATTGGCACCATTAGTTGGTAGTATGGCTTTGGTTGCAATTTTAATTTCGTTTGCAGTGTTATCTAAGTACCAAACGGTATTTTCACCTGTTAAGTAGTTACTTGCTACGATCTCAAGTTTACCGTCGTTGTTAAAATCTCCTGCTCCTTGTATGTGAATATTCGCATCTGCTGAAGCTTCGAGCGTAATTTGTTTTTGTACGGTTGTGTCACCCATTACCCAAGCTGTACTGGCGCCTGTTCTTTCATTACGCCATATAATATCAGCTTTACCATCACCGCTTAAATCGGCAACTAGTTCTACATTTAAATATGTAGATGTGACTTTTGGTAATGATATACTTCTGGAAATGGTTGGCCCGTTCATTTGCCAAATCATACTTTCACTAGTTTTGGCATTATACCACATAATATCTGTTTTACGGTCGCCGTTAAAGTCTTGGACTCGTTTAATTACCCAGTTGGTATTAGTTAATGTTAATAATGGCAGTACTTGCAGACGTTGTGTACCGTCCATCATCCATATTTCGTTTTCACCTGTTTTATAGTTGCGGTACAGAAAATCTAGTTTTCCTTCGGTTGTAAAGTCCGCAACTCCTTCTAATACCCAGTTCTTATCCTGCTGTCGGTCAATGATTACACTTTTATCGATTGTAAAGTTGTTCATGAACCATATCACGTTTTCACCTGTTCGATAGTTACGCAATACTATATCGCTATAACCATCATTATTGAAATCGGTGGTATTTTTGGCATCATCGTTAATTATTTTTGCTGTCGCTTTATTCGCGGTTGTTGATATTGTACCGTTGGTTGGGTCTTTGAGTTCTACGAAGAATGTTTCGTTTGTTTCAAATGTATCATCATTATTTATGGGAATACTAATGGTTTTACTAATTTCGCCTGGTGCAAATACTACCGCAACACTGGCGCCTGGTGTATAGTCACCGTTTGCAACAGTAGCAGTACCATCTGTTACAATGTAGTCAACGGTTACTTGTTCGTCACTGACATTTGATAAACCAACTGGAATTTCTAAAGTTGATTTACCTTCTCGACTATAAGCGTCACCAACACTAATTACAGGTTTGGTGTCATCATTTTTGATTGTACCGACTGCACTCGTCGTTGTTCCAGAATCTACGTTTCTAAGTTCTGACAAGTTGACTCGGAACGTTTGGTCAATTTCAAACTTGGTATCACCGTTAATTTTTACTTTTACTGTTTTGCTCGTTTCTCCGGGTCTAAAGGTGACTGTTCCTGAAGTTTCTTGATAATCTTTATCGGCGCCCGTAGCAGTCTCATCTACGGTAAAATATTGAACGGTGACTGTTTCGTTACTGGCGCCTGATAAACGAACATCAAAGTCGTAATCAATTGTTCCACTATTTCCTTCTTCGACAAATTCAGTTGCCGCAGTTATATTAACCTGAATTGGGTTAACTGTAATCTCAAAGGTTTTTTCCTCAGAAGTGTCTACTCCACCCAAGTTCGTTCCACCATTATCTCGAACTCTAACTCCAATAGTTGCCGTGGTAGGAGTTTTAATACCTCTTACGGTAGTGAAAATTAAGTTACCCTGTCTATCGATAACTGGTCTTGTAGAAAATAGTGTGGGGTTACTAACACTAGTAACAGTATATTGAAGAGCTTGTTGTGCAGACTCATTATCTGGGCCAGGAGACAATGTTGCCCATGTTGGAAAGTTAAACGAAGCACCTGCTGATACTGATAAGTTTGCTCCAGGTATAACGGTGGGTGCATCATTTACAGGTGTGACGTTTACTTTGATAATGTCTACATCTTCTATTCCCTGTTTACTACTAGCTATTCTAATTTTGGCTTCACCGTTAAAGTTGAGGTTTGGTTTGAATGTTAAACCATCCAATTCACGGTTAATCTCACTTAAGGCGCCACTTAAAGATACATTACTCGAAAAATCAGCACTCGGCACCAGTTTGATTGTACCATCTTCCGAAGACAGATTAATTTCAACCGTCGCATTTGGCTCAAAGTCTACTTCTGTAATAGTTATCGCGTTTCCTGTATTAACTGAGAAAACAGCCAAAGCTAAACCATCTTCAGTAATTGTTTGCACTCCACTAGGAATATTATTGACAGGAGCATCGTTTACTGCATTAACTGTAATTTTGAAAGTAACTGGGTTTGAAGTATCTTTACCATTCTTCAATACACCCCCATTATCTTGTAATCTAACTGTAACAGTTGCTTCTCCGTTGGCATTAGCAGCAGATTTAAAGGTTAATTTGCCATCCGTCGAAATACTTGGTTGTTCGCTAAATAATGCATTATCAGTGTTGGTGACGATAAACGTTAATCTTTGTCTGGTATCGTCTAATAAACCAGTGGTAATTTCAGTTGCCCAAGTTTCATTATACCGCTCTGCGTCTTCAGATATGGTGATATCGGCGCCTTTAGTAAAGGTTGGTGCGTCATTGACCGGGTTGACGTTAACTGTAATTATATCTGTATCTGTAAGGGCGCCACCACTTCCAGTATTACCTTGGTCGTTAGTTGTTACCTGAATTTTCGCTATACCATTAAAATTGGCTGGAGGTGTAAAAGTCAAACCATCCAGAGCTAGGTTAATGGCATTTACCGTTCCAACCAAAGTAATGCTACCAGGTGTACTACTAGAACTGGTAAGTCCACTCGTGTTAGTTACGCTGAGAGTTCCATTTTCTGTAGATATTATTGTTTCTAATGCAAGTCCTTCTACATCTACATCTACGTCGCTAACGGTAATTGCATTATTAACACCACTAAGTGGTGAGAAAACAATTGTATCATCTTCATGCATTGTTTGAGGAGTTGGAACACGATTAATCGGAGCATCGTTAACGGCGCCGACATTAATGGTAAACTCCTGTTCTGCGGAAGTATCAACACCATTATCTCGTGTACCACCAGTATCTCGCAAACTAACGAATACTTTTGCTGTTCCGTTTGCATTTGCAGCAGTTCTAAAAATAAGCGTACCCAGCGAACCATTTACAGAAATTCTTGGTTGTTCTGCGAATAACGCATTATCGCTGTTTCTAACGTTAAATTGTAAACTCTGAGATTCATTCGCAGCACCAATATTAATTCTAGTTGCCCAACCAACTATTTGCTGTAAACCAGCATCTTCATTAACGGTGATATCACTACCTTTAGTAAAGCTAGGAACATCATTAACTGGGTTGACTATAACTCCAATATTGCTAGAAGTTTGCCATGCTTGTCCATCACCTGTACTACCTTGGTCATTGGTAATAACTTGAATAGCTGTGAAACCGTTGAAGTTGGTGCTGGGTTTAAAGGTCAAACCATTTAGGTCAGCATTAATATCGGTAAGTATTCCTGTAAGGGTGACAGTACCTGTTCCTTTTCCTTGTGCAGTGGTAAGGGTTTTACTATCATTCCAAGTCAATATGCCATTATTAGCGATGACTTTAACTTGTACTGGGTTATTACCCGCATCAATATCGCTGATGGAAATAAGCTTATCATCGGTAAATACCAATTCCGAGTCTTCTAAAATTGTTTGCGTGTTTGGAACTTTATTTGTGGGAGCATCATTTACTGGGGTGACGGTGATGGTAAAGGTTTCTTCTGTGGATAGACTTATACCTCCGTCACTGTTATCACCATTATCTTCTAGCACTACCTTTACATTCGCTATACCATTTTGGTCTTTTGCCAATGTATAGAAGAGAATACCGTTGGCAGAAATTTGAGGTTGAACGGAAAATAGAGAATTATTATCGTTCGTGACATTGAATCTTAAAGATTGATTGGTTTCATTTGCGGTGCCAGGAGAAATAGCAGTTGCCCAAGGTATACTCTGGGATGGTGTGTCTTCTTTAACGATTTGATTATCACCTTTAGTGAAGCGAGGTGCGTCGTTAACAGCGATGACATCTATATTAATATCGTTACTAACTGTATATGCGGGGCCTTTTCCGGTATTACCCTGGTCATTCGTAGTAATCTTAACTAAGGTTCTACCGTTAAACTCTTTGTTGGGTGTAAATTGTAAACCATCTAACCCAGCATTGATTTGTTCGACAGTACCAGTTAAAGTCACCGAACCTGTTTTATTGTTGCGAATATTTAAGTCGGTAGTGGTTGCCACTTCTAGTATACCGTTAGGCACCTCGATTCTGACCTGCATAATTCCGTTGCCTGCATCAATATCGCTGATACTGATGGTATTATTACGGGCGTTAGAGAAAGTGAGTACAGAATCTTCTAATACTGTTTGAAGTTGTGAGGGAATTAAATTAACAGGAGGGTCATTGACGGGGTTAACGGTAATAGAAAATGATTCTCGTTTTGATTCAGCATTTTCACTATCTGTGAGAAAGACTGTGAGATTCGCTGTTCCAGACGTATTTGCTTTTGGTGTATAGCGAAGAATACCATTGGCATCGATAGTTGGTATACTCTCGAATAGTTGACTATCTTCGGGACTAGTGACGGTGAAAACGACTGTTTGATTAGATTCGTTACTGGCGCCTTTAGAAATATTAGTAACCCAAGTAACTGTTCGTACACCAAAGTCTTCATCAATAGTGTCATTAAAACCTTTTGTGAATGTGGGTGCATCATTCACAGGTAAGACATCTAAATAAATAGTATCTTCATCGCTTCGAGCAATACCACCCGTATTCCCACGGTCTGTAGTAAAAACTCGGATATTAACGGCGCCGTTATAATCTTTAATAGGTTTGTAAACCAATTTGTCGAGAGTAGCGTTGATACTGGTGAGCGAACCTGATATAGATATTGTATTGGTGGAGTTTGGAATAATAGAGTCTGAGAGGAATAGTGTACCACTAGTAGCATTCACTGTGACATCAATGGCGCCATTACCAGCATCGATATCCGTCACTCGAATTGCGTTATCATCTTTAAATGCAAACTCTGTATCTTCATTAAAGCCAATAGGTGAAGTTTGAGTAGAAACAGGAACAGTATTTACAGGAGCATCATTAACTGCCTGAACTTGTAGAGAAGCAGTATCTGTAGTGTTACTGAACGCTGTAGTTCCTCCACTAGTACTAACATCTGCTGTATCACCTGCGGTTCCATCAGTGGTATCCCAAGCGCGGAAAGTGATGGCACGACTAATAAAACCGTTATAATCAGCAACTGGTTGGAAGTAAATACGACTATTAAAATTTGCTAATAATAAACGCGCACTGCTTTCGGAGACATCACCGAGTGGCGCCCATGCTCTGCCACCATCGATAGTAAAATACCAAGTACCGTTACTGCCAGTACCGACTTCAGTAATGGCAATACCAATTTGCCCGTTATCAGTGACATTACTAAAGTTAATAATAGACGAAATAGGGGTACCAACACCTCCAACAGGCGCCGCAGCATCTTCAGAAACAGGGAGTAGAGTGACTGTTGTATCACGAAGTATAGGAGCGACATTAGCACTACTGGCACTCAAACTAATAAAACTTTGTAATTCTCCCGGTAGGTCTGTATTTAAAGGAGAAGTTGTAAGTTGCGTACCTGATAAACGATTTAAATCTAAACTGTCCATTTATTCCTGTGAATACACATAACAATATCGCGTAGCATAGACATTAAAGCCTGTGCTATCACGGGTTTATATAGCTTTAGAAATTAACTCTTGAACTATAACTTGTTTTAATACTTACTTAGCTCAGTGAAAATACTTGGTTTGTTTTGACCAATATTTAAATTTTAGATGAAGCTTGGCAACGGATAAAGAAACCTGGTTTCTACGCATTCATTGTCGCAGACAAATCGTCATTTTTATTACATGCTATCAACGAAGAAACCAGGTTTCTAGGGTTTTTATTCGGAAATGTTGAGACGATAACCAATACCATAAACGTTTTCTAACCAATCTTTGGCGCCAACGGTTTGGAGTCGTTGTCTGAGTCTACGTACCAAAGTTGTGATAGCATTGCTTTCGGGTTCGTCTCCCCATCCCCAAAGTGCTTGTTCGATTTGGGTGTAAGTTAATACTTGACGAGGATGACGCATTAAGTATTCCATAAGTTGGAATTCGCGACCAGATAGTTGCGTTGTGGTATTATCTTTGGTAATTGTTAAGTTATTACGGTCAAGATGTAGTGAAGAGAGTGTGAGTGTATCGCTTTGCCATAGGGGGGAACGTCTGCCGAGGGCGCGAACTCGTGCTAATAGTTCTATAATATCAATAGGTTTGACTAAATAATCGTCGGCGCCTGCATCTAGACCAATAACTTTGTCTTGGGTAGTGTCTTTTGCGGTCAACATGAGAACGGGGGATGTTTTACCACTGTTGCGATATTGCCGACATAATTGAATACCGCTAAGTTTCGGTAGCATCCAATCTAGAATTAATAAATCATAATCTTTTTGTGACATTAACCATTGGGCAGTATCACCATCTTCTACAGCGTCTACGGTGTGTCCGACTTTTGCGAGTGCTGCGCGTAGCGGTTCTAATTGGTCGGTGTCGTCTTCTACTAGTAAAATTAACATAACATGTTTAAACCTAAGTTATTGAAAAAGTTACGCGCGACTTTGTTCGAGTTATGGTTGCCCATACCTCTACTCGCATTTGGTTGTTGGGGACTAAGTGGAATTGTAATGTATGCCGTGTTAAATCGTGACTCTGAGGCGCTAAAATATTTACCACTTGAATCACCCTCCAAACCACTTCTAATTACAGTACCTCTAAAAGTGGCGCCGCGTGCTATTTTTGTCAAAGTAGATAAAAACAGAGGAATATCGCAAGTCAAAGTTCAAACCAAAGACTTCCCGATGACCGAGATTATATTCGAGTTTTCCACAACCGACACAAATCAACTAGAAGTAGAAATAAGCAAAGCACTAGGAATATCCAAAGAAGAAATCAAAAAGCTACGCTCATAACCAAAATTAATAATATAATTTCGCGGCGCCTATCACCACAAATAATAATATAATTTCGCGGCACCTATCACCACAAATAATAATATAATTTCGCGGCGCCTATCACCACAAATAATAATATAATTTCGCGGCGCCCATCACCAAAATTAATAATATAATTTCGCGGTGCCCATCACCAAAATTAATAATATAATTTCGCGGCACCTATCACCACAAATAATAATATAATTTCGCGGCACCTATCACCAAAATTAATAATATAATTTCGCGGCGCCTATAACCAAAAAGTAGGGTGCGTAACGCTATAATAACATTTAAACGAAGCAAATAATTTTGTGGCGTTACGCACCATAAAGCACCATAAAGCACCATAAAGTACCATAAAGCACCATAAAGCATTGCCATAACGCTCTTGTTGGTGCGTGACGCTACAAGTCTTATAACTACGTTGAAATATTTTCGTAGCGTCACGCACCCTACGGTTTTTATGTGTCTGTGTGGTAAAAAAAATACATCACTGCACAGGCGCCGCTCCGACCTGTGCCACAAGGTTTATAATTTACCAAGGTAGTTTGCTACCATCCCACGAGAAAAATTGACCGCTATCATTTTTATCTAATTTTCCAATCACTTCCAAAAGCTGACTGACGGTGCGTTCAACACTAAAAAGTTTTTCTGGTGGAACATTTGTTTGAAAGGGACGTGATAAACGAGTATCTGTAGTACCTGGATGCAATGTAACTACTACATTCTTAGGACAACTGCGTGCATATTCTATTGAAACATTTCGCATAAACATATTGAGTGCTGTTTTCGATGCGCGATAACCATACCACCCACCCAAATTATTATCGCCGATACTAGCGACTTTAGCGGAAATGGTCGCAAACACGCTATTGTCTTGGTGTTTGAATAGCGGTACAAGATGTTTCGCTAAGAGTACACCTCCAATACTATTAACCTGAAAATAACGAGTTAGATTTTCTATATTCAAGTGTCTTAAGCTTTTTTCGGGTTGAAAGTCCCCATCATGAAGTACTCCGACGCAGTTTATTACTAAGTGCAGTGTTTTAACTTCGCTTTTAATTTGCTGTAATGCTTCGGTTATTTGCGCTTCATTAGTGACATCGATGACTAAGCATGTTAAGTGTGTAGGGTTTTCGGTTGCGAGTTGTAGTAATTCAGTAGCAGATTCTGCGTTTCGATATGCTGCGTAAATTCTGTTAATTTTAGCATCAGCGAGTAGTTTTTTGACGAAACCCAAGCCAATACCTTGACTTGCTCCTACAATTAATGCGTTTGCTGAATTGATTTGATTTAGAAATAACATTAGTATTATTTAGTTACTGTGTAGTTGAAAAAAATGATTTGTAACCACGAAGGTTTAATCAAGAGTGCCGACGGTACACAATTATACTACCAATCCTGGCGCCCAGAGAATGAGGTGCGAGGAATAGTTGCTATAATTCACGGTTTAGGAGGGCATAGTGGAGTATACTTAAATATAGTAAAGCATTTAATACCAAATAATTATGCTGTATACGGTGTAGATTTACGAGGGAGTGGAAAATCACCCGGTCAACGTGCGTATATAAATTCTTGGAACGAGTATCGTGAGGATGTGGGAAGTTTTTTAGAGTTTATAGCGACATCGAATATGGGGACTCCCTTATTTTTGTTTGGTCACAGTTTGGGAGGGTTAACAGTTTTAGATTATGTATTGCGGTATAAAGGAGAAAAACCGAAATTAAATGGTGTAATAGCTTTTACTCCTGCTTTAGGAGAATCTGGTGTTTCACCAATTAAAATTTTAATAGGTAAAATCCTCTCAAAAGTATATCCTCGTTTTTCGATGAATACGGGTATAAACATGAAGTTAGCAGCTCGTGATAAAAAAGTGATTGCATATCATCAACAAGATAAATTGAGACATACTGTGGGAACTGCGCGTTTATCAACAGAGTTTTCGAGTACACTAGCTTGGGTACAAGCACATGCGAGTCATATTAATATACCATTTTTGATGATGCTTGCAGGCGCCGACAAGGTGACATTGCCCGAAGGAAGTCGTAATTTTTTTGAAAAAATCACTTTTGCTGATAAAGAACTGCGAGAATATCCAGAGAGCTATCACGAACTTCACGACGATTATGGTTATCAAGAGGTATTATCTGATTTAATTGATTGGTTAGAACGTCATTTATAATATAAATACATTATGTCAGTATCAAACATTAATCAAAACGACGCAGCAGCAATAAAAGCTGCTCAAGAAACAGTTGCAGTTTATGACCGTAGTCATTGGGGACGCATAAAAGTATCTGGTGATGACCGTTTACGGTTTCTGCATAACCAAAGTACGAATGACTTTCAGTCTCTTAAACCCGGTCAAGGTTGTGATACCGTTTTTGTCACATCCACAGCTAGAACAATTGATTTAGCCACAGCGTATATCAAAGAAGATGCTATATTATTGATGGTGTCACCTAACCGTCGTGAGTATTTAATGCAGTGGTTAGATAAATATATATTCTTTGCTGATAAAGTTGAATTGAGTGATATTACAGAAGAAACTGCCGCTTTGAGTTTAATTGGCCCAGAAAGTCAGGCAATTATTCAAGAGTTAGGTGTGACTCCTCTTGAAACTGATAATAGTAATCAAGTATATAATATAGTTGCAGTAGAAACTTTAATTGCAGTAGGTAGTGGTTTAGCTTTACCCGGATACACATTAATTTTTCCAGTTGTTCATAAAGACACAATATGGAATAAACTTTTAGAGATAGGCGCCGTTGCGATGAAAGAGACAGCATGGGAAACACTGCGAATTATCCAAGGTCGTCCAGTTCCAGAAAAAGAACTAACCGAAGACTATAATCCGCTTGAAGTTGGGTTATGGCAAACTATTTCTTTTACTAAAGGTTGCTATATTGGACAAGAAACAATTGCCCGTTTAAACACGTATAAAGGTGTAAAAACATACTTGTGGGGAATAAAATTAAATAATTATGCAGACCCAGGAAGTCAAATCTATATAGAAAATGAGAAAGTAGGCACCTTAACAAGTATCACAGAAACTACTGAAGGGTATTATGGACTAGGTTACATTCGCAAGCAAGCAGGTGGAATAGGAACAAAAGTAAGAATAGCAGAAAACGAAGCTGAAATTATAGAAATACCATTCATATCACATCAATATCCAGAAGTATAACATAAAAAATCGTGTTGTAGAGACGCGATTAATCTCTTCGAGAAATCCTTCGGATTACGCGTCTCTATATTTAATGTTAGGCGCCAAAATTTTGTAGCAATGGCGCCTGTGAAATAAAATTTTATATAATAACCATAGAGTAAACAGCTATTAAAATAGCTGTAATGGATATTGCAATTTCAGTGATTTTTAATCAAAAATTCGCATTTTGGGAATGATTTATAAAACTTATATAGTCCGCAAGATAGATGACTAAAATTTGTTAAAAGGAGTAACATTATAAGAATAGATATGTCTAAAACCACAAAGTTGAATAAAAACTGGAGGTGAGGTTTAGACGGTTCGGTGTTAGCCTTAACTGCGTTTGTTTACAGACTAACCGCATAGGTTAGTGTCATTCTGGTGTCTAGTTGAAGGGTGAAATATAGTGTATTAACTCTAATTAGCATCTGATTGAATTATCGTTTATAGGCTTTGAAAAGCTGAACCAACAAAACTTATGAAAATCGCACAAATTGCTCCCTTATGGGAAACGGTTCCTCCTCCAACCTATGGTGGGATAGAACTTGTAGTAAGTCGCGTATCTGACGAGTTAGTACGTAGAGGTCATGAAGTAACATTATTTGCCTCTGGGGACTCACAAACGTTAGCTAAGTTAGAAGGAGTTAGCCCACGTGCATTGCGTTTAGATCCAGATATTAAGGAACACATTATTTACGAAGTGTTGGCGCCGGGTCAAGTATATCAAAGAGCAGCAGACTTCGACATAATACACTCACACGTCGGGGTTTGGTCATTAGCATTAGCAAGCATGGTATCAACACCAACAGTTCATACGCTGCATGGAAGCTTCACAAAAGACAGTGCGAAAGTATTTGGCGAATACGGGTCACAATCATATATCAGCATAAGTAATGCACAGCGACAAGCAGCTTTAAATTATGCAGGCACAGTATATAACGGAATAATAGTAGAAGAATATCCGTTTGTAGAAAAGCCCCACGACCCACCATATTTAGCATTTTTGGGAAGATTCTCTCCAGAAAAGGGACCCCAACATGCAATAGCCATTGCCAAGAAAACGGGAATGAAGCTAAAAATGGCAGGGAAAGTGGACATAGTAGATAAAAAGTTCTACGAAGCAGAAATAGAACCGTTTATAGACGGTAAGCAAATAGAGTTTTTGGGTGAAGTAAATCACGCGCAGAAATCGGAATTATTAGGTAATGCAGCAGCAACATTGTTTGCAATTACTTGGAGAGAGCCATTTGGCTTAGTAATGATAGAATCAATGGCTTGTGGTACACCAGTTATAGGGATAAACATGGGTTCAGTACCCGAAGTAGTAGCACATGGTGTTAGTGGAATGGTCTGCGACACATATGAGGAAATGGCTTCTGTAATGCCACAAGTGTTAGAACTTGACCGTCGTAAATGTCGCGAACACGTCCAAAACAACTTTAGTGTCACCCAAATGGTAGACGGATACGAAGCGATTTATGAAAAAATCGTCAGAGAGCGTACCGAAACCAGATGGTACATGCAAGCACTCAGAGCTTCCTTAGAATCTATCACAGGGCTAGGTTCAAGGCGCCTGTAAAACATTGACTTTGAATCGAGTCCAAACGTTAACCTCCTAGACTTCCTCGTTGTATTCTCTCTCGCACAAACCAGTTAACATAAATCACACGAACAAGATAAGTGCTTTTTTACATTACACTGTGTAAAAAGGCATTTTTTATTTATACTCGTATATTTTGTTGACGTAACAGCGCATCCATCCAAGCAGCATCGCTTTTACTTAACTGAGGCACAGGCTCATCATTATAATTAACCACCAAATCATAACCATACACATCATAAACATTATTCAACAAAGACTGTAAATCTAAAACAGGTTCGTTATCCCCCGCACGTAAGGGAAGAGAAAAACAAGGAATTACATCAGGTAAATTAAAAGCATATAAATCAGCGTTAGGACGGCTATTACCACGGCACACTAAAATACTATATTGACTCTGAGTATTATTATCAACTATAGGCATTGGATTGCCTCTACGCAGTAAGTCAATTTCAACTAAGTTCGTGCGACTCGCCAAAACTTGCTCGCGTTTCTCTTCATACATCTCTCGTCCTTTACCAACACGTTTATTACTAGGTGAAAGAATTTCAATAGTAGTAATTAATGTTTCCGTTCCAACTTCTCTAACTTCCAGATATCCTTCTTTTATAGCTACAGGCATAGGAATTTTGACTTTGACAGGTTGAGAAGTAGGTGTAGCTACAGCCACATTAGCCATGCTAGATGAATTTGAATCTTGAATTTGACGACTTTTAACAGTTACATCAGGGATACCCACAACCAAAGAGCTATCATCTGTAGTTTCATACATTCTCACCTCGACAGCAACACGATATTTAGGACGTAGCTGAGGCGATAAAAACCTAGCAATTTCGCTAATCAAATAATGATGTACACCTGGAAACAACTCCGGATGCTCTAAATAAGGATTCATTCCTGGAAAAGGCGAAGGCATATAAAAGACCCAAATTACCTGATTTTTATCTTAATCGTTTTGTAGAGGATGTGACGTTAAGTTGAGGCGCCTCTTTCCTCCCCAAGCGTCATTAACACAACAAATGTTACATAGCAACCTTGGCGAAATTTTGCTGTTTAGCTATAAATACTGATGAGTATGTATCAAAATGTAAAGATTTATCGAGATGAACAAGTTTACAAAAATTGTAATAGGGGCATTGTCATTTGCCGTGATTCCCGCAGCAGTTGGTTTTTAGCAGGGTTCTCAGGGTGATAACGTGGCTAAGTATCAAAATCAAGCAATTGTTCAAATATCACAGGGTAACTACGAGCAAGCAGCAGTCGATTATACCAAAGCTATTATTCTTAAACCCAACGAAGCTAATCTTTACAGTAATAGTGGTGATATATATAAACAAATGGGTTATTATCAGTTAGCTATTTTTGATTATAGCCAAGCAATTAAACTTAGTCCTATTCGCAAGCACTACGAGCAAAGGGCAAAGCTTTGGGATGACTTACAAGAACAGGACAAAGCAAATGCTGATAGAAAATTTTTATAATCGGCGCCTGTGAATCTAAATTGGTGAATGGTGCGTCACAGCATTAGGTAAAGCGCTTCGTTTGGAGGTTATATAGCTGTGACGCACCCTAAGTTACATCCGTTACATCCGTTACATCCGTTATATCCGTTGCCAGGGAACTATTTTGGAGTACAGATGTCTTGTGAGAAAGATTGTTACGCGCATTTATATGTAATTTCTTCCGGATGTAGGAGGTTAATACAGAAAAATGGTGCTAGTAAATCCCACACACACATAAGATTGTTTCCGCATGAAGTTAAGATATTTCTTACTTGCGAGTGCGAGTGTAGTAATGCTATGCGCTCCTGTTAATGCTGCTCGTTTAGAGTCTTGGTATTTTGACCAAGCGCAAAACAAACTCAACATCACTACAGAATCTGGTGTTCGACCAAGAGCATTTTTAATTAATAATCCCACACGCTTAGTTATTGATCTTCCTAATACAGATTTAGAAGGAAATACGCTTCGTCAAACTTATGGTGCTGCGATTAAAGAAATTCGTGTTGGCAAGTTTGATGCTAACACAACTAGATTGGTTGTGGAACTGGCGCCGGGATACACGGTACAACCAGATAAGGTATTAATTCAAGGTGATACGTCATCGCACTGGATTGTCAATTTCTCTTCAATAGAACGCATTGCAAGTGGTGATTCACAGTCGGGTGAAGTTAAAACACCAGTTCAAGTAGGTGGTATTTCACCCTTTGCTGGAGTGGTACCTCTAGGTAATGAAATCACACAGCTAAGTTCACAAGTCCGGTCTTTGATGTCACGTTACCGTTCGCTTGACCCAGGATTATTTTTTATTGATTTAGAAACGGGGAATTATGTAGATTACAACGGTGAAAAAGCATTTTCAGCAGCGAGTACAATTAAGTTTCCGATATTAATTGCTTTATTCCAAGAAATTGATGCTGGTCGAGTTAAGTTAAACGAAACATTAACAATGCGTGGTAACTTAATGACTGGCGGTTCTGGTACAATGCAATATCGGGCGCCGGGAACTAGATTTAGTTTGCTAGAAACTGCGACTAAAATGATTACCATCAGCGATAACACCGCAACTAACATGATAATCGACCGTTTAGGGGGCAGAAACAAATTAAATCCGCGCTTCCGCAGTTGGGGATTACAAAATACTGTAATTCGCAATTTGCTGGGTGACTTCAAAGGAACTAATATAACTAGTGCCAAAGATTTAGTTAGATTATCTGCTTTAGTTGCTAATAACCAATTATTGAGTAACTCAAGTCGTGCAAGAGTATTAGACATCATGCGTCGCGTTGAAAACACCAGCTTACTAGCATCTGGACTAGGAAGAGGCGCCACAATAGCGCATAAAACAGGTACACTAGGAGTCATTCTCGGAGATGCAGGAATTATTCAAATGCCCAACGGTAAACGTTACCTAGCAGGTATCTTTGTCAGAAGACCTTTTGGTGATAGAAGAGGTAGAGAATTTATTTCTCAAGTATCGCGCACCGTATACAGTTTCCTCAGTCAACCCAGAGTTGCCCAAAAATAACCTCCACCTGTCATGCTGAACGCAGTGTAAAGCGGAGCTTTTCCCGCAGGGTAGCATCTAATAAAGTTTCAATATATAAGAGATTCTTCGCTACGCTCAGAATGACAAATTTCGGCGCCAAAAATCTATTAATAATCATTATCAGCAACACAAATTCCTTTACATTTAATACCATTGGTAGCAGTACGCTTACAATGAGGGCATAATATTTGTTCTTGTTCGGTTTCTTGCTGTGTTTTCGTATTAGTGTTAGTTTGTGACTTATTCTGTTCAGTCTGGGATTCCATAGTTAAAGTTATTAGTCATTAAATATATATTTTTACATACATTTCATCCTCTACCACGTTTTTCAACCACATCTTGAACCTTAATAAATAATTCAAGCTGTGGATAAGCTTTTCTAATCTTCAGCATTATTTGTATTACTTAAGACTTACGCTGCATAAACCTGGTTTCTACGCATTCATTGTCGCAGACAAATCGTCATTTTTATTACATGTTATCAACGTATATTCCAGGTTTCTAGGTTTTCATGCGTAAGTGCTGTTACCATTGCCTTATTTTTTAACTTTAATAAGCATGAAAATCTTAAAGATGTTAAGAAAGCGGGAAAACTACGTTTACGTTCGCGACTCATAATATGTATTTAAAGCCAGTTACCTACTAGTATGTAAGGCGCCCAGAAACTGGGTCGGGTATAATTTGGATATTTAGTTAATAGTGTGATTTGGGCTTTTCTTAGAGCTTCGGCTTTTGTGACTTTGGTTTTGGCTAGTTCTCGGTAAAATTCCCCTATTAATATAGATGTGGATTTGTCGTTGACGTGCCATAGTGATGCTAATGTACTTCTGGCGCCTGCTTTGAGCGATGCTCCTGCTAACCCTAATGTCGCGCGGTTGTCTCCAGCAGCGGTTTGACATGCACTTAGTACTAACATTTCTAATGCTTCGGGACGGGTCTCGTCGCGACGACGCAATAAGCTATCAAACTGTGTGACGTTTATTGGACCGTCGGCTGCTAGGATGAAGGTATTCTCGGCGCGCGAGCTAAATTGACCGTGGGTTGCTAGATGTAATACGTTATATCCAGAAGCGTTAACTCTGGTTTCTAGGTTTTTACTGTTGAAGTTTTGGTTTAGTAATTGGGTATTGGAAACTCCTGCTTGAGATATTAAATTAAATTCGGACTGAATTTCTGGTAAAGGAGGAAATTGCTTTTTATAATTGAGTGGTGGTTGTATTAATCCACCTGCGAGTACATTCAGTTTTGTTTTTGCTAGGGGTTTAGGTTGAAATAGTTGTAATCCTAAACTTAATGCTACAGCGTATTTTTCAACCAGGTATTTTTGACCGTCGTATAATGCTGCCATTGGCACGTTTCTTAAGGCGCCATCTAATACAAATATAAGTGTATCTATTTTGTTTTTTTCTAAATCAGATTCATTTGGTTTAATTAACCAGCTATAAACTTCTTGAGATAGCGCTTGTACATCTTCTGTACGGTCTGGTTCTGTAATATACTCTCGAATTTGTTGGAGAATGCCTTCTACTTCTGCTTGGGATTTTTTGATAGTATAATGACGTAGCGGTTGTTGAGGAATTTTGACGATGATTTGAAGTTGTTCAGGAAGGATAATTGGGTAAATAATAGCAGCTGTGGAATTTGCTTCATCTACAACTTTATCAAGTAGTACTCTTTGCCCTTGTAGACAAGCTTCACGGAAAAAGTTATCTAGTTCTGCTAACTGTAGTGCTTCGATACGCGCTCTAGCTTTTTCTAATGTTTTTTCTGAGGTTTGCTGTGTGGAAAGCAATAAAGCAACTGATTCGCGGTAAACTGGTTCTACGTTATCTCGAAAGTTAAATTGTATGTCTTGATTTACTGCTACTAGGTCTGTTCGTAGTTGCTCTAAACTATCTACTGCTGCATCATATGCACTAATTGCTCCTTTAATATCACCTTCTGATTTCAAAATTCTTCCTAATTGCCATTGCCACAAATAAACTATTTCAGCCGTATTTGTCTCTTGGGCTAAGTTTAATGCTTTTTCGGTAAGTTCGCGCGCTTGTTTCCATTGCTGTGTTTTTTCATATAAGCTCCCTAATTTTCCTAGTGCATAAGCTTCCGCGCGTGTATCACCGATGCTGCGAGATTGTTGTATTGCAGTTGCGAGAAGGGTGGAGGGGAGTGTGGGAGGGTGGGAGGGTGGGAGGGAGTGAGCGAAGTTTATTCGAGCGTAAATTGATGCGCGTGATGGGGGGAGTTGTTCTAATTGATTTTGAATTGCTGGGATTAAAGATTGAGCTTCATTTTTTTGTATTTCATCTTTTGTTTGAACTAGTAAACTATATTGATTAATTTGGGCTTGAACTTTGGTCAAGGGTGAAGGAGATGTTGTATATGTTTGTTGGTAGAATGATATAGCTTCTGGTATTTTCTGTTGCGCGCGGGCATTATTACCTAAATTTAGAAGAGTTGCGGCAGTGTAGATGGGAAACTTTAATCGTTGGGATATTTCTAAACTTTTTTTGAAAACGCGGTCAGATTCTTCGAGTTTGCCAATTCTTTGTAGTGTGTTACCAAGCGAAAGTAACGCTACTACTTTATCTAGTGAGTCTGGTTGAGATTGTAAGGTTTGATTTGTTTGTACGAGCATTTCGACTGCGCGACGGTTAAACCCCTGATTTCGTAAAGCTTGAGATTGATTGAGACGTGCGAGTGCTATACTATTTTTATCTCCTATTTTGGTGTAAATTTCTTCCATTTCCTTCCAGGTTGAAAGCGCTTGTTCTGAATGCCCTGTTTCTAACTGTAAACGTCCTTGAATATCTAAACTTTGGGCAAGAACAGGAAGGTTGATATTGTTTTGTGATGCTTTTTGATATCCTTGTAGGTTCAAGCTTTGAGTAATTGTGTTTTGAGCTTGTTTCCACTCACCTAACTGTTGATATGTGAGTGAAAGATTACTCAGAGCTACTGCTTGTTCGAGTGTTTTGCCTTGCTTTTGATACGAGTCAACAGCTTGCCGTAATATTTGTGCAGCTTCAACATAGCGTCCGCTGTCATATAATAATTTACCAGTCTCTTGCGTTTGTGATTCTACGTTTTTTAGGTAAGGAGTATTTGCAAAAGCGGGTAATAGTTGAACAGATAATATAGTAGTTATAACCATAACTACTATAAATCTTAGAGGTTGTTTAAAAAGTCGAATAAGGTATAAATTATCATTCTGAGTGGAGCGTAGCGGAACGTAAAGCGCAGCTTTTCCCGCAGGGTAGAATCTAGGTTTTAACCTATATACTGAGATGCTTCGTTCCTCAGCATCACATTCACACACACCTTTCAAACATCCTCTTAAGTAGGATTTACGTAAAGAAACTAGGCATCTAGTGAAAAATTGTGTTTTTTTCATTTTTTAAACAGCTTTATATGTAATACTCTTTTCTTTGTTTATGTCCTACCCTGCGGGAAATCCTCCGGATTATGTGCCCTTGTGGTTTTTTACATAAATATGATGTTCACAAGTAAATTTAGCTTAATAAAAATACACATTAATTTTGTACGTTGGGTTGCACCCAACCTACGTTTTTAATATAATACGAGTATATATGCTGATATATTAAAAAAATATATTAAATTTTCAAATTCGAGATGTCTAATTAAAACCGTAGAATTTCGCGTTCGTAGTTTTCCGGTGTTGGTTCAACTTCCCAAACGATACCCTCTCCAGATTCAAGCATGACTTCAACATACAACAGTTCTAATGGCGCCGTTGCAACATCTTCATTATTTGTAAACGTTTGTAAATCTTCGGTTAGCAGTCTTAACTTAAAACCTTCAGGTATTAAACCTTCTGAATTAAAACTTCGTAATTCAAACCGCCAAACTAGTTCTGAAGCATTACCTTTAGAGAAAATGCGTAACTCGTATGCATCACCAGCTATTAACACTTGTCTCGACAACCCTATTGTAGATGCTTCTCTGCTTCGCATACTTGTTGGCGCCGTTATAAATTCGCGTGTTGACCAACCAAGCTGGGTTGCAAAATTTGAAATTCCATCAGTCAGCCACTGTAGAACAGATGTTTGCTGTGTTAAGCCTTGTCGTAATTCATACAAACGCTGGCGCCAACCACCGTGTGCTAGCAATGCTCCCCAAAGCTGAAATGGAATTTCTAAACGTGGAAATTTAACGTCTGCTCCTAAACGTTGTAATAAATTTTCAGCTTGAGCTTGGGGTAATGGTGGTAGTTCTGATATCGAAGCGCGCGTGACTTCAGGGTAATATTGAGTAGTCAGCCACAAAACGTTTAAATCTTGAATTAAATCTTCTGTTTCCAAACTGTAGGTACGGTCGCTAGGGTTATAAACACCAAGAGTTTTGATATTTTGATGGTTCGTGTGGCCATAAACTCTTACCCAACCTTCATCTGGGTTTACCTGTACTGCTAAATAGTAATCACCAACCCATTCAGGAATATCTATCCACTCTTGCGGTACACGCAGTTCATCACTATCCATTGCTAAAGTTGGTATTAACACTAAACGCGCGCTACCAAAACTAATAGCTGTACCGTTGACAAATTCCCAAATACTAGCTAATGCTGCATTATTAGGATAAACCTTTGGAGTCACAGAAAATTCTTCACCCAACATGCATAAAAATGCATCTAAACACAGTTGGTTAATTAAAGCACGCTCAGAGGCGCCTGCGGTTGAGAACTTTTGTTCCGGTGCAGTGGATGTTGAAGGAATTTCCAGAATGTGTTCGTTATCAAGTAAAGAGGGGAAAGACGCACTAAACATAATTTTGTTGACTCCAATTTAATTATCTGCTAGGTAATTAGTATGGCCGTAATAATTTTTGAGCCATTCCTCCAAGCTTTTGCTTAGTGCATCTAGTACGTTAGATGTGGGACTAATATGCATGTTGTTTGTACTCCATTGAGTTAAAGCTAGTAACAACGCGCGTTTAATGCTCGTCAAACGGCGAGAAACAGTGTACTGCTTCATATCTAGCTTTTCGGCAATTTGCTGTTGAGTTAGCTGTTGCTCGTAATAGACTTGCAGTAGTTGCTGTGAAGGTACATCGAGTGCTGCTATTGCATTAGTCAAAACTTGGGTTAGCTCGACTTGTTGCTTTTGCCTATCTATATATTCTTCTTGCATGATAGCTTTTACCACTAGCGATGTCTCTTCCGAAGCTGGTAACACATCAAGCAAATTACCAGTTTCTTGCCCTGTAAGTGGAGCATCAGCAGAAACCATTTTTGGGAACAGATAGTTGCGTGCAGCTACACAGCAAGCACTTATGCATTTTTCCACATTGTCTGGGGTTGCTTTGGAGGTAGATATCAACTGACTCAACTGCTGTACATTATATAAGTCCGCTATTGACTGCCAAGTTGAAGTACTAGGTTTATTCAGAGCGCGAGTTTTCTTACCTTCTGTTGCGTATATTTCCTTAAAACATTCCCAAGCTAAAAGGTAGCTCTCAATAATTTGACTGTTATAGCCTGCATTCGTCAAGGCGCCTATCAAGCGTTTACGGCTAATTTTGTGTAGTAATGACCAGTCGCTACAAATATCTGCTTCGTGATGTAAGCGTAACGAGTCTTTGATAAAACCCTCAAAAGCTAATTCGGCATAACTTTTTAAACTACTCCCAAGTTCTGAGTTGAAGTTCTTAAGTATCTTGGGAACGCGCGCGATAGCGATTTGAAAGCAGTCAGCTATGCTACATTGACTTTTAAAGTTCAGCCCCATTTTTTTCGCCGTCCAGTAGCACACCTCCTGTAAGTAAGCTGAAATATGTGCCATTGCAAGAGGATTTGATTCAGCTTGCCATATTTTATGCCAATAAACTGCCCAAAGCCTGTCTGTTTGCGTTTGTGGTGATTGTTCCAAGCAGTATTTTATACTACGTCTCAACTTAGCATCGGTTGCCCAAGTGCTAAACCTATCTGCATCGAATAGCACAAAGGTAGAAAATATTTCGATAATGCCCTGCCTAGGTTGCATGAAAAAAATATATATAAAGGTTTTAAATTTAGTGGCTTGGTAATCAATTTTAACCTATTTGCATACTTCTGCTTATCTGTACAGTCGTTCGAGTTGATCTAGACACTTCAAAATTTTTCTGAGTACGTGCATAAACTCAAAAAAGTCATCGTATAGAGCGATAACGGAGAGGTTGATGCAAGCGATAGTTTGAAGAATCTACCGCGCGCAAACCTTTCCTATATGCTGAAGTTTTTATCTGTATTCCAAAATACATTTTTGTCTCATAACATGCTGTTAGTTGATATCTGCATCCAACTAATAGTACTTCTGGTCTAATTTTTACTTTTTTGCTGTCAGATTCCACCAATTACGCACTATTAAGGATTCCAGCTATGTTTAATCAATCACAGTCTTTCGGTCGTCAAGATACACTCAATACTAATCTTAATACTTCTGCCGCAAACTTGTCTGCTTCTTCAAATGGTTTAGATACGAAAATATCAGCTTTAAATCTTCAAACTAGTGCTAGCTTAAATAATTTTAGCTCGAGCATTTTAGCAGCCAATGGTAGCAACGCATCGGCAGATAGTAACAATACCATGTCTACTGCGACAGCTTGGGCGCCGTTAAATGGCTGGTTTGCACATGGTGAAAGTATTGGAGGTACTGATACAAACGACTATTTTAGCTTTAGCTTAAATGGCACTAGTAACTTGAGTATGGTAGTGTCGGGATTGAGTGCTGATGTTGATATTCGTTTGCTTGATGCGAATGGAAATCAAATAGCGCTTTCTAACAATAGTGGAACTCATAGCGTAGGTGGTAATGCTTATAAAGTGGGTACATCCGAAGCTTTTGATGTTACGCTGAATGCAGGTAGCTATTACTTTAAAGCTAGTTCTTATGACGGTGGTGTAACCGATTATAAGATGAACTTTTTGGCAAAACCAGTTACATATGGCTCAGATTGGTATAGTCAAAACCTTAAAGATAGTGGTATTAATAATTGGGCGCGTCAATTTGGCAGCGATAACAAGTTAGAGCGTAATGAAATGATGTTCATAATGCAGAGTGCATTAGATGGAGGTACTGTTGACGCACAGGAATTAAGCGACCTGCGTAAAATTGTTAGTAGTTTTCAGATGGATGATTATGTGAAAAACTTATCTACAAAGGTTGCTTTTGGTAGTAGTGCTAACGCCACGTATCAAGGAGAAAGTCTAGGTAACTTGGTAGCTGGTAGTTCTGCAACACATCTTGATAAATTAATAGGCAAGTGGTTTTTAGGTAATGACTTACCTTCTACTAGTAAATCTTCAGGTGGAACAGTTAGCTATAGTTTAGCTTCTACAAATGGGTTGTCTGGTCGTAACCAAGTATTATTTGGCCAAGATAGCACTAGTAGCCAAGTCAAGATGAGTACTTCAGATATTAAACAAGGTTCTTTAGCTGATTGTTATTTTGTGGCTGCATTAGGCGCCCTAGCTGGTAACAGCCAACATGGTGTATCTTCGATAAATAATATGTTTATCGATAATGGCGATGGTACATTTACAGTTCGCTTCTATGGTCAAAATGATGGAAAAGTGACTACAGGTGCCGAATATGTTACCGTCAACCAATATTTATCAGGAAGCCTAGCAGGTTATGATAATCAAAATACAGGTTTGTGGGTAGCCTTAGCAGAGAAAGCTTATACTCAATTTTCTGAATTAGGTATTTCTCAGCGCGATACCACAGCTAATAACTACGGTAATATTGAATATGGTTGGGGCTTCCGAGTTATGAATGCAATTACTGGTGTCACCCAAGGTGGTGTATATGCTGACTATTCTAAAGTTGGTTCGGCGACACCATTAGGAGGTTTCTTAAGTTTATCAGATATTGCTAGCCGTTTAAATCAGGGATGGGCGATGACAGCAGGTACACTTGGGTCACAGGAAGGCAAAAAAGTAAAAATTGAAAACTCAGGAATCATCGCAAGTCATGAGTACGTAGTTGTTAGTGCTAATAACTCGAATGGAACGCTTACACTTTATAACCCTTGGGGTGTATCGGACTCAAGCAGAGGTGAAACTAATGGTTATAAAACTGTTTCCTACAATGATTTCAAGAAGTACTTCGATAAGATTCATATGGGTTAGGTTGATGAGTTAACAGGACGGCTGGGGACAGCCGTTCCACAAGACTACAAGAGTTTTATTAGGGAATTTATTTGTATATGTATAAATGGCAAATCAGTCTTGCAATCGCTAGTTTAACTAGTTTGGCTTTAATAATTTACGCGCGTAACTATCAGGCGGTAGGCAAAGTAGTTCCATCATCAATTGAAAAAACAATGCAAAATACACCTCCGAGTCAAGTTAAAGTCAGTCCATCATTAAACTTGCAAATTTGGCAGAATGACCCGAAGAGACCTTTAAGCGGCGCCTATAAAGTCGGTAGTCAACTTGGTTTTGCGACTATAGACTTTATTTTGGAAAATACGACAGAAAAACCAATTACCATCCAGCTTGAGAAAATAGAAGTTCGCAGCTTGAACTCAAAGTCAAATCAGCCATTAATGTCTTTACCTGTTAAAAGTATCACACTTGGAGGTTTGGAATATGCTCCTCAGCGCTATCAATTAAGTAATCGAGATGGTTATCAAAGTGGGCAAGTTGAGGCAATTGTTGTTTATATATTAGATGGTAAACAATATATATTACGTTCGGCGCCTATGCCCGTGCGTTAAAGCTGAAGGGACTTTCAAATCAAAAAATGTGCAAACTGTTCTTGTAGGGTGGGCAGGGCTTACCTGCTAGTTCAATTTTAAATGTTAGACAATTAATTATTCAAAATGGCGGGGAAGTAAAATCAGGTTCTTTTGCTGATGGAAATGGTGACATATTAACCGTCAACGCTAGCGAATCTGTAGATATAGTTGGTACTGCAACTATCGCAGGTGAAACTATCCCTAGTACTTTGTTCTCCAAGCGCAATCATCCGGCAATGCTGGTAACTTAATAGTTAATACTCCAATTTTAAATGTGCGAGACGGCGCCGAAGTTACGGTGAGCGCTAAAGGTACTAGTGGAGTTACCATCTGGTTTAACGGATGCATCGCAACAAATAGCATTGAGTTGTAACCCAGGAATTCGCACGCGCGGTAATTCTTTTTCCGTGACTGGACGTTCGGGGATGGCGCCGAGTCCAACTGAACCATTAAAAGCTGATGTTTCAACTGGACGCTGGATAACGTTGGATGCTGTAACTAACAAACAAAGTGGTAATATTTCTACTGCTACTAATAACATAGTTGAGGCACAAGGCTGGGTTAAGGATAAAAATGGTGATGTGATATTGGTCGCGCGCACGAATGCTTTGCCTCATGGTTTATTTAGTTCTCATGATTCGTGTTATTAATTTTTAATTATTTTACATTCTTTGCGGCGTGACTAATGACTGTTTATATTCCCTGACTTTTAAATCATTATGTTACTTTAAAGTTTATATTTTTAAGTATGGTGGGCAGTGCCCACCCTACAGATAAAGGGAATGTAAATTATTAGAAGCGTGTCCATAGCGCTAACATCAAAAATGAAAAATCAATCTGTAAAGTTTTACAAACTTAGTTTACACAGCTTGGGTAGTATGATAGTATCTCTCGCTGCTTCCTGCCCTGTGCTTGCAGATGTTACACCAGATGCAACGCTCCCAGTTAACTCAACAGTTTCAACTCAAGGAACTATTAAGGTAATAGGAGGTGGAACGCAGAGGGAAAGTAATTTATTTCATAGCTTCAAGGATTTTTCATTTTCTACGCTTACTCCTGATATAACAGGAAATACGGTATTTTTTAATAATGATTTAAGCATTAAAAATATCGTTACGCGCGTAACGGGTGGGTTGCCGTCTAATATAGATGGCATTATTAAAGCGAATGGTTCGGCTAATTTATTTATCTTAAACCCTGCGGGAATTCTGTTTGGACAAAACGCGCGTTTGGATATCGGTGGTTCTTTTATTGGTACTACGGCAAATAGTATAAAGTTTACAGATGGTACAATGTTTGCTGCTACTCCTAACTCTCAACCACTGTTAACTATATCTACACCGATTGGATTACAATTAGACCAAAGTTCTTTGAATCCGGTTGTAAATAGTGGTAATTTAGCGGTTAATTCTGGACAAAATTTAACTTTGCTTGGTGGTGCGGTTGTTAATACTGGGCGCCTAATAGGACCAGGTGGAGAAATAGCTTTAATATCGCTTCCTAATGCAGCAGATATCAGCTTAGTAAATGGTAGTGTTACTGGGTTAGAGTTGCAGGGAGGAGAAATAAATAAAGTATCACTATCACCGTTACTTGCTAACCTGCCTACAAATACAAACGGTGAAGTTGAATTATCTGGACTTGCAATACCAAACCAAGCTGGAACAACTATCACGACAGGTAATATAGATGTATCGAGTCAACAGGGTGGAAGTGTAAAAATATTAGGTCAACAAGTTGGCTTATATCCAGGCGCCTTTATTAATGCATCTGGTAATACGAGCGGTGGTAAAGTATTTGTGGGTGGGGACTATAAAGGTATTGGGAGTTTCAATGCGAATGCAACTTATATTAGTCCAAAAGCTGTAATTCAAGCGAATGCACTAACTACAGGCAACGGTGGACAAATTATTGTGTGGAGTAACCAGTCCACGCGCGCTTATGGAACTTTAGAAGCAAAGGGTGGAGTGTATGGCAATGGAGGTTTTATTGAAACCTCAAGTGCTAACTTTCTTGACGTTGCTGGTATTACAGTTAATGCGAGTGCTGCAAATGGTATAGGTGGAACTTGGTTGCTTGACCCTCGCAATATCTTACTAGCATATCAAGATTATGAGAATGGTAGTTTTAACAATGGGAATCCTAATGTGTTTACAGCTACGAGTGATAATGCAGTTGTTGATATTTTCAATATCCAAACGCAACTTGAAGCTGGTACGAGTGTAACTATTAGCACAGGCAATACAGGGAATCAGGAAGGTAATATTTCATCAATAACTGATGGTTTTGGACTTACAAAAACAACTGCAAGTCCAGTAACTTTGACTTTACAGGCAGCAAATGATATTACGTTAGGAGGAGAAAATGGTTTTGGATTTAAATCACAAAATGGGGTGTTTAATATAATTCTCCAAGCTGGAGGTAATATATCTCTAACCAATGGTGGTTTTGAAACTAGGGGTGGAGAATTTAATGCGGCGGCTGGAGGTAATATATCTGTAAATAGGGGTGGTTTTGAAACTAGCGGCGGAGAATTTAATGCGACGGCTGGACGTAATATATCTATAAATGCTGGTGATTATAAAACTAGCGGCGGAAATTTTCAAGCTACAGCTAGAGGTAGTATATCTATAACCAACATTGGTATGCAAACTAACAGTGGACAGTTAAAAGCGACTGCTGGAGGTAATATATCTATAAGCAATGCTGGCTTTCAAACTAATGGTGGAGAGTTGAAGGTGACGGCTGTTGATACAATTTATCTCAATGATTTAGGTTTTAATAGCGATAATATTACTGCGAATAATGCGGCACCGATGCAACTTCAAGCAAATGCAATTAGTTTTAACGGTGCTGGTCTTAATAGTAAAACAGAAGGTTCGGGTAATGCAGCATCATTAATTATCAATACACCAAATTTAACTCTAAGTAGCGCAGGTATTCAAAGTTTAACTACTGGTAATGGTAAAGCTGGTGATATTACAATTACAGGTAGTACAATTAGACTGCTTAAAGATGCGGGAATTGAAAGTAATACCGAAGGCGCCGGACAAGCAGGTAATATGACTATCAGCGCAAGAGAATTAAGTATAGAAAATCGTGGTGCTATTAAAAGTTACACATTAGGGTCAGGAAATGCAGGGACTATTAACATCGACACAGACTCGTTATTTATGTCAAACGAAGTGGGAATAAATACCGATACAGGTAGAGTTGAGGCAAATCGACAAGAGCGTATAAAAGATAATACTGGCAATGCTGGAGTCATTAATGTTAGGGCAAATCGTGTTTTAATGACTAAAAATTCGGGTATAACAAGTGAAACTGCAAGCAGAGGACAAGCCGGAATAATAAACCTTAAAACAGACTCACTGGAATTACGAAACAATGCCAATATTACAACTAGTACATTTTTTGATAGAAGATTTACCGGAAATGCTGGCGTAATTAATATTATAGCAAAATCAGTTCTTTTTGAGAATGATGTACCTGGAGTGAATAGCGGTTTAGGTAGTACAACGCGCGGTAGAGGCGATGGTGGTACAATTATTTTAAATACAGATACAGCAGTATTTCGCAATCGAGGTGGAATTGGAATTAGCACAGAAGGAGAAGGTAACGCTGGTACACTATTTTTAACAGCAAATTCTTTACTGATAGAAAACGGTGCTATCGAAAGTGAAGATAAAGGTACTGGCAGAGGTGGAAACCTTAATATTAAAGTTAATGGAGAAATGGTATTACGTAATGCGAGTATTTCTGTTTCTGCAAAACCTAACTCCAACGGTAATTCAAACAATCTCGCCAGCAGTGCAGGTAATATTGATATAAAAGCAAACTCGCTTTCCCTTGACCGAGGAATTATTCAAGGTGAAACAACATCTGGGAATGGTGGCAACATTGCCCTAACTATAGAAGATATACTATCACTACGGCGCCAAAGTCGAATATCGACGACAGCAGGAACCGCTCAATCTGGTGGTAACGGTGGCAATATTGATATCAACACAAAATTTATTATTGCCTATCCCAACGAAAACACAGACATTACAGCGAATGCTTTCAATGGTTCTGGTGGAAGCGTGGAAATAGACGCTACAGCCATATTCGGCGCCTCACCACTGAGTAGACAGCAGTTACAAAAATTACGACCAGGTGATTTAAATCCGGGATTTTTACGAACAAACGACATTACAGCAGTATCTCAAACCAACCCATCATTGACTGGCGTTGTAACTATTAACACACCCGATGTAGACCCAAGCCGCGGTTTAGTAGAGTTACCATCAGGTTTAGTAGACGCATCGCAACAAATAGCATCAAGTTGTGAACCAGGAGTTCGTGCGCGCGGTACTTCTTTCACTATAACTGGACGTAGCGGAATGGCGCCGACTCCCACAGAACCATTACAAGCAGAAGTGCAAACAGGTAGGTGGATAACATTGGATGCTGTAACCAATAAACAAACTGGTAATATTTCTAGTACTACCAACAATAATATAGTTGAAGCACAGAACTGGGTTAAAGATAAAAATGGGGATGTGGTATTGGTCGCGCAGGCGCCTGTTTCACAGATAGGTTTATTAGGCTCTCATAACTTATGCCATTAAAAAACGTTTAAAAAAAATAAACCCGTAGGATAGGCGTCTCCCCTGTCCTACTGAGCATCCAACTATCTCATCTTCCTACACCTACACCCCTACACACTCCTACACTCCTGTTATAAAAGCACAAAGCTGGGTTAAGGACAAGAATGGTGATGTGATATTGGTCGCGCAGGCACCTGTACTGAGAGTTACATTGGCTTCTCGTAATTTGTGTCAGTAGGGTGCGTAACGCTATAACAATATTTCAACAAAGCGACTAATTTTGTGGCGTTACGCACCATAAATATTTATTACAATTCTAATTCATCCAGTAATCGAATTAAGCTGATTAATTACGCAACACTAAAGTTGGTATATTGTCGCATGTAAGGAGCTTAAAAACCAAGAATAATATCATCTTTAGAAATACCCATTGCAACTAATTCATGAGCGATTTGTATTTCAGTACTATTTCGTTGCACCCAAATTTTGCCATTAATGATGTCTAGATGTAAAACACAGCCATGTACACTTTCTCAAATTCAGTACTTAAAGCAACAGCAAGATGTTAGCACAAAACAAGCTGAAGTCACCCGATTAACAAAAGAAAAACAACGATTGCAGCTAGCATTTGCAGGAAGTAATGAAAAAGTTCGCAATACAACTGCTGTGTCACAAGAGGATACATTTGCTAAAATTACAGTTAACGATAAAAGTATTGCGGAAATAGACAGCCAATTATCTAAAGTTATTTTAGAAAATCAAAAACGCCTTTATGATATTAACAGTCAAATTGGTGAAATCGATAGTAAATTAACCCAAACTAAAGAAACATTAAAATATCAAAAAGTTAGTTCTCCTTTAGAAGGCACAATTTTTGAACTGAAAGCGAAATCATCAGGCTTTGTGGCCAATTCTAGCGAACCAATATTAAAAATAGTTCCTAAAGATAACTTAATTGCCAAAGTCTATATTACCAATAGAGACATAGGCTTTGTAAAGGAAGGTCAAAAAGTAGACGTTCGTATTGACTCGTTTCCATTTCAAGAGTATGGTGACATTAAAGGAGAATTAATAGATATAGGTTCGGATGCTTTATCACCAGACCAAGTATATCCCTACTGGCGTTTCCCCGCCAAAGTCCGCTTAGATGGACAAGCATTATCAATTAACAATCGTCAAGTTCCTTTACAATCAGGTATGTCAATCAACGCCAATATCAAACTACGCAAACGAACTATTATTAGCATCTTCACAGATTTCCTAGTCAAAAAAGCCGAAAGTTTAAAATATGTACGGTAGGGGCAGGTTAACCCATATCTCGCTTAATAATGGAAGATGTCGCTAAACCCGCCCGTACAATAATTATGATTTAGGAGCATTGCGATTGTGAGCAAGTTAGTTATTTTAAAATTAGGAGAAGGTAATTTTGAACAAGGTTTCCACGTCACCTTACAAATAGGTGACGAAAATGTTCGCCCAAGCGTAGAAATTACTGGTGAGCTACCACCTGACCCTGATATCAAACGCTACTACCATCAATGGCAATCTATTTACCGTAGTCTAAATTTACCTGGTCGTCCGATTGGTATCCCGAAACGAGATATACAAACTGCCACTATCGAAGATTGCCAAAAAGCTGCTCAAGAACTTTCATGGCGCCTGAATTTATGGCTTGCTTCTGAGTCGTTTCGCCGTATTCGCGAGAAATGGCTAGAAAAACTTTTACCTCAAGATAATATTCGCGTACTACTACAAACAAAAGATTTATGGTTACAAAAACTACCTTGGCATTTATGGGATTTCTTAGAACGGTATCCCAATGCTGAAATAGCTTTAAGTACACCCAGTTATGAACAAGTAAATCGCAGTTTACCAGAATCAACAGCCGTAAAAATTCTAGCTATTTTAGGCAACAGTGATGGTATTGATACAAAAACAGACCGTAAAATTCTTGAACAATTACCCCAAGCTGATACGACATTCCTAGTTGAACCAGAATGTAAAGACCTTACTAATCAATTGTGGGAGCAAAACTGGCAAATTTTGTTTTTCGCTGGACATAGTTCTAGCCAAGAAAACTGTGATAATGGAAAAATTTATATTAATCAAACCGAGAGTTTAACAATTGGTCAGCTAAAGTATGCACTCAAAAAAGCAGTAGAAAGAGGTTTGCAACTAGCTATTTTTAACTCTTGTGACGGTTTGGGGTTAGCGCGCGAGTTTGCTGATTTGCAAATTCCTCAAATTATCATTATGCGTGAACCTGTTCCTGATAAGGTGGCGCAAGAATTTTTAAAGTATTTTTTGGAAGCAATGATAAGGGGTGAGTCACTATATTTAGCTGTACGCGAAGCACGAGAACGGTTACAAGGATTAGAAAATAAGTATCCCTGTGCTAGTTGGTTGCCTATTATTTGTCAAAACCCTGCTGATATGCCATTTACTTGGCAGTCATTAATCAAAACACCTGATATCTCCATATTTAAAGAAGCACCTGTTAAACGTGCGAACAATTTGGTTGGTTTCTCATTGACATTGCTTTTAAGCTTGGCTACCACTGGATTAATTATGGGAGTAAGATATTTAGGAATTTTACAACCATTTGAATTAGGAGCATTTGACCTCTTATTGCGCTCACGTCCTACTGAAAATCCTGACTCTCGCATACTGCTTATAACTGCTACTGAAGAAGATATCCAGGCGCAAACTCAAGAACGGCGAGGTTCTTGGTCTGATGAGTCATTGAGCAAAGTTTTAGAAAAATTAGAGGCACTTCAACCGCTTGCAATTGGTCTAGATTTATACAGAGATTATCCTGTTAGTAAAAATACTCCTCAATTAGCAAAGCAACTTAGAGAAAGTGAAAAGATAGTAGCAGTTTGTCAAGTTAACGACTCTCAAAAAGAAAAAATAGGTGTTGCTCCACCACCAGAAGTTTCTGTTGACCGTTTAGGGTTTAGCAATACGCTTAACGATAAAGATAATATAGTGCGTCGTCATTATTTGGCATTAACTCCTCCTCCTTCGTCTCCTTGCTTATCCTCTTATTCATTGAGTGTACAATTAGCACTACGTTACTTACACAGTAAAGGAGTTCAACTCAAATTTGCTCCTGATGGTGCGTGGCAACTAGGAAAAGTGAAAATTAATCCTATAGAAGCTCACACAGGAGGATATCAAGGAATTAATGCTTTAGGACATCAAATATTACTTAATTATCGCGCGTCTCCAACAATTGAAACTATTGCCCCACAAGTTACCCTAAAAGATGTACTCGTTGGCAAATTAAATGTAGCAGCAGTTAAAGACCGCATCATTATTATTGGTACAACCGCAGAAACTTTTCACGACTATTGGTTAACTCCTTACATAACTAATGAGTCTCATTCTCAAGAAGTACCTGGCATCATACTTCAAGCACAGATGGTTAGCCAATTGATTAGTGCTGTTTTAGATGAAAGACCGTTACTATCAAGTTGGTCTATTGGAAACGAAACAATTTGGATTTGGTTTTGGTCTAACTTAGGGTGCCTTATTGTCTATTTTATAGGACGGCAAGCAACTTATGTATTAGTATCTGGTGGAGTTTGTATAATTATATTGTACAGCGCCTGTTTTCTGTTGTTAGTTTCATTTCATTACTGGGTTCCACTGGTTCCTGCTGCTGTCAGTTTAATAATTAGCACTATCGGTGCATTAGTGTTTTCAAAGTCTTTACCAAAATATCAGGATTTATTCTAATAAACCGGGTTTCTAAGGTTTATAAAATTTTAATTAAAAGGTAGGTGTGTTTTATGAAAAACGATTTGAGAAAAATACAGATAACAGCTTTATTTAGTTTAATTGCTTTATTCAGTAGCATTGTTTGTTCAACATGTTCGTTGGCGCCTACAGCTTCTGCTCAAAACACCCCAATTAAATTTATTCCACCTCCACCTCCACCAGACCGAGGCGCCGCAGGTACGCGCGGAGGTTCGGCTAGTCGCGGATGTAGTAGTGACCAGCCACTTATGGCATTAGTACCTATATATGAAGGAACTACAACTCAAGCTAGTCCTATCACTCAAGTTTGGGGTTTAACAACTGCGGAACTTCCGAGTTTTTGGTTTTTTGTTCCTTATGAGAAAACATCGATTAAAACAATGGAGTTTGTCCTTAAAGACGAGACAACTAAACCTAGTAAAACTATGTATCGTAGCTTTGTAACACCTCCGCAGGCGCCGGGAATTATGAATATCAAACTGCCATCGAATGTAAGTGCTTTGCAAATTGGTAAATCATATAACTGGTTTTTGAAGCTAAAAGTAGATTGTAATTCACAATTACCAGCACAATTAGAATATGTAGAAGGATGGGTGCAAAGAGTTAAGCCCAATTCTAAACTTGTCTCGAGTCTAGCAGGCGCCAGTCCACAACAAAAAGTTGCGTTATATGCCGAAAATAGTATTTGGCACGATGCTTTGACGACGCTAGCAGAACTTCGACTCTCGAAACCAAAAGATGCTGCGTTAATGGCTGACTGGAATGGTTTGCTTAAATCGGTTGGTCTAGAAAATCTGGCAAATCAACCCCTTGTTAAATAAATGATGTTGGAATTATAAACATTATTACTAAAGTTACAGGTGGATTGCCTTCTAATATAGATGGCATTATCAAAGCGAACGGCGCCGCTAATTTATTTATATTAAACCCTGCGGGGATTCTTTTTGGACAAAATGCGCGTTGAAATATTGGTACGTATGTAGAGACGCTTCGGTTCAGGAGCGTCTCTACAAAAGTTTCACTATTACTTTAAGCAACACCATAAGCAGTGTATGGTCTTTTATAAGGCGCCTGTAGTCCTAATATAATATCCTCTCTTGGAACTCCCATTTCAACTAATTCTTCTGCTGGATTTTCCTCAGTTAAATTTTGCTGAAGCCATATTTTCCCATTTATAATATCGAAATGCATTATACATCGATAAATGCGATTAAAACCTTGCCAACCGACATTCATCCACTGATAATGGTCTCGTTCTGTATCTAAAATAAGTTGTACTTCTACATCCGTATCAGATATGTCATCATCAACGTAACGAGTTAGTAGTGTTTTAATATACTCTCGGTACTTCTCTATTTTATCCATTGTACAATCTCCTCATTAGCTGAATTATATACAATTAACAATAATTGATATTGCTGTATCGCCATTTGCGTGAATTCGAGTTGAAAGAAGGTTTGGTATGTATCTATTGGTACTGCTAGGTATAATACTCGCTCTGGCTGAGTCTTTGCTAATGCCGTTTGAAAGTGCGCTTGTGCTGAGTAGATATTCCCTCGTAAGGTGCGTGATGCTACTAGTTCATTTGTCTGATTTTACGATTGTTATGGCCTGATCGCACCCTACCTCCTAACTTTACTCAGCACTCAGCACTTTTTACTCAGCACTGAATTATGAGATAGGCTAGAATGTAAACTTTTGTCACGATAATAAGGGGAATCCAAGTTGAGTCCTTTAATTCAAATCCAAAATCTCCGCAAAGAGTTTAACGAAGGCGCCAGTACTCGCATGGTGATTCACGATATTAATATAGAATTTAGCGAAGGGGAATTTATAGTTCTTCTGGGTCAAAGCGGTAGTGGTAAAAGCACACTCTTAAATCTCATTAGCGGTATTGAGAAACCCACAGCAGGGACGGTATTGATTAAAAACACTGCTATTACCGAACTTTCCGAGCGTGCGTGTACGTTATTCCGTCGCGATAATATTGGGTTTATATTTCAGTTTTTTAATTTGATTGCCACTTTAACGGTATTGGAGAATATCACCCTACCGCTAGAGTTAGCAGGCAAGAAAGGGAAGGAGTTAGAAAAATTAGGTTTAAGTTTACTAGAAAAAGTTGGGTTAGCAGACAGGTACAATGCTTTCCCCGACCAACTTTCAGGAGGACAGCAGCAGCGAGTTGCCATAGCACGTGCTTTAGTACATCAACCAATGTTGTTGCTAGCTGATGAACCAACAGGAAATTTAGATGAAGAGACAGGAGGCAAAGTTTTAAATTTACTGTTGGAATTAACACGTGGCGCCAATAAAACTTTAATTATGGCAACCCACAACCCAGGAATTGCTAGTTTAGCAAACAGAGTATTACGAATGCAAGATGGGCGCCTGCAAGAGGTAATTACTAGAGAGGTGGCGGCATGAGTGAGGTAATATCTAATCAGCCTTTATTGCTGCTAACTTGGCGCCGTATCCGCAAAAACGCTTTTCAATACCTCTTATTTATTTTGGGTGTAGCGTTGGGTGTGGCGATGATGGTATCAATTGATTTGGCGAATGGTTCGGCACAGCGCGCTTTTTCGTTATCTACTGATGCTATTATTGGACATACGACACATAGAATAGTGGCAGTTTCACCGAATGGGATTGATGAAAGTCTATATACTCAGCTTAGACGAAATATTGGTAATGTAAAAGCGGCGCCTATCGTTGAAGGTTATGTTAATTCTAAACAGCTTGGTTCTCAACCTTTACGCTTGGTAGGGGTAGACTTATTCGCAGAACCACCGTTCCGTAACTACTTTAATGATAATAGCCCGAAGAATACCGAAGGCGCCACTGCTTTTTTGACTCAACCCAACACTATTATCCTTCCCCAAGAACTCGCAACGCAATATCAAGTGTCTGCTGGAGATAATATAACTCTAGAATTAGCAGGCAAAGATATCAACGTTCGGATTGTTGGTTTAATTAACCCTGCGAATAATCTTACTCGTAGTGCATTAAGCAGTATTCTATTTACAGATATTGCCACAGCCCAAGAAATTTTAGGTACAGTTGGTCATCTAAGCCATATTGATTTAATTCTAGATAATCAGCAACAGCAATCTGCTATCGAGAAAATTTTACCAATAGGTGTAAAACTTGATACTGCCGAAGCGCAAAAAAATGCAGTACAACAAATGACTGCTGCATTTGAACTCAATTTAACAGCGTTGAGTTTGCTTGCTTTGGTCGTTGGGATGTTTTTGATATACAACACCGTTACTTTTAGTGTAATTCAACGGCGCCCATTGTTTGGTGTGTTGCGGTGTTTGGGTGTAACACCCGGTCAATTATTTACCCTAATTATCAGTGAATCTGCCGTACTCAGTATTATTGGTTCCTTACTAGGATTAGGTTTAGGAATAATTCTGGGACGTGCAATAGTTGGTTTAATTACCCAAAGCATCAATGATTTTTACTTCGTCGTCAACGTCCAAAACGTTAGTATTTCCCCGTTGAGTTTGGCAAAAGGTTTATTTATAGGTGTTTTTGCCTCACTGTTTGCTTCCGCTATTCCTGCTGTTGAAGCAATGCGAACCTCACCCCAAACAACCTTGCAACGTTCAAGTTTAGAAAGCAAAGTTCGTAGTTTACTACCTTGGTTAGTATTAGCTTGGGCTGTATTTACTATACTAGGCGCCGGACTGTTACGAATTGGCAATGGTGGCTTAATTCTTGGTTTTGCAGGGTTATTTGCAATATTACTCGCTGCGGCATTTTTAACACCACCTGTTACAGCATTTTTAATGGAGTCTTTAACGTCGGTAGGAAATTTGCTTTTTGGTATCGTTGCTAAATTAGCAACACGAGATATTGTTCGGTCTTTAAGTCGTACCTCAGTAGCAATAGCTGCCTTAATGGTTGCTGTCTCAGTAATTGTTGGGGTATCAATAATGATTGGTTCATTTAGAGGAACCGTTGTAGAATGGCTTGATCAAACATTACAAGCAGATATTTACGTTACACCTCCCAGCACCACAGCAAACCGTGTCTTGGGTAAAATATCACCCGAAGTCGTTGAGGAAATGAAAACTTGGCGAGGTTGGGATGATTTTGTCACCTACAATGAAACAGAAACCATAGTCAAAGAATTCAACCGTCAAGTAAAATTAATTTCAGCCGATGGTGATGTGTCTCATGGTAGGCGCCCATACAGCTGGATACGTAATAAAGGTGTAGACCCGTGGCAATATTTAGCAGATGGAAAAGGTATCATTATCTCAGAAGCATTATTAAATAGAGTCAACCTCACAACTCCACCCGAACAAATAACCATTGAAACACCTGTAGGTTGGCGAAGTTTTCCCGTGATAGCAGTATTTTACGACTACTCAAACGACCGAGGCACAATTTTAATCGACAACGATATATATATAGACCTCTGGCAAGATAAAGATATTGCCTCCATTGGTTTATTCTTAAAACCAGGAGAACCAGTCGAAGAAATAGCACAAGCAATAAAAACCCACTTTCAACCCAAACAAGGATTACTCGTTCAGTCGAATAAAACCTTACGCAACGGTTCGTTAGAAATATTTGACCGCACCTTTGCCATTACCGACGCATTGCGACTTTTAGCTATAGTTGTGGCATTTATTGGTGTCCTCAGCGCATTAATGAGTCTACAACTCGAACGCACCCGCGAAACCGGAATTTTACGAGCGAATGGAATGACACCCTTACAGCTATGGGTAATGACATTTATCAAAACCGGACTAATGGGAGCAATTGCGGGATTACTGGCAATGCCTCTAGGATATGTCCTAGCATGGATATTAATTTATGTAATTAACGTCCGTTCGTTCGGCTGGACACTTCAAATGCAACTACAACCAAGTTACTTTTTACAAGCATTTGCCGTTGCCGTGGTTGCCGCTATTTTAGCAGGAATTTATCCTGCTTGGCGCCTGGGTAACACAGTTATCGCATCTGCTATACGTCAAGAATAATATTTCCACCCCGTAGGTTGGGTGAAGCGACAGCGGAACCCAACATTCATGATTTCTCACAATTTATCGCTTCGTTCACACCCGCATGGGATTGAAAATCGCCAAGAAGAATAGCTCAATTCCATTAAAATGGAATATATAAATTTCAATAACGTTAAATAAATGTAAACGTAGGGTGCGTTACTGCACTAACAAACCAGAACCAAAACGAAACAATACAGTAGCAGTAACGCACCATCAACAAATTACAAATACCATACTCGGCGCCGTTTTGCTTTCAAATCCTCATTACCGTCAATTTCTGCCACCGAACGCTCAAATTTTTGTAACCACTCTTTAGTAATATGATATTGCTGCTCGTTTTTTATCATGGCGCCCATCTTTTAAATCAATACTTAGTTAAAAAGGCTTTGGGTAAAGTAAACGTCTTACCCAAGGACTTGAGCTATTTGTAACTCTTGCAATGGTCTTTTTTTCTATAAACCATCTATACGCTTCTAGCACAATTGCGGCGCCTTCGGGTGTTAACTCTTGTAATATCTTTGTTATAGCACCCACATCATCTGATAATATTGCTTCTGTTACATCTTCAACTCGACCTTGTAGCACATAGCGATGTTTATCGATAAGACTAACTACAACAAGCGCGTATGGTTCTTTTGTTTGCATTTTGGTTTTACCGTCCTTTTGCTTATTTTAACAAAGTATTTAGCCAAAAGTCGGCGCCGATTGCTCTCAAATAAAAACATCAGTACGTATACTTCTGCAATTAACAACCCGACAGAAAGCTATATCTTTTTTAGCACGCTCAAAAGATTCAAGGAACCCAGGTATATCTAGTAATTCCTGGGTTGCGTCTTGACTCTCCTTATCTGCAAGATATGCTATAAATTCAGCTACGAGGTCTAGACGTTCAGATGATAATCTATTCAAATTTTGGTCAATTTGCTGACGAATTTTGGAAGTATTCATAATTATTATAATATATGGCTGTTTGTATCTTGCCAAAAAGTATCTAACTCCATCTTACCAAACCTGATTTGAATGCACTCCATATTATATAGTAATATAATATAGGATAATTAAAGCGCCAAAACTAACCAAGTCAACACTTAGTAGGTATACGTGTGTACAAAGTTGAAGCACAAGTAGACACAAAGCAACTTTTACAAGCCGTTGAACAAATGCCTCAACCTGATTTTGAGACATTTGTAACACAGGTGTTGAAACTCCGCGCTCAACGCCAAGTTCAATCGCTTTCATTATCAGAGTCTGAATTAATATTGAAAATTAAGCAATCAATCCCTGACGATATTCAGCAGCAGTTTAATGAGCTAATTGAGAAACAACGTTCAATGACACTCAAGTCATGCAGAACACACTCGCCTAATTCAACTTACTGGAAAGTAGGATAACACTTTTTTATGGCTTAATTATTTGGATATTAATGTAAATGCTGCAAACTTCACTTGGTAAAATTCCAGCAGGATACACAACACAAGCATCAGATACGTCATTTGAGATTGAACGTATCTTAGTTGAACGTTGGCAACAAATGTTACCTCATGAAAAAGCAAAGTTAATTAAAAAATCAACGCTTGGGTGTTGGAAGTTGTGCTTAATAGGTATATTACATGACTTACCAGGCGCCGCAACACAACCAATTCGACGCGAGTTTATTAAAAGAAAGTTAGGCGCCAACTGGATTAATGTATTATGTAATCAGGATTATTGGGCAAATTTGACGGGTGTTGAGGGAATTGAAGCAATAATGGAAGATGCAATTTGGTTGGCAGTTAAGTTAGGTAGAATTTTAGAAGAACTGAATATACCTTATTTGATAGGTGGGTCAGTGGCAAGTTCGTTATTAGGAGAACCGCGCGCAACCTTAGATTTAGATTTAGTTATTGATGTAAGTGCGTCGCAAATCGAATCACTGGTTGATACGCTGACTACAGAATTTTATATTAGCATTGATGCTGTGAGAGAAGCTGTTGCGCGGAAAGCTTCGTTTAATGCCATACATTTAGAAACAACAGAAAAAGCAGACTTTTTTATTTTAGGTAACGATGAATTCTCAAGAGAGAAATTAAGGCGCCGACAGTTGTATACTTTATCTGTTAAAGGAGATTCATCAATATATATATACTCCGCAGAGGATATTATTTTACAAAAACTGCGATGGTATCGTATGGGAATGGGTGTTTCTGACAGACAGTGGAGAGACATGTTAGGAGTCTTAAAAGTACAAGCGTTGAGGTTAGATTTTGAGTATTTACAACACTGGGGAAGCTATTTAGGACTTAGTGACTTAGTAGAACGCGCGTTTGTACAAGCAGGTTTGGAGAAATGACACTTATGATGTGCCAAACTCAGTAAACTGGCGTATATAAGGTTCATGAAACGCCAAAATAATATCCTGTTTCGGGACTCCCATTTCAACTAAACGATTAGCTATTCCTTCTTCTGTACCATCATGCTGAATCCAAATTTTTTCATTTTTGATATCAAGATGTAGAACACAACCGAAATCACGTTTATTTCCACGCCAACCAACATAAAGTAATTGATAATGGTCTTGCTTTTCATCGAAAACTGTTTGTATTTCATACTCTTCGGCATTTCTTTTTTGCATTGAAGAGCGCTGTTTTTTTTCAGAAAGAAGATGCTGAATATATTGACGATATTGTTCTACAGCCATTGACTAATAACCTCCTGTGGTAAACATAATTACGTGACTGCACAAGCAAGACGCCTATGCTACAGTATGAATCGGCGCCTATGCTAAATTATTTATCATATGGAATTAGTTTGAGTTTTTACCGTTAAAACTTGGGGTGGTGTGGAATCTGGGGGGTAAATGAAATCTACTTCTACTTTCTTGGTGGCGCCTGCTGGCAATTTTAATGTGACTAAAGCTTCACCTTGCTGTCCTCTTCTTTGCACTAAATGTAAGTACCTTTGCACTTTCCCTAAATCATCTTCATAACTAACCTTTACTGTACCGCGAAAAAATACTTGCTCGACTTGCGGGTTTAAAAATAATAATCTATCGTTTCCACCTTCATCTTTGAGTGGTGTTTGAATTGATACACTCACCGTTTGGGTTTGGTTTGTTGGATTATGTAAAGGCAAAGTCAAATCATATTCTACACCGTAATTACTATGGGCAAAATATGCTGTATCTGGGTAGCGAGCTAACATAGGAGCGCTCTGTATCTGCTTGGTGGCAAGGGTAACTAAATGTACTGTTCCTAATGCGTATGAAATCGCTTTTCTTGTTTCTGGTATAGTTAATTTTGCTGTATTAGGGTTATCTGTAATTACTGCTTCCCATTTTGTACCTTGGGAAACACCCGCTACTCGACTAAATACGGTTGGTTCTCTAGGTGGTTCTAATGGTGTAGGAATGGCATCGCGTTTTTCTGCTAAATTGCCTGTGTTGAGTAAATTTTGTAATTCGTTTAAAGTTGGTGGACGATTGGAAGTCATTGCTAAATTGGCAACGTGAATTATACCGTCGCTTTTCAATCGCATCATTGTTGTGCGACCGTTGGAAGAAGGAGCTTGTACGGGAATTGGTAGGTTCGCTAATATTTGACTTTTTCTGGGTTCTATAATTATTTTTTCAGAGAAAATATTTTGTCTAATTCCTCGCAATACTTCACCCATTGTTCTGCTTCCTGGTCCCGAATAAACTGTATTTTGGGGATTATCTTGAACGTCAGGTAATGAGATAAAGGGAGCTTGTTGAGTCAGATAGCTGGCGCCATTTAATACTTCTAACGTAACTGCTTCATCACCAGGATTATACACGATTATTCCTTGGTAGACTGTACGGCTTCGAGATAATGTTGCTGCTCTAATAATATGATGAGAAAAAATATCAAATCTGCCTTGAAACGGGTAATTTAAATGTGCAGCAGGTGTTTTTTTACCTTCTGGGGGAAAAGTTGATAGTAAAATTCCATCGGTTTCTACTAATTCTGGACTGTTACTGTTGAAGGTGGGTATAGTATCGAGTTTTCCTGGTAATGCATATACTTGTTGCGGTTGTACTTCGACACCAACGATGTATTGCGGGGGAATAGTGTAGATGTTGAGCGCGCGACACATCAATGCTGCAACTTCTCCTCTAGTGGCGCCAACTTTGGGTCTTAGCTGTTTGACGTTGGGATAGTTAACCACAATACTATTAATTGCGGCAGATGCAACCGAAGTTTGAGCATAGTTGGGAATTTCTGCTGCATCTTGAAAGTATGTTCGTAGTGTTTGTGCGGGGTTCGCTACAGCACTGTAATTTTTTGCTCCAGCGATGACACCAATAATTTGCGCGCGGGGTATTGCTTGGTTAGGTTGGAATATACCTCCTGGATACCCAGAAAAAAAGCCTTTTTGGAATGCGCTAGATATCGCTTTATATGCCCAGTGCGTTTGCGGAACATCTCGAAATGCTGTAGAACTACGTTTATTTGGCGCCGTAGGAAAAGCATTTAGCATCAAGACAGCTGCTTCTGCACGTGTTACCGTTACATTTGGACGAAAAGAATTATCAGAGTACCCTGTAATAAGTTTACGTTCATTGAGTTGTTGAATACAATCATTAGCCCAGTAGTTTTGAGTGTCGTTGAATACAAAGGCACTAGAGGTTGGGAAAATAGCGATGGTTGTAGAAAGGATAAATAAGCGCAGCAAAGATGGCATAGGCAAACTGATTTTCAATTATTTTTGTAATAATAAGTAAGAATTAAAGTTTTGGGAACCAAGCATGTGATATAGTTCATATGCTCAAAGTTGGGAAACTCTGGTGAAATTCCGGGACTGTGCCGCAGCTGTAAAAAAGTATTGAGTTAAAAGTCCTATGTACTGAGTATAAATAAACTCAGCACTCAGCACTCAGCACTCATCACTTAAGAGTCAGAATGCCAACTTGAGCAGTTTTAAACAATCAACTCCCTGCGTTGCACAGGGAAGGAGATAGTACCGTGTTTAAGTCTGTTAACCAGGTTGATGACCCCCTACCTTTATTAGATAATCCTCTAACTTGTCCAGGATTATTCTACGCTACACCAGCTATTGATGGAGTTATTTCTCGCATCCGTACTCCTTCCGGTATTTTGACTAGTCAGCAAGTACGGATTGTTGCTGATTATGCTACTAATTTTGGTGGTAGCGATAAAAATATTTACGTAACAAACCGCGCAAATTTACAAGTTCGAGGAATAAGAGGTACAGAAACAGCTTTAATTACTTTACGTTCTGTGGGTTTAGCTGGAATTGCTGAAGTTGACCATATTCGGAATATTATGGCAAGTCCGACAGCAGGTATTGATAACGATGAACTGATTGATACTCGTTATTTAGTTCGTGAGTTAGATGAGTATATATGTTCGCACAAAGAATTAGGAGGGTTGTCAGCTAAGTTTAGTGTTGCGTTTGATGGTGGTGGGAAGGTGTCGGTATGTCAACAACCAAATGAGATTACATTTGCTGCTGTTAAAGAAAATACATCTATATATTTTCACCTTTTAATAGGAGGGGAAGCAACCAATATCTTATTAGAGCCTGAAAAGTGTATATTCGTAGTTGCCGCTCTAGCACAACTCTACCTCAACGAAGTAGATATTACCGAAAAACGCAAACCTCGTTTAAAAAAGCTATTTCAAGAAAAAGGTCTTTCCAAGACTTTAGAACAAGCACAAAAGTATTTACCTTTTTCACTTAATGTCTCAAATAACACATACACCTTAAATACAAATACTAATTACCATTTAGGCGCCAATCCTCAGCGACAAAAAGGTTATTCTTACATTGGAATAGTTCTACCACTGGGCAAGCTAAACACAAACCAATTATATGACTTAGCTTCTTTAGTAGATACTTATGGTAGCTGTTCATTACGATTAACACCTTGGCAAAATATAATTATTCCCGATATTAAAAACGAAGTTATACCTGAAGTTCAAGAACATATCGAAAATTTAGGATTGCATTGGTCAGCAAATCATATATATAGTGGTCTAGTTGCTTGTACAGGAAATAAGGGTTGTGCATCTTCTGCGACCGATACGAAAAGTGACGCTCTCGCTTTAGCAGAATATCTACAACAACACATTACCCTTGATATACCTGTAAAAATTCACTTTACTGGCTGTTCTAAATCCTGTGCTTATCATGGTAAAACTGATATTACCTTGTTAGGCGCCCAAAAAATCGAAAGTAATATCATGACAGAAGGGTATCAAGTTTTTGTCGGAAGCGAGCAAAATTTCGGCAGAGAAATATATAGTTTTATTAATCAAACTCAATTACCAAAAGTAATATTACGGTTACTGCAAGTATATAAACTCATGCGTAAACATAATCATGATTCCTTTGGAGAATGGGTAGACCAATATACAGTAGGTGAAATACAGCACTGGTTAAATGCAGGAGGAATTATATGATGGATTATATTCGCGATGGCAATGAAATTTACCGTCGTTCTTTTAGTATTATTCGTTCGGAAGCTAACTTAGAAAAATTACCTATTGACTTAGCTACCGTAGTTGTGCGTCTTATTCATACTTGTGGAATGACAGATATTGTAAATGATTTAAGTGCCTCATTCGATGCAGTCGCAGCAGGACGCAATGCACTAAAAAATGGTAAACCAATATTATGCGATGCTCAAATGGTCGCAGAAGGAATTACTAAAAAACGATTGCCTGCTAACAATCAAATAATTTGCACTTTAAATAATCCTGAAGTGCCTACATTAGCGCAAAAAATGCTTAATACTCGTTCTGCGGTTGCTTTAGAGTTATGGGAACCTTTCCTTGAGGGGGCAGTGGTAGCAATTGGCAATGCACCGACTGCGTTATTTCACTTACTCGAACTGCTTGATGCAGGAGCGAGTAAACCAGCCGTAATTCTAGGCTTTCCAGTAGGATTTGTCGGCGCCGCAGAATCGAAAGCAGCGTTAGCAGAAAATAGTAGAGGAGTGCCTTTTATTACTTTAAATGGGCGCCGAGGTGGTAGTGCAATGGCAGCAGCGGCAGTAAATGCTCTGGCAAAAGAGGAGGAAATATAACATGTCTTTAGTATCTCAAACAACTGGGCGCCTGTATGGTATCGGTATCGGACCAGGAGACCCAGAACTATTAACAATTAAAGCTTTACGGATATTACAAGCTTCACCTGTAGTCGCTTATCCAATATCCGATAAACAAAAACCGCTGGCACGTTCAATTATTGCTCCCTATTTAACGGGGAATCAAATCGAAGTACCAATGCTTTTTCCTTTCAAACTTGAGGAATCTGCTCAACCTTTTTATGACAGTGCCGCAGAAAAATTAGCCGAGTATTTAAATGCTGGTCAGGATGTTGTGGTGTTATGCGAAGGCGACCCGTTTTTTTACGGTAGCTTTATGTATCTTTACACACGGTTATCACCTAAGTTTAATGTAGAAGTCGTGCCCGGAGTTTCTTCTATTATGGCAAGTGCATCAGCTTTAGGGGCGCCGCTTACCTACCGTAATGATGTATTCATGGTGCTATCTTCGATATTAAGCGCAGAAGTATTAACAGAAAAATTAGCAGTCGCAGATGCAGCAGTAATTATCAAACTGGGCAAACATTTTAGAAAAGTATATGGGGTATTAAAAGACTTAGGATTAGCAGAGCGTGCGAAATACATCGAACGTGCCACAACTAGCAATCAAGTAATTATGCCCTTAGAAAAAGTTGACCCAGATACAGTTCCTTACTTCTCACTGATATTAATACCGAGTAAATGGCAACCTTAGATATCATAAATCTATAGTATCCCCAACTGGCGCCATGTTAGAGTATAACCCATTGCACTGCTTACCCTCAGCAGAAGATTTACCTGATTCCGACGATACACCCGTAGACAACGAATTACAAGATTATATTCCGCATCTACTAAAAACAATTCTCGCCTGGATTTGGAGCAGTCGCAATGATTGGTTCTTTGGCATCGACATGGGTATTTATTAAGACCCTGATATCCCAGCAGTAGTTCCAGATGGGTTTTTGAGTTTAGGTGTACAGCGAGTAATTGATGAAGATTTGCGTTTGAGCTATCTTTTGTGGGAAGAATTAGTTTTGCCGATTTTAGCAATCGAAGTTGTTTATCATAAACGACGTGGTGAATATACGAAGAAAAAAGAAATTTATGAACAATTAGGAATTTTATACTATGTTGTTTATAATCCTTTACGGAAACGCAAAGCACGGTTAGAAGTTTATCGACTGGTTCAAGGAAAGTACATATTACAATTAGGTAATCGTATTTGGCTACCAGAACTTAGTTTGGCAATTGGTCATGAAAGAGGAACTTTTCAAGGTATTACGCGCGAGTGGTTATATTGGTACAATCAAGATGGTGTTAGATATAAAACACCAGAAGAATTAGCGACTGATGCAGAACAACGCGCTACTAGTGCTGAACTGCGCGCGCAAAAATTAGCGGAACAGTTACGTAAATTAGAAATAAATCCTGATGAATTATAAAAAACCCAATTTATAGTATATGTTGCAGATACCCTGAGCTATGAGTTATACCTGACGTGGATTGATGAAATATATAAATACATCATCAAATAGATAAATTTTTACGTGATATCACGGTTGAAAGATTGTATCTATTAACTTAGTGGCTATAATTAACGGATGGTTGATTTGTGACGTTACATCCTTTGCTAATTTAGTAAGTGGGGCAAAAGCCGCACCTACGATTCATTTTTAACACTACCTTAAAAATAAATGGCGCCAACAAATCGCAACCCACCAACTAGTAACCGTCAATTGTTTATAATCTTAGGAATATTTTTATCTATTATTTTAGGTATAATTTGGCTAGTAGGGTTACTAGTCGATAATCTTGTGTGGGTGATTCCTCCAGATATTGAAAACCGATTAGGCGCCTTAATAGTTCCTGCATATGAAAAACTATCCCAACCATCGCAAACGCAGGATACTTTAAACCAGCTTTTAAATAAATTAGAATCAAATTTACCATCAGAAGAACGTAAACGTGATTATCAAATTATCTATGTGCCGAATAAAACAGTAAATGCTTTAGCGCTACCTGGCGACCGTATTGTGATTTTTGATGGTTTACTCAAACAAGCTGAGTCCGAAAACGAGTTAATGATGATTTTAGGTCATGAATTAGGACATTTTGCGAACCGCGACCATCTACGCAGTATTTTAAGACAATTAATTTTGCCAATTGCTTTAGCTTCTATCACAGGAAATAATGATTTACTAGTATCAGTTGCTTCTGGTGTTACAACCTTTAGTGATGCTAATTACTCACAATCGCAAGAATCACAAGCAGACAGAATAGGATTAGATTTATTATATAAAACCTACGGACATGTAGCTGGAGCAACCGACTTTTTTGATAGATTAAGTAAACAAAAAAATATAGATATAGAATTTCTATCAACTCATCCGGCGCCGCAAAAACGAGTTAAATATTTACAAAAATTAATTAAACAAAAACATTATCAGTCCAAAAAGTTATCTCCATTACCAAAAGAATTCAAATTGTAAAGAAACCAGGTTTCTAGATTTTTAAGATAATTTAATTATAGTAAATACAATACATTAAGTTTTCCGTACAAGTAAATTTATAAACAAAATAGATAGTCTGACATCTTGCACCTGGCCTAGAAACCGGGTTTCTTGCGACAAACTGCGCTCTTATAAGCTTAATCTCTCGTACAGAAACCCGGTTTTTTTTGGCTTGTTGCGAATGGTGCAAGATATAAGGTAAGCTCGAAATTAGAGGCGCGCGTTACGATTTACACACAGGACAAGTCAAAATTTTTGTCTAAATTTATTAGTTTTTACTAAGAAACCGGGTTTACATAAAAAGCTGATTTCTTGTTTAACTAATCTTTGACCGTATCCAAGCGCGAAATGATTTAAGTAAAGCAATTTCTGGCTTGGTTTTACTTTGCTCGATAAAATCATTAATATCACTTGCTGAAACTAAAGGAAACGCAATACGTAAGGATTCAGGTCTCCAGTTAGTCCCCTTCCCAAAACTTTAAGTGAGTGACCCCCTCCGGGGGTCACGGCGCCGTAAAAATTATATAAGAAGCACGGTTTAAGTGCCAGGCAGGTCTAGGGGTATTGACAAGTGTAACAACCGAGGCAGATTATGATAGTCATGGATAAAAATCAGCCTCTTGAATTAAAGCGTGAAAGCCTTCTCCAATTGTCGCAGGGACAATTGGTGGAT
>JAESFJ010000146.1_pt1 | contig 75088 bp, 68 predicted proteins | sample 9266161 | NCBI WGS metagenome assembly JAESFJ01 (sample SAMN14506165, study PRJNA617096) | algae metagenome | isolation source: Calothrix sp. FI2-JRJ7 and co-occurring heterotrophs from granitic desert soil | place: USA: Red Pass Lake area, Fort Irwin, California | collected 2000-06-01
TTGATCATGTTGGCCGCGCCGAACAGGCGCTCTTCCTGGAACTGCAGCATCTGCATCATGAAACCGGCGCCTTCGTGGCCGATGCGATAGCGCTGCGGTACACGCACGTTGTCGAAGAACACCTGGGCGGTCTCGGAGCTGCGCATGCCGAGCTTGTCCAGGTGCGGGCTGACGCTGATGCCCGGGGTCTTCATTGGCACCATGATCAGCGACTTGTTGACGTGCGGCTTGTCGTCGCTGGTGTTGGCCAACAGACAGATAAAGTCGGCACTCGGAGAGTTGGTGATCCACATCTTGCTGCCGTTGATCACATAGTCGTCGCCGTCCTTGCGCGCGGTGGTCTTCAGGCCCGCCACGTCGGAGCCGGCACCGACCTCGGAGACGCCGATGCAGCCGACCATCTCGCCGCTGATGGCCGGGCGCAGGAACTCTTCGCGCAGCTCATCGGAGCCGAAGCGTGCCAGGGCCGGGGTGCACATGTCGGTCTGCACGCCGATTGACATGGGGATGCCGCCGCAGTGGATGGTGCCGAACTCCTCGGCGGCGACTATCGAGTAGCTGTAGTCCAGGCCCATGCCGCCGAACTTCTCCGGTTTGGAGATGCCCAGCAGGCCCAGCTCGCCGGCCTTCTTGAAGATCTCGTGGATGGGGAAGCGGCCTTCCTTCTCCCAGGCGTCGACGTGCGGATTGATTTCCTTGTCGACGAAGTTGCGGACGGTACGGCGGAGTTCTTCGTGCTCTTGAGTGAAGATCATTGTTGTTGTGCTCCGTATCGAATGGGTCTGTAGGGCGGGTGAAACCCGCCCTACGTTTAAAATCTCGCGACGCCGAAGCTGCTTTTCTTCAACGGCCGCAGGTTGGCTTCGGCGCAGATGTCCAGCAAAAAGCCCAGCAGCTTGCGGGTGTCGCGCGGGTCGATCAGGCCGTCATCCCACAGGCTGGCGGTGCCATAGAGGGCGGTGGACTGGCTGTCGAGCTTTTGCGCGGTCACGGTTTCCAGCATATCGAGCATCTTCGGATCGGCTTCCTTGCCCTCCTTGGCGTGCTTGTCCTCGGTGACGATGCGCAGCACCTTGCCGGCCTGAGCGCCGCCCATCACGGCGGTCTTGCTGTTGGGCCAGGCGAAGATAAAGCGTGGGTCGAGGCCGCGGCCGCACATGGCGTAGTTGCCAGCGCCGTAGGAGCCGCCGACGACGATGGTGAGCTTGGGCACAGTGGCGTTGGCCACGGCCTGGATCATCTTCGAGCCGTGCTTGATCACGCCGTTCTGCTCGGACTCCGTGCCGACCATGAATCCGGTGGTGTTGTGGAAGAACAGGATCGGCGTGTTGCTCTGCTCGCACAGCTGGATGAACTGCGCCGCCTTGGCCGCGCCCTGCGGGGTGATCGGGCCGTTGTTGCCGATGAAACCGCAGGCCTGGCCTTCGATCTGCAGGTGGCCGCATACGGTCTGGCTGTCGAACTCGTTCTTGAAGTCGAGGAACTCCGAGCCATCGGCAATGCGCGCGATGATCTCGCGTACGTCATAGGGCTTCTTGGCGTCGGCCGGCACCAGGCCGAGCAGTTCCTCGGCCGGGTACAGTGGTTCGCGCCAGCTTTTCGCCGGGCGTGCCGGCAACTGCTGGTTCCACGGCAGCATGCCAAGGATCTCGCGCGCCAGGCGTACACCGTCGGCGTCGTTCTCGGCCAGGTACTCGGCGGTGCCGGCGACCTGGGCGTGCATCTCAGCGCCGCCGAGTTGCTCGTCGGTGGCGATCTCGCCGGTGGCGGCCTTGAGCAGGGGCGGGCCGGCGAGGAACATCTTGGCCTTGCCGCGTACCACCACCACGTAGTCCGACAGGCCGGGCTGGTAGGCCCCGCCGGCGGTGCTGGAACCATGCACCACGGTGACCTGCGGCAGGCCCATGGCGGACATGCGCGCCTGGTTGGCGAAGCCGCGTGCGCCTTCGACGAAGATGTCGGCGGCGTAGTTGAGGTTGGCGCCGCCGCTCTCGGCCAGGGTCACCACCGGCAGCTTGTTCTCGAAGGCAATCTGCTGCAGGCGCAGCGATTTTTTCAGGCCAGTGGGGGAGATGGTACCGCCCTTGATCGCGCTGTTGTTGGCGATCACCAGGCAGCGCACGCCAGCGATGTAGCCGATGCCGGCGATGATGCCGCCGCCGGCCTGGCTGCCGTCCTTGTCGTCGTGCAGCTTGTAGCCGGCCAGCGAGGACAGTTCGAGGAACGGTGCGCCGGCATCGAGCAGCAGGTTGATGCGTTCACGCGGCAGCAATTGGCCACGCTTGTCGAACTTGGCCTTGGCTTCCTGCGCCTTGTCGAGCACCTTCTGCTCGACGTCGCGGAAGGTCGCGATGGCTGCCAGCATGGCTTCGCGGTTCTGCGCGAAGGCTTCGCCATGGACATCGATTTCCGATTGGATCACGGGCATCGCCTTACTCCTGATCTTTCAGTACGTCGGGCACGTAGGCCCGGTGGAAACCGTTGTAGGACTCGCTGTTTTTCGCCTTGCCCAGCGTCCAGGCGCGGGTGCCCTGGCTGGCGGCGCCATCGATGCGGACGGTGTTGCCGCTGATGAAGTTGGCGCCGGGGCTGAGAAGGAAGACGATGGCCGCGGCGACCTCGGACTCGGTGCCGATGCGTTGCAACGGCACGTGATCCTTGAGGTTGCGGATCATGTTCTTCATCGACTCGGGGTAGGTGTCCATGCCGCTGGAGGCGATCCAGCCCGGCGCCACGGCGTTGACCCGCACACCGGCGTGGCCCCATTCGTAGGCGGCGGTCTTGGTGAAGTTCTCCATGCCGGCCCGCGCCGCCCCCGAATGGCCCATGCCGGGCATGCCGCCCCACATGTCGGCGAGCATGTTGACGATGCTGCCGCCGTGCTTGCTCATGCTCTGCAGGAAGACTTCCTTGGCCACCAGGAAGCCGCCCACCAGATTGGTGCGCACCACGGTCTCGAAGCCTTTCTGGTTGATGCCGATCAGCGGCGCGGGGAACTGGCCGCCGGCGTTGTTGACCAGATGGTGAATGCGCCCACGTTCCTTGATCACCGAGCCGACCATGGCCTTCACGGCTTCTTCGTCACGGATGTCGCAGACCTGGAAGCTGGCGCTGCCGCCGTCCTCGGTGATCTCGGCGCAGGTCTTCTCCAGCTTTTCCTGCTTGCGCCCGACCAGCACCACATGGGCGCCCAGGTGGGCCAGTTCGTGGGCCACGCAGCGACCGATGCCGCTGCCACCACCGGTGACCAGGATGGTCTGTTCATTGAACAGGCCAGGTTTGAATACGGAGTCGTAGCTCATTGTTCTTGTTGTCCTGAGTGATACCGGTGCGCGCAGCGCACCCTACGGGCGGGTGTAGGGTGCGCCGTGCGCACCAGTCAAAGTCTCGGCCAATGCCCTGGGCACCGGCACCGGGAATTCCAGCAGTTGCTGGGCGAACGCCTTGCCCTGCGGGTCGATGCGCAGGCTGGCGACGCCGCCACCACCCAGTGCGTTCTCCAGCAGGAAGTTGAGGCTGTGGCTGCCCGGCAGATACCAGCGGCTGACGCGACCCTGCTCGGCGTCCAGGGTATGCGCCATCCAGTTGGCCACGGCTTCGGGCGTCAGCGCAGCGGCTATCCACGCCAGGTATTCGGGCTTTCTGGCCATCACGCCGATGTTGCTGTGGTTGCCCTTGTCGCCGGAGCGAGCCACGGCCAGGCGGATCAGCGGCACGGCAGCGTCGGCTTCACCCATCGGTACGGGCAGAGCGGCTGGCGCACGGAGTTGGGCTGGGTCGAAGGCATCTATCTGCGGCAGGGCGACCGGCTGGCGTTCACCATCGATCTCGACGTTCAAGGCGCAGGCACTCTTGTCCACCAGGAAGCTGAACAGGCGGATCACCGGGTAGACGGTGGGGCGGCCACCGACGATGCCGGTCAGGCCCGGCGCCATGCCGGTGGCAGCCTGGGCGATCTCACGGGAGAAGAGGATCAGCGCCTCCTTCTTGGCATGCCGTGCGGCGATCTTCACCACCACCTCGCGGCTGTATTTGCGGTGAGCATGGACGCCATAGGTGGCTTCGCTGCCGAGCAGCTCGACGCTGACTTCCTGGTAACGGCCCCAGCCGCGCTCGGCGAACATCTCTTCGGTCTTCTTGATGATCGCCTCGCTGACCCGTTCGGCCTTGGCCACCGCATCGATACCTGCGAGCAGGAAGCTGGCGGTGCAGCGGAAACCGTCCGGGTGCGTGGCGCTGACCTTGTACTGGTCGGTGGGCGGCAGGCCGCGTGCGCCCTGCAGCTGCACGCGGTGGTCGCCGACCTGGCTCAGCGCGACCTGGGTGAAATCGCAGACTACATCCGGCAGCAGATAGGCGCGCGGGTCGCCGATCTCGTAGAGCATCTGCTCGCCAACGGTAAAAGGCGTGACCAGGCCGCCGGAACCCTCCGGCTTGGTCACGACGAAGCGGCCATCGTCCTCGACTTCGACGATGGGAAAACCGATGTGCTCGTAGTCCGGCACGTCGCGCCAGTCGGTGAAGTTGCCACCGGTGCACTGCGCGCCGCACTCGATGATGTGCCCGGCCAGCGCAGCCTGGGCCAGCTTGTCGTAGTCGCTCCAGGCCCAGCCGAACTCGTGCACCAGGGCGGCGCTGATCACGGCGCTGTCGACCACGCGGCCGGTGATAACGATGTCGGCGCCCTGTTCCAGCGCGGCGACGATGCCCGGTGCGCCCAGGTAGGCGTTGACCGAAACGCAGAAGGGCGGCAGCGGCGCGCCCGTGAACATCTCGCGGGTGCCGGCCTTGACCAGCTCACCGAGCTTGGGCTGCAGGTTGTCGCCATGCAGCACGGCGATCTTCAGCTGTACGCCGGCCTGTTCGCAGGCGGCGCTCAGGGCGGCGGCGCAGGCCATCGGGTTGACCCCGCCGGCGTTGCTGATGACGCGGATGTTCTTCGTCGCGATGTTGCCCAGCAGCGGCGCGAGCACCTCGACGAAATCGCGGGCATAGCCGTCGTCAGGCTTCTTCATACGGGCGCCGGCCATGATCGACATGGTGATCTCGGCCAGGTAGTCGAACACCAGGTAATCCAGTTCGGCACCCTGAACCAGTTGAGCAGCAGCGGTGGAGGTGTCGCCCCAGAAGGCCGAGGCGCAGCCGATGCGTACGGTTTTGTTCATTGGAATTGGCCCGTCACACATTGAGAAGGTGAGTCGACATTACCAAGCAAGCGCTTGGTTGAAAAGTGGCGAGAGACGGCAATTCGGCCAAAAATGCGCCCAAGCGCTTGCTTGGTCAGCGCCTGCCGCATACATTTCATCAAGCAAGACAAGCACTTGCCGGCAGCATAGAGAATTCATCAGAACAATCGCCGTGCAAGGCAATCAGGGGAGAAGTCAGCGTGGACGAACACAGAGCCCAGGCCGTGATGCAGGAGCTGGTCGCCAGCGGCCAGGTAACCGATCCGGACAGTGCCCGTGGCAAGCTGTTGCAGATGGCCGCTCACCTGTTTCGCAGCAAGGGTTACGAGCGCACGACGGTGCGCGATCTGGCTGCCGCCATCGGTATTCAGTCCGGCAGCATCTTTCACCACTTCAAGAGCAAGGAAGAGATCCTGCGTTCGGTGATGGAGGAAACCATCGTCTACAACACCGCCCTGATGCGCGCTGCACTGGCCGAGGCGCAGGGCACCCGCGAGCGGCTGCTGGCGCTGATCCGCTGCGAGCTGCAATCGATCATGGGCGGTACCGGCGAGGCCATGGCGGTATTGGTGTACGAGTGGCGTTCCCTTTCGGAGGAGGGCCAGGCACAGGTATTGGCCTTGCGTGATACCTACGAGCAGATCTGGCTGGCGGTACTGGGCGAGGCGCGCGAGGCCGGATACTTCAAGGGCGACCCGTTCATTCAGCGGCGTTTTCTCACCGGTGCGCTCAGCTGGACCAATACCTGGTTCCGTTCGCAGGGACCAATGACGCTGGATCAGCTGGCCGAGGAAGCGTTGTCATTGGTGTGTAAGGAAGCCTGAGCGAATTCGGCTAGGTTCTGTACGAAAAGTGCCTGCGCTCGGTGATGCTTCGTTAAAAACAGGCTGGAACGCCAGCCCGGTCAAATGCTCATTTACAGCACGTAAACTCGAATGCGAGCCCAGTCCGTTCCTCACCTGTTTTTGCCTCGCCTGACCTTCGCTCGACGACTTCTCGTACAGAACCTAGGATAGGAGCAACTGCCGGTTTTCGGCTCGAACACGGGCGCTGGGGTGTTCCCGCGTTGTGATCCGTGACGAGAGGTCGAGTTTGCGCGCACTAGCCTTTTGCCTGTGGTGCAGTCTTTCGCTGTTACATGTACCTGCTGCCGTTGCCCTGCAGGAGGTGCGTGTCGGTGGTTATCACTTCCCGCCATATCTGGACAAACCCGAATCACCTTATCCGCAAGGTTTGGTGCCCGAGTTGTTGCGCGCGCTCAATGCGGCGCAGCAGCAATACCGTTTTGTTCTGGTGCCGACCTCGGCAACCCGCCGTTACCGCGACCTCGAGAGCGGCCGCTTCGATCTGATGTTCTTCGAGTCCAGTCGCTGGGGTTGGCAGGGCACTTCATACCTGGCCTTGGGGCTGGATATCGATGATGCGGAAGTCTATGTCGCCGCGGCGGAGCCGGGACGTGGGCAAGACTATTTCGAGGATTTCAACGACAAGCGCATGGCGCTCTACAACGGCTATCACTATGGTTTTGCCAGTTTCGATGCCGACCCTGGTTATCTCGCGCGCACGTTCAATGCGCTGCTGACCTATTCCCACGATAGCAACCTGCGCATGCTGCTGGCGCGGCGCGTCGATATCGCTGTAGTGACGCGCTCGTACCTAGAGCTGTTTCTGGATCGGCATCCGGAAATGCTGCCCGAGTTGCTGGTTTCCGATCGGCTGGATCAGTTCTATCACCATCAGGTGCTGCTGCGGCCCAAGGGGCCGCTGAGCCCGGCTGAAGTTGCCGAGTTGTTGAACCGGCTGCAGGCCAGTGGAGAATTATCGAAGCTACTTGGGCGCTATCGTCTGACATTGGGCAACAAAGTGTCAGTGCAGTGAAAATCCATCTGGTCGGTCAGGAGAGACTGGAGTAGTGTGCACCACACTAAGAGAAGGAATTTTTTGGGGACTCGAGATGCGGCATGCGCGGTGCTGGATTCATGGATGTTTGGGTGCCTTGTGTCTCTTGCTAGCGGATTCTCTCTATGCGGCCGACGTGGTCAAGGTCGGTGGCGCGCACTTTCCCCCCTATGTGATCAAGTCCAACGTGCACGACTCTAGTGGCTTGCTACCGCAACTGCTCGAAGCGCTCAACCGAGAGCAGAGCGAATACCACTTCACCATGTTGCCCACCGCCATCGTGCGTCGTTTCAGTGACCTGCAGCGTGGGCGTATCGACATGGCGATTTTCGAGAATCCGCAATGGGGATGGCAGGACATCGACGCTGAAGCTGTCGATATGAGGCTGGAAGATGCTGAGTTGTTCGTTGCCAGGAACGAGGCGGTGCGCGACCAGAGTTACTTCGAACAGCTCGAAGGCAAGCGCCTGGCGCTTTATCGCGGTTATCACTACGGATTTGCCCAGTTCAACAGCGATCCGGAGTTCCTGACCACCACCTTCAACGCCAACCTCGGTCACTCTCACGACAGCAACCTGCTGATGGTGATACGCGGGCGCGCCGATGTCGCATTGGTCACTCGCTCCAATCTCTATGACTTCCTTGAGCGCAATCGCGATTATGCACGCCAGTTACTGATCTCCGAGCGTATCGATCAGGTCTATCGACATCATGCGATGATTCGCGCCGGCGCGCCGATAACTCCCGAACGCTTCGCTGCCTTGCTCGAGCAGTTGCGGGAGAAGGGCGAGCTGCAACGCATCTTCTCGCCTTACCGCATTGCCGTCACGCAAGACGTAACGGATAGCTCAGCAACAGAATATGCAGCAGATTGACCGCTGTGTGCAGCGCGATGGCCAGGCTCAGGCGGCCGCTGTAGTGAAAGGCCAGGCCATAACCGAGGCCAGCGCAGGTCGCCACCACGGCAAATAGCGCGCTGAAAGGCAGATGGGCCGCGCCGAACAAGCCGGCCGTCAACAGCAAGCCGGGCCAGATGCCCAGGCGCTTGATCAGAGCGGTCTGTAGCAGACCGCGAAAGAGCAATTCCTCCGCCAGCACCGCTACGCAGAGATTGACCGCCAGCCACAACAGCAGACCCTGCGGCCATTTGGGTTGCCAGGTGACCAGGCCCAGTGCCATGGCCAGCAGCGGCACCAGCAGCAGTGTAGTGATGTACGTCAGCCAGGCATTTTTCAGCGAAAGCACGGGTCTGCGTGGCTGCCCCAGCCACCAGGCGAGCAGGGCGCTGCCCAGCAGCAGTTTGTCCCAGGACAGGCGCAGGCCATAGGGCGCCGCATCAGCACTGATGAGACGTGGCTGCCACAACTGCCAAGGGCTGAAACCGGGTAGGAGGTGCGCCGCCAGGGCGATTCCGCCAAGCAGAATCAGAGGTAGCCATAGCCAGTTTGGCAGATGCGATTGTCCGGCCAGCAGGATGATTGCGAATGCGCTGCCCAGCAGCAGGCCGATGGGTTGGATGAAACCCAGGCCGGTGCCCAGGGCCAGGATCAGAGCGGGGAGCAGCAAGCGCAAGTGCAGGGGCATGGCACCTCTCCTAGAAGAGAAGGCGCGCAGTCTAGCAGGCTGCGTTGCGGGCAGTCTTGGCGTTACCTGGCGGGACGAGGGCGTTTAGTGCTGACGCTCGCGCGCGTCCTTGGCTTCCTGCTCGATGGCGCGTTTACGCATGCGTTCGAGCTGGTCTTCGCTCAGGGGCATTTTCTTGGCACTGCTGCGCAGCACCAGCAGGCTACCGATCACTGAGCCAAACACCAGAACCAGCAGCAGCCAGACGTACCAGGGCATGATGACTCCTCATGGGGCAATAGAGTTATCACCATAACCCGCGTGCCGGGTCTTGTCAGTCGGCCTGTAGCGCCACCGGCTGCAGGTTGCTGTCGTCCTTGAGCTGCACGCCACTCAGTTGCAGGCGCAGCGCCTGGCGCACCAGGTAGTCGAGTTTGTGTGCCGCCAGCTGGTAATGCAGGCCCTCGGGACGTACGTTGGAGATGCAGTTGCGCGCGCTGTCCAGGCAGCCCACCCGCGGCGCGTAGGTCAGATACAGGCCGAGGCTGTCCGGCGAGGTCAGACCAGGGCGCTCGCCGATCATCACGATCACCAGGCGTGCACGTAGCGCTTCGCCGATGCCGTCGCCAATCGCCACGCGGCCCTGTTCGGCAAGCACCACCGGGGTGTTGGCCCAGTCGGTGTCAAAGCGTTCGCGAAAGGCCTGCAACAGCGGCAGGGCATGGCGCTGCACGGCGACGGCAGACAAGCCATCGGCCAGCACGATAGCGATTTCCGGTGCGGGCAGTTCGTGTTGCAGCTGCACACGGCAGTCGCCGTGCAGGTGTCGGCCGTGATCCGGGCGCAGCAGGTAGGTTTGCCGGTCCTCGGCGTTGCTGCGTACTTTCAGGGTACGAAAGCCTGCCGTATGCAACTGATGCTTGAGTTCGCCGAAGTCCAGCGGACGATGCACCGCATCGCGCGCCTGGGCATGGGCCAGGCCGAATTTGAGCACCTCGCGGGTGGGCAGGCTGCAGCCGACGCGGCCGAGTGCTATGCGTGCCGAGGTATGCGCGCGCAGTTCGTCCCAGGGATTTTGCTGAATCAGATCATTGGCCATCACGCGGCTCCCGAGATGTGCGGCAGTTGCTTGAGCAGGTGGTGGCCACGGCCGATCTCGCGCAGGCGGCCGCTCGGCTCGGTAATGGCCATGCGCGCCAGCCAGGCGTCGAATTCCGGTGCGCGTTTCAGGCCCAGCACGCTGCGCAGGTACAGCGCATCATGGAACGAAGTGCTCTGGTAGTTGAGCATGATGTCGTCGGCGCCCGGGATGCCCATGATGAAGTTGATACCGGCCGCGCCGAGCAGGGTGAGCAGGCTGTCCATGTCGTCCTGATCGGCTTCGGCGTGGTTGGTGTAGCAGACGTCGCAGCCCATCGGCAGGCCGAGCAGCTTGGCGCAGAAGTGATCCTCCAGGCCGGCGCGGATGATCTGCTTGCCGTCGTAGAGGTATTCCGGGCCGATGAAACCGACCACGGTATTGACCAGCAGCGGGCGGAACTCGCGGGCCACGGCATAGGCGCGAGCCTCGCAGGTCTGCTGGTCGACACCATGATGACCGCCGGCCGACAGCGCGCTGCCCTGGCCGGTCTCGAAGTACATCACGTTATCCCCTAAGGTGCCGCGACCGAGTGAAAGCGCGGCTTCATGGGCTTCACGCAGGATTGCCAGGGATACGCCGAAGCCGGCGTTGGTGGCTTCGGTGCCGGCGATGGACTGGAACACCAGGTCGATCGGCGCGCCGGCCTCGATGGCCTGGATTTGCGTGGTGACGTGGGTGAGCACGCAGCTCTGCATGGGGATTTCGAAGTGCTGGCGCACCTCGTCCATCATCTGCCAGAGGCGCATCAGCGTCGGCAGCGAATCGCTGGCCGGGTTGATACCGACTGTGGCGTCGCCGGAGCCATACAGCAGGCCGTCGAGCATGCTGGCGGCGATGCCGCGTACGTCGTCGGTGGGGTGATTGGGCTGCAGGCGCACAGCAAGGTGGCCGGGCAGGCCCAGGGTGTTGCGAAAGCGGCTGATCACCTGGCATTTGCGCGCCACCAGAATCAGGTCCTGATTGCGCATCAGCTTGCTCACGGCTGCAACCATCTCCGGCGTCAGCCCGGCGGCCACGGCAGCCAGGCGCGCGCTGTCGGTCTTCTCCAGCAGCAGCCAGTCGCGTAGGTCGCCGACCGTGAGGTGGCTGATCGGGGCGAAGGCGGCGGTGTCATGTCGGTCGATGATCAGGCGGGTGACTTCGTCCTGTTCGTAGGGGATAAGCGCCTCGTCGAGAAAACGTTTGAGCGGCACCTCGGCCAGGGCCAGCTTGGCCGCCATGCGCTCTTCGTAGGTAGCGGCGGCCAGCCCTGCCAGATAATCGCCGGAGCGCGCCGGGCTGGCCTTGGCCAGCAGCGTCTTAAGATCGGCGAAGCGGTAGACCAGGCTGCCGATGGTGGTTTGATAGGGCATGGCTGCAACCTGCTGCAAAAGGATGTGCTTGCCGTGCAGTGCTCATGCCAGAGGGCTGGCCGCCCGAGATTGGCGCTCCGTAGAAGCAGGCTGGCTATCTCAGGAGCTGGAAAATGGTGCGGAGGTGGGTCTGGCGCACCAGGGGGGCGCGCCGGCAGCGTGATGTCTGTCACATGATGGCAACTTGGCGCTGTTTGAATGACGGCTTTCCGATAGCAGGGGAGGCCGTTCGTGACCCAAGCCAGAGCGCTGCAATCGCTGATGCGAGCCGTGAAGCCGCTCGCTGCGTCGATGAGCATCAACGAGGTCGCCGATCTGTTTCTGGCGGCTGAACACCGCGCCTTTCTCTCCCTGCCGGTGGTGGACGAGAACAACCGGCCACTCGGCCTGGTCAGTCGCGCCACCCTGCAGGACATCTTCATGCAGCGCTTCGGGCGCGACCTGCGCGGTCGTCATCCGGTTGGCGAGGTGATGAACGACGCGCCGCTGATCGTCAGCCTGGAAGCCAGTCTGGAAGAGGCTTCCAAGCAGGTCACCGCCCAGCTGCAATACCCGATCACCGAGGACTTCGTCCTGATCGATGCCAAGGGCGAATACTGCGGTCTGGGTACGGTGCTGGATCTGCTCAAGGCTATGGAAGCGCGCGTCGCCCAGCGCAACCGCGTACTGCGTCAGGCGCTGGTGGATCTCAAGGAGTCTCAGGCGCAGTTGCTGCAGTCGGAGAAGATGGCGTCGCTCGGGCAGATGGTCGCTGGCGTCGCCCACGAGTTGAACACGCCGCTGGGCTACGTGAAGAACAACGTGCAACTGCTGCGTGAATTGAGTGAGCCACTGTTCGAACTCGCCGCCGCGCAGGCGCGCCTGGGCCAGTGCCTGAACGACCCCGACTGCGACGAGGCGAGCCTGAGTCGGGCCCTGCAGGCCGCCGAACAGGCTCGCCAGCAGGCGGCGCCGGAGCTGCTGGCCGAGGATCTGCAGCAGCTGTATGGCGACACCCTGTATGGCCTGGAGCAGATTGCCGAACTGGTGGTTGGCCTGAAGGATTTCGCCCGTCTCGACCGTGCCATGAGCGAGGAGGTCGACCTCAATGACTGCATCCGCAGCGCGCTGCTGATCGCGCGCAACCACATCAAGGACAAGGCCGAAGTGGTGCAGCAACTCGGCGAGCTGCCGCGTATCGCCTGTGCGCCCTCGCAGATCAACCAGGTGCTGCTCAACCTGTTGACCAACGCTGCCCAGGCCATCGATGGCAGCGGGCGTATCCAGATTCGCAGCTGGGCCGATGCCGAGGGCATCCATGTCTCGCTGCAGGACAATGGCCGTGGCATGCCGCCGGAAATCATGGCGAAGATCTTCGATCCTTTCTTCACCACCAAGCCGGTCGGCCAGGGTACCGGCCTCGGGTTGTCCATCAGCTACAAGATCGTCCAGGACCACGGCGGCCGCATCCGCGTCGCCTCCGAGCCAGGGCGTGGCACGCGTTTTCTGATCAGCCTGCCGCTGCCCGCTACTGTCGCCATGAAAAGGAGCGCCTGATGTCCGCACCCGTTCGCATTCTCTTCGTCGATGACGAGGAGCGCATTCTGCGCAGTCTCGCCCTGCAGTTTCGCCGCCACTACGAGGTGCTGACCGAGAGTGACCCGCTGCGCGCCCTGCAGCGCCTGCGTGAGGAGCACATTCACGTGCTGGTCAGCGATCAACGCATGCCGCAGATGAGCGGAGCGCAGCTGCTGGCCGAAGCTCGCGAGATTGCGCCGAACACCCTGCGCATCCTGTTGACCGGTTATTCCGATCTGGATGCCGCGGTTGAGGCGTTGAACAACGGTGGCATCTTCCGCTACCTGACCAAACCCTGGGACCAACAGGAAATGGCCTTCACCCTGCGTCAGGCGGCAGAGTTGGCGGTGCGCCAGGCACAGCCGCTGCAATCTGTCGCCAGCGAAGGGCTGAGTGCCCCGCTGTCGGTCCTGCTGTTGGACGATGAGCCGGACACGCTCAGCGTCGTTGGCGAGTTCTGCGTCGCAGGCGGGCACCGCCTGCTGCGTGCGCGCAATCTGGCCGAGGCCATGCTGCAACTCAACAACGAAGGCGTGGACATTCTGGTCAGTGACCTCAAGCTGGCCGGCGAAGACACCGCGCCGTTGCTCAAGACCCTGGCGCAAGCGCACCCGCGTCTGCTCAGCCTGGTGGTCACGCCGTTTCAGGACACCCAGGCGTTGCTGCGCCTGGTCAATGAGGCGCAGATCTTCCGCTACCTGCCCAAGCCGATTCGCCGTGGGCTGTTCGAGAAGGGCCTCAAGGCCGCTGCCGAACAGGCGCTGATCTGGCGCGCGCAGCCGCAGCAGGTGGTCACTCGCCTGGCCGAGGTGCCGCGTGACGAGCGTGAGCGGGAGAAGGTGGGTAGCCTGATGGGCATGCTTGGGCGTCTGCGTGAACGGCTGATAGCCTGACCGTTTGGCTACCATGAGCTTTCGCGGCTGAAGCCGCTCCTACGGGGCAATGCCAGATTCGTAGGGCGGGTGAAACCCGCCAGAGGCTATTGGCGGGTTTCACCCGCCCTACCGATGCAGCATCCTCGGGTCCTCGAACGCATAGCGCGATTGCCCTGGACAGGGACTTCGGCCGCGACCAGTGATCGGATGCTTTGCGCTACAATGCGCGGCGTTTTTCATCCTGTTCGAGACCCGCCCATGCCTGCCTGCCAAACCCCGATCATCGTCGCCCTCGACTTTCCCAGCCGTGATGCCGCTCTGGCGTTGGCCGATCAGCTCGATCCGGCGCTGTGTCGGGTCAAGGTCGGCAAGGAGCTGTTCACCCGTAGCGGCCCACAAGTGGTCGAGGCGTTGCAGGCCAAGGGCTTCGAGCTGTTTCTCGATCTGAAATTCCACGACATCCCCAACACCACGGCGATGGCGGTCAAGGCCGCGGCGGAGCTGGGCGTGTGGATGGTCAACGTGCACTGCTCCGGCGGCCTGCGCATGATGGCGGCCTGTCGTAACGAGCTGGACAAGCTGGCTGGCGCCAAGCCACTGCTGATCGGCGTGACAGTGCTGACCAGCATGGAACAGCAGGACCTGGCCGGCATCGGCCTGGACGTGCCGCCGCAGGAGCAGGTACTGCGCCTGGCCGGCCTGGCTGCCGATGCCGGGCTTGACGGCCTGGTCTGCTCGGCGCAGGAGGCGCAGGCTCTGAAGGTCGCGCAGCCGCGTCTGCAACTGGTCACGCCGGGCATTCGTCCCGCCGGCAGCAACGCCGACGACCAGAAGCGCATCCTCACCCCGCGCCAGGCGCTGGAGGCCGGCTCCGATTATCTGGTGATCGGCCGCCCGATCAGCCAGGCTGCCGATCCGGCGCAGGCGCTGGCAGCGGTGGTTGCCGAACTGCGCGCCTGAGCCCTGTAGCCCGGATGAAATCCGGGGGCGGTCTGGTATGCCGTCCGATCTGTCCCGGATTTCATCCGGGCTACCCGCTGATCGCGGCGCCGCGCTGGTGGAGTCGCCATCAGCGCCCTGCATGACCCTTCACTCCAGAGCCTGATAGTGCTGCTCACCGTCTGGCTTGCTGGCTAGACTCCTCGCCAATTCAACAAGAATCGCTGCGAGGAAGCAGACATGAGCATGACGTTTTCCGGCCAGGTCGCCCTGGTCACCGGTGCTGCAGCCGGTATTGGCCGTGCCACCGCCCAGGCCTTCGCTGCCGAAGGGCTCAAGGTGGTGGTTTCCGATGTCGACGTGGCCGGTGGCGAGGACATTGTCGAGCTGATTCGCGCGGCCGGCGGCGAGGCCTGCTTCGTGCGTTGTGACGTGACCCGCGATGCCGAGGTCAAGGCGCTGATTGACGCTACCGTGGCGCAGTACGGCCGCCTGGACTATGCCTTCAACAACGCCGGTATCGAAATCGAACAGGGCAAGCTGGCCGACGGCAACGAAGCCGAGTTCGACGCCATCATGGGCGTCAACGTCAAGGGTGTGTGGCTGTGCATGAAGCACCAGATCCCCTTGCTGCTGGCCCAGGGCGGTGGTGCCATCGTCAACACCGCTTCGGTCGCCGGCCTGGGGGCCGCGCCGAAGATGAGCATCTACGCTGCCTCCAAGCATGCGGTGATCGGCCTGACCAAATCGGCGGCGATCGAGTACGCCAAGAAGAAGGTGCGGGTGAACGCGGTCTGCCCGGCGGTGATCGACACCGACATGTTCCGCCGCGCCTATGAGGCGGATCCGAAGAAGGCGGAGTTCGCCGCCGCCATGCACCCGGTCGGGCGCATCGGCAAGGTCGAGGAGATCGCGGCTGCCGTGCTCTATCTGTGCAGCGACCACGCAGCATTCACCACTGGTCAGGCATTGGCCGTGGATGGCGGGGCCACAGCAATATAAAGGCTCTAGCCCGGTAGTCTGCAAGCAGGCTAAGGTTGGCTCGCAGGGCCACTGTCAGCAGTGGTCCTGACTCAGCACAATCCTGCCAGGTTCAACTGGAGCGATAACAATAATGACCGCCGATCCCTTGCTGACGTTTTTCCTTCCCGCTGCGCTGGGCATCATCATGCTCGGGCTTGGTCTGTCACTGAGCCTGGCCGATTTCGCCCGCGTGGCCAAATTCCCCAAACCGGTGCTGATCGGCCTGGCTTGCCAGCTGCTGCTGTTGCCGCTGGCGTGCTTCTTCCTGGCCAAATTGTTCGGTCTGGCGCCGGCACTGGCCGTCGGCCTGATGCTGTTGGCTGCCTCGCCGGGTGGCACCACCGCCAATCTCTACAGTCATCTGGCTCACGGCGACGTGGCGTTGAATATCACCCTCACCGCGGTCAATTCGGTGATCGCGATTCTGACCATGCCGCTGATCGTCAATCTGTCGCTGGCCTACTTCATGTCGGCCGATCAGGCCATCCCGCTGCAGTTCGCCAAGGTGGTGCAGGTATTCGCGATCGTCCTTGGTCCGGTGGCCATCGGCATGTGGCTGCGCAGTCGTTTTCCGGGCTTTGCCGAGCGCATGCAGAAGCCGGTGAAGATCATCTCGGCGCTATTCCTGCTGCTGATCATCCTGCTGGCGGTGGCCAAGGACTGGCGCACCTTCGTCGATTACGCGCCTGCGGTGGGTGGCGCGGCGCTGGCCTTCAACCTGCTGAGCATGGCGGTGGGCTACTGCGTGCCCAGGCTGCTCAAGCTCAATCTGCGCCAGGCAATTGCCATCGCCATGGAGATCGGCATCCACAACGGCACCCTGGCCATCGCCCTGGCGCTAAGCCCGGCGCTGCTGAACAACCCGACCATGGCCATTCCGGCAGCCATCTACAGCCTGATCATGTTCATCACAGCGGCGCTGTTCGGCTTGTGGGTCAACCGTGTGCATGGCGCAGAGCTGGCCGAGCCAGTGGTGCAAGGGGAAAAGGCGTAGCGTTAGAGAATGGGGGAGGGGCTTTGCCTGCGATAGTCGCGGCTAAAGCCCCTCCCACTTTCGCGAGACCGTAGCCCGGATGCAATCCGGGGCGGCCTGGCGGAGTGCTCCCGGGTTGTATCCGGGCTACGGGCGCTACCGCTTGCCCCAGTTCAGCACGGCCAGGGTCAACAGGCCAGCGACTATGCCCCAGAATGCCGAGCCGACGCCCGCCAGGGTCATGCCGGAGGCGGTGACCAGGAAGGTGATCAGCGCCGCTTCGCGCTCGTTGGGCTCGCTCATGGCTTGGGTCAGGCCGCCGATGATCGAGGCGAACAGTGCCAGCGCGGCGATTGACAGGATCAACGCCGCCGGCAGCGCCGCGAACAGCGAAGCCAGGGTGGCGCCGAAGATGCCGGCGATGGCGTAGAACACCCCGCACCAGACCGCTGCGGTGTAGCGCTTGCGCGGGTCTTCATGAGCTTCAGGGCCGGCACAGATGGCGGCGCTGATGGCGGCCATATGAATGCCATGGCTGCCGAACGGCGCCATCAGGATCGATACCAGGCCAGTGCTGGTCAGCAGCGGTGAGGCCGGCACGTCATAGCCATTGGCGCGTAGAACGGCCATGCCCGGCAGGTTCTGCGAGGCCATGGCGACGATGAACAGCGGAATACCGATGCTGATGGCGGCGGCCAGCGAGAAGCTCGGCGTGGTCCATTCAGGCGTGGCCAGTTGCAACTGGAAATCGCTGAAGTCCAGGAGGCCGAAGACCGCGGCCAGCACGCTGCCGACGATCAGCGCAGAGAGCACCGAGTAACGCGGCCACAGGCGCTTGCCGAGCAGGTAGGCAAGCAGCATGGCGATCACCAGAAAGGGCTGTTGCTCGGCGGCCACGCAGATTTCCAGGCCGATCTTGAACAACACACCGGCCAGCAGCGCGGCGGCGATGGAGCCTGGTATACGGCGCATCAGGCGGTCGAAGGTGCCGGTCAGACCGATCAGGACGATCAGCCCCGAGGCCAGGATGTAGGCACCAATGGCCTCACCGTAGGAGACCTGCGGCAGGCTGGTGATCAGCAGCGCAGCGCCAGGGGTGGACCAGGCGATCATCACCGGCGCGCGATAACGCAGCGAGAGCACAATGCAGCACAGCGCCATGCCGATCGACAGTGCCCAGATCCACGAGGAAATCTGCCCTGCAGTGAGGCCGGCAGCCTGGCCAGCCTGGAACATCAGCACCAGGGAGCTGGTGTAGCCGGTGAGCATGGCGATGAAGCCAGCGACCACGGCCGAGGTGGAGGTGTCCGCCAGTGGGCGCAGACGAGTAGGGGCGGCGTCTTGCATCAGAACATTCCAGTGTCGACGATGATGGGGTAGAGCGAGGCGACCAGCAGCAGCGCCATGCCGATGTTGAAGGCGCGTAGCGCGCGCGGGTTGTCCAGCCACTTGCGCAGCATACTGCCGGCGACGGTCCACAACCCCACGCTGGGGCAGTTGACCAGGGCAAACAAGGCGGCGATCAACAGTACGTTGCTGAAGAAGCCGTCCTGCGGCGTGTAGGTGGTGATGGCGCCGATGGCCATGATCCATGCCTTGGGGTTGACCCACTGAAAGGCCGCCGCCTGGATGAAGGTGAACGGCTTGGCCTCTGGATTCTCGCGGCTCTGCGGTGCGCCGGACTGGGCGATCTTCCAGGCCAGATAAAGCAGGTACGCGGCGCCGACATAGCGCAGTACATCGTGCAGCACCGGCAGGCGTTGGAACACCTGGCCGAGGCCCAGGCCCACGGCAGCCACCAGCAGCATGAAGCCCAGGCTGATGCCGAGCATGTGTGGAATGCTGCGGCGCACGCCGAAGTTCACCCCGGAGGCGAGTAGCATCATGTTGTTGGGGCCGGGCGTCACCGAGGTGACGAAGGCGAAGGCGATGAAGGCGAGCAGCAGTTCGGTGGACATGGTCGTTCTCCGGTGACTGGCAAAGCCTATTGCGCGGCCGCCACGCCGTCGCGGTACAGCCACCGGTGGGTTGAACCGTACAGTCTGGTCAAGCGCTGCCTGGATGGTTAGCCTCGGCTTTTTGCCGAGCAAGGATAAAGGCGATGCAACCAGACAATCCCTACAGTGCGCCGCAGGTGGAGTTGCTCGACAGCGCGGGCGTACAGTCGTTGCCAGGTTGGAGCGCCAGGCAACTGCAGGTGCTGGGCTGGCTGGCGCTGGTCTCGGTGGTAGCCAACGCGCTGGTGGTCGGGCTTACATTTGCCGGAGCCCTGCTGGAGGCGGATGAAGCTGAACTGCTGTTTACCTACACCGGCTGGCTTAGCCTGGCGCTGGCGTTACTCGGCTGCTACCTGCTGCTGCGCTTCAAAGCCTTTGCCGAAGCCCGCTTTTTCGCGCGCAACCTCAGTGTACCGATCTGGTTGCTGCTTGCGGTGACGCTGCTGCTGGAGGCAGTGGACATGCTTTTCGGTGACCAATTGTTCGCCGGATTGGACTGGCAGACCATCGGCTATATGGCGCTGTTGTGTCTTATGGGCATATGCACCACCTGGCTGGGGATACGGTTGCTCAAGCTGCAAAGTCCCTATCCGGCGCTGAAAGTGATGGCCTGGCTCGATATCGTCGGTGGGCTGATGCTGGCCAGCGTGCTGTTGATGCTGGTGGCGTTGCTGCCGTTGCTTGGGGCCGGCGTGGCGCTGATGCTGGTGTTCTTCAAGGGCGCTGCCGAGTTGCAGGGGGTTGCGGACTGACTGCTTCCAAACGGCAAGAGCCGCCTTATGGGCACAAGGCCAAATCACCGCGGGGGCAGCGCTACAGACCTGTAGGAGCCTGCTTGCCGGCGATGCTTTGCCTCTGTGAGCCTGGTGCTCGCCGAGACGCTTGATCGCCAGCAAGCTGGCTCCTACACAGTCATTTTTCTACGTTTGACTGACAGGCATTAGCCCTTCGGGTGGTCACCATTTGTAGTCGAGACTGGCTGTTACCCGGCGTGGGTCGCCGGCATAGCAGTAGAAACCATCGCAGGTGGCCAGGTATTCCTTGTCGAACAGGTTGTTGGCGTTGAGCGATACGCTGGCGCCACGCAGGTTGGCGTCGAGCTGGCCGAGGTCGTAACGCACTGCGGCGTCGTAGACGGTATAGGCGCTGCTGTGACCGTCGGAAGGATCACGGGCGAAGCCCATGCTGCCGACGGCAATATTGTCGGTGGAGCCGACGAAGCGGGCGCCGAAACCGACGCCGAAGCCCGCCAGCACACCCTGGTTCCAGTCATAGTCGGCCCAGATCGATGCCTGATGCTCGGGGATCAGCGGCAGGGCGCGGTTCTTGTCGCGCGGGTCACCGACCTCGATCATCTTGCTGTTGGTGTAGCTGTAGGAGGCGGTCAGGCTGAGGTTCTCGGTGATGTTACCGGTAGCCTCCAGCTCCAGGCCACGTACCTCTACCTCGCTCACCGGCTCGGTGGCCCCGGCGATGTTGGTGGTCACGATGTTTTGCCGCGTCAGGTCATAGACGGCAGCGGTGAACAGCATGTCGCTGCCCGGCGGTTGATACTTGATGCCCAGCTCGTACTGCTTGCCGGTGCTGGGTTTGAACGCCGCGCCGCCGTTGCCGCCTGCTTCGGCCTGGAAGGATTCGGCATAGGACACATAAGGCGTGAAACCGGAATCGAACACGTAGCTCAGCGCCGCATTGCCGCTGAATTGGCTGTCGCGGCGGCTGTCCCTGGCATCGTTGGCGTTGTGGAACACCGAGTCGGTGTCCAAGCGATCCCAGCGGCCGCCTAGGGTCAGGCGCCAGGCGTCGAGTGCCATCTGGTCCTGCAGATAGAGGCCGGTGTTTCTGCGTTTCTGGTTGTAGTCCTGGAAGGCCGTGTAGCTGATGCCACTGAAGTCCTGGCCATAAATCGGGCGGATGATGTTGCTACTCGGCGCAGTACCGTACAGCCAGCGGTAATCGGTCTCGACGCGCAGGTAGTCGAGGCCCAGCAGCAGGGTGTGCCCGATTGCACCGGTGTTGAAATCGGCCTGGAAGTTGTTGTCCACGGCGAAGTGGCTGATGTTTTCGTCATACACGTTGGCACCACGCGCAACCGTACCGTCGTCAGCCACGGCGGTGGCCCAGCCACCGGCCGTGATGATCTGGTTATCCAGCTCAAGCTTGCTGTAGCGCAGGTTCTGGTTGAACTGCCAGGCATCGTTGATGCGGTGCTCGAAGGCGTAGCCCAGTGCATAGAAGGTCTTGTCGTAGAACTCCCAGTCTGGGTCGCCGAGGTTCTTGTTGTAGTCGACCTTGCCGGCCGGGGTGCTCAACTTGGTGCCTTGCAGCGGCAGGAACTGGCTGGTGCCGCCGGTATCGTCACGGTTGAACTGGCCGAGGAAGGTCAGTTTGCTGTCGTCGGCAATGTTCCAGGTCAGGCTGGGCGCCAGGTTGAAACGCTGGTCGTCCATATGCTCGATAACGGTGCCACTGTCACGGCCGGTACCGCTGAAACGGTAGAGAAAGCGACCTTCATCGTCGATCTTGCCGGTGCTGTCGAAGCTGATCTGCTTGTGGTTGTAGTTACCGACTTGCACCTGCACTTCATGGCTGCTTTCGGCCTGCGGACGGCGGCTGACGGCATCCACCAGGCCGCCGGGCGGGGTCTGGCCATACACTGCCGAGGCCGGGCCGCGCAGCACGGCGACGCGTTCCAGGTTCCAGGTTTCCAGTTTGGGCATGGCGTAGCTGCCCTTGGGCAGTGGCAGGCCGTCGAGCATCTGGATCGGTTCGAAACCGCGGATTTTCATCCAGTCGGCGCGGCTGTCGCTGCCGTAGCTGCTGGCGATGACACCCGGCATATAGCGCACGGCGTCATCGAGGTTCTGCACCTTGCGGTCCTGCATCTGCTCACGGGTGGCGACGGAGATCGAGCGCGGGGTTTCCAGCAACGGCGTGTCGGTCTTGGTGCCAGTCGCGGTGCGGTTGGCCAGATAACCTCGGGACGGGCCCCAGGCGCTCTCGGCGGCCTGTTCGCTGGCTGTCACGGTCACGTCCGGCAACGCCATTGCTGCTTCTGCCGCAGGGGCCAGGCTGTAGGCGCCGCCGTTGCCGCCCTGCAGCTGCAGGCCGGTGCCACGCAGCGCCTGATTGAGGGCTTCGATGGCTTCGTAGTCGCCGCTGACCGGTGCCGAGTTCTTGCCCTCGGTCAGGGCCGGATCGATGCTCAGGGTCACGCCGGCCTGGCTGGCGATCTGGTTGAGCGTGGCTGCCAGAGGACCGGAAGGCAGTTGGTAGACCTCGGCATGGGCCAGCCCGGCATGGCCGGCGAAGGCGATGGTCAGGGCCAACAGCGTGTGGCGGAAAGGGGCAGGGCGGAAGGACATTGCGAACGTCTCCTAAGAGTTAATGTATCTCAATGTCCTTTTGCCGAAGCAGGAAAGAAAAATGACAGGGGCGGAGAAAATTATTTTTCTGCCGGCACCACACGAGTCCACCAGGGGCCCAATTGCTCGGTACGCACGGGCAGGCTCAGCGCCAAAGCGGCCAGCGCCTTGTCGCTGTCGTGCAGTGGGAAGCTGCCGCTGATACGCAGCCCGGCCAGGCTCGGGTCGAGGCTCAGATAGCCACTGCGGTATTCGCCGAGCTGATCGATCAGGCGTTGCAGGGGCAGGTTGTCCGCCACCAGCATGCCGCGACTCCAGGCGTCGGCGCCGATGGGCGCTGGGTGGCTGTCGCTGAGGTGCTGGCTGTCCATGCGCACCTGTTCGCCGCTGTGGATGATGCGTTCCTGCGAGCCTGCCAGCGGCCTGGCAGCGACCGCCGACTGCAGCACGATCAGTTCGGTCGCAGTACCTTCGCGCCGGACCAGGAAGCGCGTCCCCAGCGCACGCAGTCGTCCCTGCTCCGTTTCGACGATGAAGGGGCGGGTATCGCCCTTGGCGGTCTGGATCAGGATTTCGCCGCTGCGCAGGTGCAGGCGTCGTTCGTTGTCGTCGAATTCGATATCCAGCGCACTGCGGCTGTTGAGACGCACCTGGCTGCGGTCGGCGAGCAGCAGGTCGCGTTGTTCTCCGCTAGCGGTATGGTAGTCGGCGAGGTAATCGCCAAGCGGGCGCTGCTGAGCCAGCAGCACCAGCGTTATGCCCGCGGCCAGCAGCAGACCCAGGGCGCTACCGCCAAGGCGGCGCAGGCTGCGGCGACGGCTGACGCTGCTCTGTAACAGGGCGCGTCGCGCCATCGGCGTGCTGGCGGCAGAAAGCTGCTGGTCGATGCCGCCGAGGCGTCGCCAGACCAGGCCATGCTCCGGGTGCGCGGCCAGCCAGTGGGCGAAGTCGTGGCGTTGCTGCTCGCTGGCTTCGCCCGAGTCCAGGCACAGCTGCCAGGCGATGGCTTCATCGAGCACGCGAGCCGAGACCTGGCTCATTGCGGCGCTCCGTACAGCGCGATGTAGCACTGGCGCAGGCCTTGGGCGAGGTATTGACGCACGCGCGACGGCGAGACGCCAAGGCGCTCGGCGATCTCGGCATGACCGAGGCCATCCAGACGGTTATAGAGGAACGCTGCGCGTGCCTTGCTCGACAACTGGCCGAGCAGGTGATCGATCTCGGCCAGTTGCTCCAGGGCCAGGGCCTGTTCTTCCGGGCTGGGTTGCACGGCTTGCGGAGCCAGCGCGAGCTCTTCCAGATAGGCACGTTCCAGCGCATGGCGGCGAAACTGGTCGACTAGCAGCCCCTTGGCGATGGTGGTGAGCAGGGCTCTGGGCTCGCGCGGGCTGTGCAGGTCGGCGCGACCGAGCAGGCGGACGAAGGTGTCCTGGCTCAGGTCTTCGGCGCGCTGCGCGCAGTTCAGGCTTTTGCGCAGCCAGCCGAACAGCCACTCACGGTGATCGCGATAAAGCAGACCGACCAGCTGCTGATTGCTGGAATCCTGAACCGACACGCGCACCTCGCGAGATCTAAGTTAAGGTGATAATGATTCGCATATGATTGCAGAGGTCGTGTCAGGGTGCAATCACGCGTTGGCGTGGCATGACCGGTGGCCCGAAGGGCAGGGGAAGGACGGCAAGAAAATTGCGGATGCAGGAGCGAGTGCGGCTCGTAAAGGGCGCGGGTTCGCGAGCAGAGCTCGCTCCTACGGGGGAGTGTGACGATGATGCTTAGGTGCGTTCCTGGCGGCTGCGGGCCAGGGCGTGATTGACTTCCAGCCAACCCTGCACGGTCTCTTCGCTCATCTCGCCGAACACGCGCTGTAGCAGGCGTGCTTGTTCGCGGCGCAGGGCCTGTTCCAGTTTGGCGCCTTCGGCGGTGAAGCCGAGCACACGCTTGCGTTTGTCGTCCGCGGCAGCCTCGCTCTGCACCAGATTCATCTCGATCAGCTGGCGCAACGGCATGTTCAGCGCCTGCTTGCTCACGCCCAGGTAACCCAGCAGCTCAGTCATGTTCAGGCCCGGGTACTTGGCGATGAAAAACAGAATGCGGTGATGCACGCGTGACAGGCCGCGCTTGGCGAGCATCTCGTCGGGCTTGGCAGTGAAGGCCTGGTAGCCGAAGAAGAAGGCTTCCATGGCGGCCTGCTGAGCGGCGGAATTCTTGATGACCTGCGCCCCATGACGGCCGGCCTGCGTGCCCTCGGCGGGTGACGTCAAAAACTTCTCGGAGAAATTTTTTAGGTCAGTCATATTGACGTATCTCTGGTCGGCGGCGTAGTTTCGGTCAAGCAGTTTGACTTAATTCCAACGACTTTTGCACCCCAGGACATCCCATGGCCTTCTCCGAACGCATCGCCCGCCTGAAAAGCTCCCTGATCCGTGAAATTCTTGCCGCGGCGCAGCGTCCGGAAGTGATGTCCTTTGCCGGTGGCCTGCCGGCCGAGCCGATGCTGCCGAAGGTGGACTGGGCCGAGATGCCGGCGAGCATGGGCCAGTACGGCATGAGCGAAGGTGAGCCGGCGCTGCGCGAGGCCATCGCTGCCGAGGCGCGTGCCCTGGGCGTACCCTGCGATGCCAGCCAGGTGCTGATCGTTAGCGGCTCGCAGCAGACCTTGGACCTGGCGTCCAAGCTGTTCATCGATCCGGGCACCGAAGTGCTGCTCGAAGCGCCGACTTACCTGGCTGCCCTGCAGGCCTTTCAACTGTTCGGCGCCGACTGCATCAGCGTACCGCAGGAGGCCGACGGCCCCGAGCTGGCGGCTCTGCGTCAGCGTCTGGAAAACCACAAGCCGGCTTTCGCCTACCTGATCCCGACCTTCCAGAATCCGTCTGGCACCCGTTACAGCGAAGCCAAGCGTGAAGCCGTGGCGGCCCTGCTCGACGAGTTCGGCGTGACCCTGATCGAGGACGAGCCTTACCGCGAGCTGGTGTTCGATGCCGGTAGCGCCACCCCCATCGTCAGCCGCCTCAAGAAGGCCAGCTGGATCTACACCGGCACCGTGTCCAAGACGCTACTGCCGGGCCTGCGTGTGGGCTACCTGATCGCCACCAAGGACCTGTATCCGCACCTGCTGCGCCTGAAGCAGTCGGCTGACCTGCACACCAACCGCATCGGTCAGTGGCAGGCGCTGCAGTGGTTGGGCAGCGAGCAGTACCGCGGCCACCTGGCCGAGCTGCGCGACTTCTACCGCATTCGTCGCGACGCCATGCAGACTGCGCTGCTGGAGCACTTCGGCGATCTGGCTGACTGGCAGATCCCTCAGGGTGGCCTGTTCTTCTGGCTGACCCTGAAGCAGCCGCTCGACACCCGCACGCTGCTCGACGCGGCGCTGGCGCAGAACGTCGCCTTCATGCCGGGCGAGCCGTTCTTCATCGATCCGGACGCCAACCCAGGCCACCTGCGACTGAACTTCAGCCACGTGGCGCCAGAGCGCCTGAGCGAGGGGCTGCGCCGGTTGGCGACGGTAATTCAAGAGGCACAGGCGAAGTAGAGACTTGTAGTGTAGGAGCCAGCTTGCTGGCGATGCACTTGCTAAGACGGATCGCCGGCAAGCCGGCTCCTACAGGTAAAAGAAGGAAACACGGGGAGGGCAACGCGATGTTTAAGGTCTACGGCGACTACCGCTCGGGCAACTGCTACAAGGTCAAGCTGATGCTGCATCTGCTGGGCAAGGAGTACCAGTGGATTCCCATCGATATCCTCAAGGGCGAGACACAGAGCGAAGCCTTCCTGGCCAAGAACCCCAACGGCAAGATCCCGGTGCTGGAGCTGGAAGACGGCACCTGTCTGTGGGAGTCCAACGCCATCCTCAATTTCCTCGCCGATGGCAGCGAGTTCCTGCCGACCGAGCCGCGCTTGCGTACCCAGGTGCTGCAGTGGCAGTTCTTCGAGCAGTACAGCCACGAGCCCTACGTTGCGGTGGCGCGTTTCATCCAGCTCTATCAGGGCATGCCCGAGGAACGCCGCGAGGAGCACGCGCGCTGCCTGAAGCTCGGCTACAAGGCCCTGAAGGTGATGGAGAAGCAGCTCGAACGTACGCCCTATCTGGTCGGCGAGCATTACTCCATCGCCGATATTGCCCTGTATGCCTACACGCACGTGGCTCACGAGGGCGGCTTCAGCCTCGAAGCCTTCCCGGCGGTTCGCGCCTGGCTCGATCGCGTCGCCAGTCACCCACGCCACGTGACTATGCTCGGCTGATCACGGTTCGGCGATGGCCTGCGTCCGTGAGGCGCAGCGCTGCCGCCATACCAAGGGGCTCAATCCGGTCTCGCGGCGAAAGGTGCGGGTGAAATGCGACTGGTCGCAGAAGCCGTGGGCGTGGGCGATCTGCGTCAACGGCTGGTCGGTGGCCAGCATCATCTCCCTGGCCGCCTCGATGCGCTTGCGTGCCACATAGGCCAGTGGCGTGATGCCGAAGGTCTGTTTGAACACATGGGAAAAATGGCTGCTGCTCAGTTTGAGTTGGGCGGCCAGATCGCAGGTGCGAATGGCAGCGGCCAGGTTGTCGCTGATGTACTGATCCAGGCGTCGCGTCTGCCAGCGTGTCAGACCGTTCGCGCAATGACCAATGCCACACTGCTTGTTGGCGTTGACCTGGCGTAGCAGCGTCATGGCCTGCTCGACCTGCAGGTAGGCGTTTTGCGTGTCCACCAGCAACTGCGTTTCCGCCTCCGCGAGCAAGGCTGCGATACGGTCCAGTAGCTGCGGGTCGTGCCCGGCCTGGTGCAGGCAGGGCGTAATTGCCTGAAGTTCGCCGAACGAGCCCATTGCCAGCCTCCTTGTCTTATTGGTTGTAAAGCATGCGCGGCGCAGTCGGCGGCGCACAGCTCACAAGGAGGGGAAGGGTGACAACACTAAAGTGGGGTGCCGATCTCCAGCACGCCGCGTTGCACGGCGATGGCCACGGCGTGGGTGCGATTGTTGGCGCCGAGCTTGTCCATGATCAGGCGCATATGGCCTTTGACCGTGTCTTCGGTGATACGCAGTTGCAGCGCAATATCGCGATTTGAATAACCCAGAGCTGCTGCCTGCAGAACCTCCACTTCGCGTGGACTGAGGCACTGCTGGCCGATGTGCTGGGCCAGGTCGGCGGCGATCTCGGGCGGAATATGGCGTTTGCCGGCGGCCAGACTGCGAATGGTCTCCACCAGCTCCTTGCGCAGCGTGCTTTTCAGCAGATAGGCCTGCGCGCCAGCCTGGATCGCATGCAGCGCACGCACGTCACCGCGATAGGTAGTAAGGATGGCGATGCGTGCATCCGGGCATTCGCCGCGAATCGCCAGGATGCTGTCGATGCCGTTCATATGGGGCATCTGCAGGTCCATCAGGGTGACGTCGGGGCGTAGCTGACGAAAACATTCCAGTGCTTCACGACCATCGCTGGCTTCGCCGACCAGATCGATATCCGCCTGCCCGGCGAGCACGGCAGCGATGCCCTCGCGCAGCAGAGGGTGGTCGTCGGCGACCAGCACACGGATGGGGTTGGCAGCGGTCATGACTGCGAGCTCCTGATCAATCGTTTCCAGTTTAGCCAGCGCCGCGCACGAGGGGGCGACTGGCGATAGGCCAATGGTCCGGCCAGGGTCAGCCTGACATGGCAGCCGTGGCCGGGGGCGCTGTCGATATTAAGCGTGCCGCCAATCTTGGCGGCGCGTTCGTACATGCCTTTCAGGCCCCAGTGATCGACCGGCTCTGCGCCCAGCAGGTATTCGGCCAGCAGGCCGCGGCCATCGTCGCTAACGTGCAGTGAAAACTGCCGGGGATGGTAATCCAGCTGCACGCGAACATGACGAGCCCTGGCATGACGGAAGGCATTGCTGACCGCCTCGCGGGCGAGTTGGCTGATCTCGTCATGTACCACCGGATGGAGGGCGCAGGGTGTGCCTGCAATCTCGACCCGATACTCGGTATCGGTATGTTCGTGCAATTGATCGAGTTCGTGCAGCGTCTTTGGCAAGTCGTTCAACGCCTCCTGTGCGTGGCGCAGGTTGCGTACCCGCTCACGACCTTCGGCGATCACCTGATCGGCACGATCCAGGGCATTCTCCAGCTTGCCTCGCGCCGGCTGGTCGGCTGGCAGACTGTCTGCCGCGGCCTGCACGTGGAGCATCAGCCCCTGCACGCCCTGCAGCAAGGTGTCGTGTAACTCGCGGGCGATGCGCTCACGCTCGTTGTGGCGTTCTTCCAGACGTGTGCGCAGGCGTTCGGCTGCGCGCTGCATGTTATTGCGATAGAGCAGGTGCAGGGTCAGCAGCACGACCAGTGCCATGCTCAGGATGAACAGCGGATGGCGGTAGAACACCTGGTCGATGCTGAAGCTGAGTTCGGCATCCTCCTCGCTGGCCACGCCATTCTGATTGAGTGCGCGTACGCGAAAGCGATAGTCGCCGGCGTGCAGGCCGGTATAGGTCGCCTCGCGCTGACGTCCGGCGGAATGCCATTCGCTGTCGAATCCATCGAGACGGTAGAGAAAATGCAGGCCCTCTGGTGCGGACAGGCTCAGGGCACCGTATTGGATGACCAGGCGTTTGCTGTCTGCGGGCAGGGTTGGTGGCGTTCGCAAGGAGATGGTCGCACCGTCAGCCAGTAACGAGTCGATACGCACCTTGGGCGGCTTGTAGCTATGAATCTCCCGATCCGGACTCAAGCCGGCCACGCCGTTGCGGGTGACGAACCACAGGCGACCATCGCTGCTGCGCACGGCTGTTGGCAGAGCGAGCACCTGGTGCGGGTCGTTGGCGAGCCCGCCTTGCAGGTCGTAGGTACGGTAATGGATATGGTGCTTGGGATTGTTCAGCGCCTTTGCGATCTCTTCGGCCGGTAACTGAAAGACGCCACCTTTGCCTTGCAGCCAGAGATCTTCGCCCCGAGGGCCGGTAACCGGGATGATCGCGTAGAGATTGTCGAACAGCCCACTCTCGCTCAGCGGCAGATGCTGGAAACGCTTGCCATCGAAGCGCGCCAGGCCGCGTTGGCCACCGAACCAGCTGTGGTCCTGCGAATGGGCCATCGCCGTAACATGGCCAATATCCAGCCCATCGGCGCTGCCCCAGTGGCGCTCACCCTGATCGTCATGGCTGACGATCAGGTTGTTGCGATAGCCGAACCAGCGTCTGCCATCAGGGGCGAGGGCAGAGCTCACCGGCATCAGTTTTGCCGGGTCCGCGCTGGGGGCAGGAAGCAGTTGCCAGTTGCCATCGCGCAGCACGTAGAGGCCCTGACGGTTGAGCGAGAGCCAGAGCGCGCCCTGATCATCGATCAGCAGGGTGCGCACCGAGGAATCCAGATCACGCTCGACCGGCAGGGCGGAGACTTTTTCCAACTGCTCGCCAGTGATGCGCCAGATACCCTCGGAGCCGGCCAGCCAGACAGAGCCTCCAGGATCTTTGCTGATCGCGCTGATCGGTGTACGCAACGGCAGCTCGTGCAAACCCTGTGCATCCAGGCGCATGAGCGGCAGGTTGCTGCTGGCGGCCCAGAGATTGCCGGTGTCATCGGCTGCAATCGCCAGGTTGTGCGCCTCGGGCGGAAGGCCTGAAGGACGTAGAGGGCGTTCGCGCAGCCGATCAAGCCCGTTCTGCGTGCCGATCCACAGACTGCCTTCGCTGTCTTCCAGCAGCGGCCAGGCGAAGTTGGAGCTCAGACCATCACGTGAAGAAAGTCGCTCGATATCATCGAAGCTGCCGCTGCCATGCTCGTTGGGATTGGCCACATGCAGCAAACCGCCGCCAGCGGTGCTCAGCCAGAGGCAGCCATGTTGGTCGAACAGCATGGCGTTGGCTCTTTCGCCAAGGGCTATGTGGGTCGCCTGCAGTTGCGGCTGATCGATCTTTACCCGCAGCAGGCTCTCGCGGTCGCGCTCGATCAACCACAGTGCACCGTCAGCGGCTTGCGCGATCTGGCGAGTACGTTGGCTGCGAATGCCGGTGTCGTGCAGCGTCTGGGCGCCAGGCGGCAGCACATAAAGGCGTTGTTCATCGGCCACCCAGAGACGGTCACTGCTGTCGACGAAGACGCTGTAGGCATTCTCGCCGATAAAGCCTTGTGCGATGCCCAGTTGCTGCCAGCGCTTGCCATCGAAACGCATCAGGCCGTCGTTGGCTGCAGCCCAGACGCTGCCGTCTGCCGTCTGTGCCAGGGCGTAGATCACGCCGCGGGCCAGATCGAAGCTGCTGGGTTGTTCCTCCACCGATGCGATCAGGTGAACGCCGCCGTTGCGCAGGCCGACCCAAAGCCCGGAGTCGCTGGCCAGCAGGCTGGAGACGATGCCCAGTTCCTGGCCAGCGGGTGTGCGATATCGGGTGAAGTCGAAGCCATCGAAGCGATACAGAGAGTCGTGAGTGCCCAGCCACAGATAGCCATCCCGGGCTTCGGCCAAAGCGCCAATCTGGCTAGGGCTGTCGTCGTTGAGCGTCCAGCGCCGATGTTCCAGTTGCTGCTCCAGAGCGCTTCTGTCGGCCAGCGCGGCAGCGCTGAAAAGCACCAGGCAAAACAGGCTTGCCAGGAGGCCGAGGCGAGCTTGTGGGGTGTGTGATTTAAAAACGTCCAACTTGGTTCTGAACCCATTCGATGCTGTAGTCGGCAATTCTTTCCCAACCGGGTTCGGCGATCAGCCAGTGGCTGTAGCCGGGGAACTGCTTGAAGCTGGTGATGGCTGAAGAGCCTCGGTGGCGACGATAGAGGGCGGCCACTACGTTGGCGCGAACGGTGTGGGAATTGCCTGCAGCCAGCAGCAGCAGAGGTGCACGTTCGCCGTTGGTGAAATCGACGGTGCTACCGATGCCCAGCGCAGCCTCGACGAACACCCGGCCAGGCGCCGGAACAATGTGGCGCGCATAGGCAGCGCTTTGCTCTGCAGGTGTCAGCGTTTGCGCCATATTGCGCGCGAAATACTGCGGTGTCATGTACAGAAGGTTACGCCAACCCACCCAGGGCAACAGCCATGGCCAGGTGCTATACAAGCCCAGCAAACCGGCGCGCGGTGGCAGTGGGTCGATGGCGATGCCGGCCTGGCCCAGGCCGCGGTCGAGCAGCAATTGCACCAGCAGACCACCGAGATCATGGCCAATCAGTAACGGCGGCTGCTCCAGGTTGCGTACCAGTGTTTCGTAGTGGGTGAGGAGGGCGCTGATGCCGGGTTGTCGACCACCTTCGGCAACCGGCCAAGGCGGCGCCGTGCAGCGATAACCGCAGGCGCTGAAGCGTCTCTGAAATGGCTCCCAGATCGCTGGTGTGAGCCAGGTGCCGTGAATGAACAGGGCGTGACGAGGCATGTTGCACTCAACCTGTCACGCCCTGGTTCGGGCAGTTGCCGTCCTCAGGGGGTGGCATGGAGCACATCCTTGGCTGGCATTAGAAAATGTTCGATATGCACGGGCACGTCCGGGTTCTGGAAATGCCTGGCAGCAGCCTCGATGCGTTGCTCGGCGCGCGTTACCCGACCGTGGTGACGCAGGTGTTCGAGCCAGGACTCATCAAAGAAGAACTCCTGCCAGTGCCGTGGATTCTCGCTGTTCTGTACCAGCCCCCAGGAGAACGCGCCGTTGCGTCTGCGCATGCGGGCGACCTCGGCCATCGCCTGGCGGAAGTCAGGTGCATGCTCCGGCGCGATGTCGTACTGCAGCGTGACCATCACCGGGCCGCGTTCCAGATCGGCTTCGTCAGCCAGGATCGGCGCAGGCCAGTGCAGCGACGGCGCGAGATCTTCGCTTTCGGTTACCGGCAGTGGGAAATGCAGCGTCAGCAGCAAGCCCAGCGCCAGGCAACCAGCCGCGGCCAACAGTGCGACCGAAATCGACGCCTGGCTGGCGACATAACCCCAGAGCGCACCGCCAGCGGCCATGCTGCCGAAGAACACCAGGATATACACCGACAGCGCGCGGGCTCTCACCCAATCCGGCACCGAGGTCTGCGCGCTGACCTGCAGGCTCGACAGTACGGCGATCCAAGCCGCGCCGCTGAGCAGCATCACCGGTAGCAGCACGGCGAAGTCACGCACCCAGGCCAGGGCCAGCAGCACCAGTGCGTAGAGCACGCTGGCAATGGCCACCAGTTTGTTGGCGCTTGTGCGCTCACGCAGTTTGGGCAGCAGCATGGCGCCAAGTACTGCGCCGATACCAACGCTACCCAGCAGCAGTCCAAAGTCGCTAGCGCTGCCCTGTAGCTCGCCGCGCACGATCAACGGCAGCAGCGACATGCCGGCGCTGGCGCCGACGAAGAACGCCGCGGCGCGTACCAGTACTGCCTGCAGTGGTTTCGATGCGCGGCTATAGCGCCAGCCGGCGCGTATGGCGCCCAGCAGGCGCTCGGCCGGGAAGCTGGCGACCTGGCGCTCGCGCTTCCAGGTCAGCAGCACCGCCATCACCGCGAAGAACGACAGGGCATTGAGGGCGAAGGTCGCCCAGGGACCGCTCAAGCTGACCAGTACCCCGGCGATTGCCGGGCCGAGTGCGCGGGCGACATTGATGCCGAGGCTGGACAGGGCTATGGCCGAGGGCAGGTCGCGCTTGCTTACCAGCTCTGGCGTCAGCGCCGACCAGGCCGGCATCATCAAGGCGGTACCGACGCCCATGGCCAGGGTCATGCCCAGCAGCAGCCAGACCGTGGTCAGCCCGAGCAGTGTCAGGGTGGCCAGCAGCGTCGCCACTGCCGCCATCCACAACTGCACGCCAAGCAGGTAGCGACGCTTGTCGATGATGTCGGCCATGGCCCCGGCCGGCAGCGCCAAAAGGAACATCGGCGCGGAGCCGGCGACCTGTACCAGCGCCACGTGCATGGGATTGGTCGACAGGCTGGTCATCAGCCAGCCGGCACCCACCTCGTGCATCCAGGTGCCGATGTTCGAGGCGATGCTGGCCAGCCACAGCCAGCGGAAGGTGCTGTGCTTGAGTGCGCCCCAGGGCGAAGGTTTATCGCTGGCCATGTCAGAAGGCAAAGCACGAGCAGCCGAAGGCGCCCCAGAAGCCCTGGTGGTCGCTCACAGGTATGCTGCTGCGGCGTGCGCGGTCATGCTGGTGCTGATGCACCGCGCATGAGCCGATGCACTGGTGGATGCTGGCGGCCATGGGCGCCGCTGTCGGCTTCCAGTGCCCAGGCACCAGGGCCACCGGCGACCAGTCCGGCAGTACCGGCAGCGTCGGCGGGGCGAGCTTGTCGAACTCGCCGGTGCCATGCACCACCTTGCCGCCGACGATGGTCAGCACCGATTCCAGCCACTTGATCTGCTCTTCCTCGATGCTGAAGAAGTCCGCGCTCAAGGCCACCACATCGGCCAGCTGCCCCACCTTGATCTGACCCTTCTTGCCCTGTTCGCTGGAGAACCAGGCGCTGCCGTGGGTGAACAGCTGCAGCGCGGTGGCGCGCGACAGGCCCTGCGGGGTGAGCGTGGTGCCGCCAACGGTCTTGCCGCTGACCAGCCAGTACAGCGCCGTCCAGGGGTTATAGCTGGCCACGCGGGTGGCGTCGGTACCGCCGCCGACCGGCACGCCTTCGGCCAGCATGCGCTGGATCGGCGGGGTAGCTTCGGCGGCTTTGGCGCCGTAGCGGTCGATGAAGTACTCACCCTGGAAGGCCATGCGGTGCTGGATGGCGATGCCGCCACCGAGTGCGCGTACCCGCTCGATATTGCGCGGGCTGATGGTCTCGGCATGGTCGAACAGCCAGGGCAGGCCGTTGAACGGCATGTCGCGGTCGACCTTCTCGAACACGTCGAGCATGCGCGAGATGGATTCGTCATAGGTGGCGTGCAGGCGGAACGGCCAGCGTTGCTCGACCAGATGACGCACCACCGGCTCCAGATCGGCTTCCATGCTCGGCGCCAGATCCGGGCGCGGCTCGACAAAATCCTCGAAGTCGGCAGCGGAGAACACCAGCATCTCGCCGGCGCCGTTGTGGCGCAGGAAATCATCGCCCTGGCGCAGCTTGACGCTGCTGGTCCAGTTCTTGAAGTCTGTCAGCTCTTCCTTGGGCTTCTGGGTAAACAGGTTGTAGGCGATGCGCACGGTGAGCTGATCCTTGTCGGCCAGCTCCTGGATCACCTGGTAGTCGTCGGGGTAGTTCTGGTAACCGCCACCGGCGTCGATGGCACTGGTCACGCCCAGGCGGTTGAGCTCGCGCATGAACTGGCGGGTGGAGTTGACCTGGTACTCCAGCGGCAACTTCGGCCCCTTGGCCAGGGTGGCGTAGAGGATCAGCGCATTGGGCCGGGCGATCAGCATGCCGGTGGGCTCGCCACTGGCGTCGCGCTGGATCTCGCCACCGGGCGGGTTCGGTGTGTTCTTGTCGTAGCCCACGGCGCGCAATGCCGCGCGGTTGAGCAGGGCGCGGTCATAAAGGTGCAGGACGAACACCGGGGTGTCCGGCGCCGCCTTGTTCAGTTCATCCAGGGTCGGCAGGCGTTTCTCGGCGAACTGGAATTCGGTCCAGCCGCCGACCACGCGCACCCACTGCGGCGTCGGCGTACGGTCGGCCTGGTCCTTGAGCATGCGCAGGGCATCGGCCAGCGACGGCACGCCTTCCCAGCGCAGCTCCAGGTTGTAGTTGAGGCCGCCACGAATCAGGTGCAGGTGCGAGTCGTTGAGGCCGGGAATCACCGTGCGCTTTTGCAGGTCGATCACGCGCGTGGCATCGCCGCGCAGGGCCATGGCCTCAGCGTCACTGCCGACGGCGACGAAGCGCCCGTCCTTGATGGCCACGGCGCTGGCCTGGGGTTTTTCGCGGTCGACCGTGTGCAGGCGGCCGTTGTAGAGAATGAGATCGGCACTCATGTTGCCTCCCGATGAACTGGTGGATGAGTCGCTGGCCATGGCCGCAAAGGGCAGGGCTGACCACAATGCCCCGGCCGCGCCAAGGACGCTGCTGGTGGCGAGAAAGTGGCGGCGTTTCGGGTCGGAGGGGTCCTGGCTCATGGTCGATCCTCGTCTACGGTTGGGTTCAGCCAGGCGTCGAACAGCCGCGTGGCCATGGGCATGAACAGGTACACCACGAGCAGGACGATGCTCAGGGTGATCACGACGTTGCTCGGCAGGTAAGCGCCGAGCCAGGGAATATGGTGGAACAGCGGCTGCCAGAGCAGCGGCACCAGCAGGCTCAGAGGCAGGATCACCAGAAAGGTGACGCAGGCCTGTTTCCAGCGGGGCGGCGGCGCCTGCGCGCTTTCCGGCATGAACCAGAATTCCTTGCCCTGGGCGATCTCCAACTGGTCACCTGCGCGCAGCAGCGGTTCGACCTCGGCGATCAGCTGGCGTCTTTGCTCCGACTCGATCCAGCCCTGCAGCTGCTGCAGGCTGGCGAAACGCAGCACGCAGGTGAATTGCGCCACGCAGGGCTGGCGGCTGCGTACCACGTCCACGCCGAGGTGGCCGGGGCATTGGCTGGCGGTGGCGATGATGCGTCGTAACCAGGCCTCGTAATGTGGCACGTGGCTGGGGCGAACCTGATGGCGCACCACCAGGGTGACGGTTTCCGCTTGCGTCTCGCTCATGCTGGAGACTCTGCTCGAGGCCTTGGTCTTGTCGATCCAGCGGCGCGCACCGATGCGCGCTGCTGGTCGAGTCGAGGGCGTTTCCGCCGTCATGAGATCAGATGGGCGCCGCTACAGGGGCCAGGGTCGGGCCGTGCTCGACACGCTCAGGCGCCTTGTGGACCATGGTGTAGGCGTAGTCCACGCCCATGCCGTAGGCGCCGGAGTGCTCCTTGACCAAGGCCATGACGGCGTCGTAGGTGTCGCGATTCTTCCAGTCGCGTTGCCACTCCAGCAGCACCTGTTGCCAGGTCACCGGCACCACGCCGGCCTGGATCATGCGCTGCATGGAGTAGTCGTGGGCAGCCTGCGAGGTGCCGCCGGAGGCGTCGGCGACCATGTAGATCTCGTAGCCGGCGTCGTGCATGGCGGAAAGGGCGAAGGTGGTGTTGCACACCTCGGTCCACAGGCCGGAAACGATGACCTTGTTGCGGCCGTTCTTCTTCAGCGCGTCACGGACTTTCTGGTCGTCCCAGGAGTTCATCGAGGTACGTTCGAGCAGCGGCGCGTCGGGGAATACGGCGAGCAGTTCGGGGTAGGTGTGGCCGGAGAAGCTCTCGGTCTCGACCGTGGTGATGATGGTCGGCACGTTGAAGATCTTGGCCGCCTTGGCCAGGCCCACGGTGTTGTTCTTCAGGGTTTGCCGATCGATGCTCTGCACGCCGAAGGCCATTTGCGGCTGCTGGTCGATGAAGATCAGCTGGCTGTTGTGCGGGGTCAGGACTTCGGTTTTTGGATTGCTCATAGCGGTTACCTGTCGGTGAGGCGGTGGACGATGCACGCATCCCGTCGGTCGTTGCCGTCGGGGAGACGAAAGGACTATTGCAGAGCGGCCGCCGCCTGGATTGGATGTAACTGCGGTTCTGGTATCGGGCTGTGGCGTTCAGGCCAGGTGTTCGCGCAACGCCGCGCCAGCCTGCTGCATGGCAGTGCGTACCGCAGGCACCGCGGCGATCACGTTGAGCAGGCCGTAGTCGTGGATCATGCCGTTGTAGCGCACCGCGCTGACCGCGCTGACCGCGACGCCGGCGGCGCCCAGGCGACGGGCGTAGGCTTCGCCTTCGTCGCGCAGCACGTCCATCTCGGCGCTCTGCACCATGGCCGGTGGCAGGCCTTGTAGCTGTTCCAGGCTGGCGCGCAGCGGCGAGGCGTGGATCTCGTTACGCGGCTTCGGGTCGGTGGTGTAGTTGTCCCAGAACCACTCCATCATGCCGCGGGTGAGAAAATGTCCCTCGGCGAACTGGTTGTAGGAGGCGTTGTTGAAGCTGGCGTCGGTCACCGGCCACAGCAGCAGCTGAAAACGCAGCTTCGGCGTACCAGCCTCTTTCGCCTTGATGGCGACCACGGCGGCCATATTGCCGCCGACACTGTTGCCGGCCACGGCCAGGCGCGAGCCGTCGACACCGATCTGGTTACCGTTGTCAGCCACCCACTTCGTGGCGGCATAGGCCTGGTTAATCGCAGTCGGGTATTTCGCTTCGGGCGAGGGGGTGTAGTCGACGTAGACTGCCGCGGCGCCGGAATGCACCACCAGGTCGCGGATCAGCCGTGCGTGGGTGGGGTAGTCGCCCAGCACCCAGCCGCCACCGTGGAAGAACATGAAACTCGGCAGGTTGCCCTGGCTGCCCACCGGGCGGACTACCACCAGCTTGAGCGTCTGGCCGGCAGCCTCGATGCTGTGTTCACGGGTTTCCACGGCCGCTAGATCGACCTCGACCGAGGCTTGCGCGCCCACCAGCACAGCGCGGGCTTCCGCAGGCGATAGCCGTTCCAGGGGCGTGCCGCCACCGGCGGCCAAGGCTTCGAGAAAGGATTGCGTGTTGCGTTCGACGCCGGGACTGCCGGCGCCCAGGTTGGGGGAAGGCTGCATGGCGATTCACCTCATGATGGCTGAAGGAGCTGTAGCGCTACTGCGTCGCGCATCTTCTGCCCTTGCGGTCGATCCGGCTTGTACCGGCCTGCCGTTTTGGCATCAGGCTGCTGCCGGGCTGCTAGAGTGAGAGCGGAGTCGCTGGCGTCCGCACGAGGTGGGCATGACAGGGGAAAGTCGCAAGCTGGGCCTGGGGTCGCTGACCGCGCTGGTGGTGGGCTCGATGGTCGGTGGCGGGATCTTCTCGCTACCGCAGAACATCGCCGCGCGGGCCGATGTCGGCGCGGTGCTGATCGGCTGGGGCATTACCGCGGTGGGCATGCTGGCGCTGGCCTTCGTGTTCCAGGGCCTGGCCAACCGCAAGCCGCAGCTCGATGGCGGGGTGTACGTCTACGCCAAGGCGGGCCTCGGCGACTACATGGGTTTTTCCTCGGCCTGGGGTTACTGGATCAGCGCCTGGCTGGGCAATGTCGGCTACTTCGTCCTGCTGTTCTCGACCCTGGGTTATTTCTTCCCGGTCTTCGGCCAGGGCAACACGCCGCTGGCCATCGCCTGCGCCTCGGGGTTGCTGTGGTGCGTGCACGCCCTGGTGCTGCGCGGCATCAAGGAGGCGGCGCTGATCAACCTGATCACCACCGTGGCCAAGCTGGTGCCGATCCTGCTGTTCATCGCCATCGTCGGCCTGGCCTTCGACCGCGACATCTTCACCCGTGACATCTGGGGCCGCAGCAACCCGCAGTTCGGCGGCGTGCTGGAGCAGGTGCGCAACATGATGCTGGTCACCGTGTTCGTGTTTATCGGCATCGAAGGGGCGAGCGTGTACTCGTCGCGTGCCGAGCGCCGCCGCGATGTGGGCAAGGCCACGGTGATCGGCTTTCTCGGCGTGCTGGTGCTGCTGATGCTGGTCAACCTGCTGTCGCTGGGGGTGATGAGCCAGCCCGAGCTGGCGGCGCTGCAGAACCCGTCCATGGCCGGAGTGCTGGAGCATGTGGTGGGGCGTTGGGGGGCGGTACTGATCAGCATCGGCCTGGCGGTGTCGCTGCTCGGTGCGTTGCTGTCGTGGGCGCTGCTGTGCGCCGAAATCCTCTTCGTCTGTGCCAAGGACGGCACCATGCCGGCCTTCCTGCGCCGGGAGAACGCCAATCAGGTGCCGGTCAACGCGCTGTGGCTGACCAACGGCATGATCCAGCTGTTCCTGCTGATCACCCTGTTTTCCCAAGGCACCTACCTGTCGCTCATCTACCTCGCGTCGTCGATGATTCTGGTGCCCTACCTGTGGTCGGCGGTCTATGCGCTGCTGCTGGCGCTGCGCGGCGAAACCTATGAAGACCAGGCCGGGCTGCGCCGCAAGGATCTGGCCATCGGCCTGCTGGCGGTGGGCTACGCGATCTGGCTGCTGTATGCCGGCGGGGTCAAGTACCTGCTGCTGTCGGCGCTGCTCTACGCGCCGGGGGCGCTGCTGTTTCGCCAGGCCAAGCGCGAGCAGGGGCAGGTGCTGTTCACCCGCTACGAATGGCCGATCTTCGCCGCCGTATTGCTGACCTCCGTGCTGGCCGGCTATGGCCTGTATGCCGGGCATCTGAGCTTGTAGCGCTGGACAAAGCGGTCAGCGCGCGGATAATCCGCTCCATCGCCCTCTGACTCTGGCCTCGCGACCCCATGCGCAAATCCCTGCGTACCGCCCTGATCTGGATGCTGATGCTGGCCCTGCCGGCACAGGCCATGGCGGCGCTCGGCATGCAGTTGTGCGAGCAGGTGCATCGCAGCGGCGCTCTGCAGATGAGCTCGACTCAGCAGGTCGAGCACGGCATGCACCACGACATGGCGGCCGACAGCGCACATGGCGCGCATCAGGACGCCGCCCCGGTGGCCAGCAGCGAGGCTCCCGGCGATGGCAGCCTCTGCACCCTGTGCGCCTTCTGCGTCGGTGTCGCCGCGCCCAGCCAGCCGTTTCTGAACGACTCTGCCCTGCAAACCGTCGAGCCGGCTACTGCCTGGCCCGACCGCCTTATCGTCGGCGTGGCCGACACGCCCGAACGCCCCCCGCGTCTTTCTCTCGCCTGAGCCCTTAGGTAGCGCCGTCCTGCGGCGCCTGTAGCTCACGCGGCCGCCTGGCCGCCGTACGCGAGAACACATCATGACTTTGCATTCCCTTGCCGGAAGGCTGCTGGGCATCGCTGCCCTGGCGCTGCCCGGCATCCTGATGGCGGCCCAGCCCGACCCGCTGGACGCCAACGCCGCCGTGCCGGCGCAGGATTACCGTTCCCCTCTGAAAGACTACCGCGCCCAGGCCGACGAGCCGTTGCAGGACTGGCGCGCGGCCAACGACCTGGTCGGCCGTATCGGCGGCTGGCGCACCTACAGCATGGAAGGCTGGGAGCAGCCGGCCGAGCAGGGCGCCGAGCCCGCATCGGGAGGTGATCATGCTGATCACCATTAAAGCCCTGGCGCTGTTCTGCGCCGCGCTGCTGCTGGCCGGCTGCGCCGGCTTCAGCCAGGACGGTGGCTTCGACCCGGTGCAGCAAAGCGCCGAGCGCCAGCTGGACAAGCAACTGCTGTGGGCCCGCGATGAAGCCGGGCGCAGCCAGATCGAGGCACGCGTCGCCGAGCTGTTGGCCGAACCCCTGAGCCTAGACGCCGCGGTGCAGCTAGCGCTGCTCAACAACCGTGGTCTGCAGGCGTCCTTCGACGAGCTGGGCATCGGCGAGGCCGAGCGCGTGCAGGCCGGGCGCCTGCCCAATCCCGGCTTCTCCTACGGCCGTCTGGAAAAGGGCAGCGAGGTCGAATACGAGCGCGGTCTGCACCTGAATCTGGCGCGCCTGATCGCCCTGCCGCTGACCTCGCGCCTGGAGGGGCGGCGCTTCGAGCAGTTGCAGCGGCAGACCAGCCTGGCGGTGTTCGACCTGGCCAGCGAGACGCGCAAGGCCTGGTACCAGGCGGTCGCCGCCGAGGAGAGTCTGGTCTACGCGCGGCAGGTGCTGGACGCCGCCGAAGCCGGCGCCGAGTTGGCCCGGCGCCTGGCCGCGGTGGGTAACTTCAGCAAGCGGCAGCAGGCCGAGCAGCAGAACTTCTACGCCGAGGCCGGTATCGGCCTGATCCAGGCCGAACAGGCGCGGGTGCGCAGTCGCGAGCAGTTGACCCGTCTGCTCGGCCTGTGGGGCGAGCAGCTCGACTACCGCCTGCCCGAACGCCTGCCGGCGTTGCCGAAAACCGCGGACGAGTTGCCGGACGTGGAGCGCCTGGCCATGAACCAGCGCCAGGACATCCAGGCCGTGCGCCTGGATGCCGAGCGCCTGGCGCAGAACCTCGGTCTGACCCGCACCACGCGTTTCATCAACGTGCTGGAACTGGGCGTGGTCAACAACCGCTCCAACGAGGAGCCGACCCAGCGCGGCTACGAGATCAGCGTCGAGCTGCCGCTGTTCGACTGGAGCGGTGCCAAGGTGGCGCGGGCCGAGGCGCAGTATCGCCAGGCGCTCAACCGCGCCGCCGAGACGGCGATCAACGCCCGCTCGCAGGTGCGCGAGGCCTACCACGCCTACCGCAACGCCTTCGAGCTGGCGCAGCACTACCGCACCGAGGTGCTGCCGCTGCGCCAGCGCATCGCCGAGGAGAACCTGCTGCGCTACAACGGCATGTTCATCAGCACCTTCGACCTGCTCGCCGATGCGCGCCGCCAGGTGCAGGCGGTGGATGGCTACCTGCAGGCGCAGCGCGCCTTCTGGCTGGCGCGCGCCGACCTCGACATGGCCCTGTTGGGCGCCCCCAATCCCTCGCTCGGCGCGGCGCCTGCCGCTGCTGCCGAGCCGGCCGCCGCCGGCCATTAATCAAGGAATTTCCCAGATGGTTTCACGACGCGATTTCTTTCTCGGGGCCGGCGCCATCGGCGCTGCGGTGGCCACTTCGGCGGTCAGCCGGGTGGCCATGGCGGCCCTGCCCGAACCGGTGCTGCAGGCCAGCGCCGACACCCAACCGCCGCTGCAGCCGAACAGCGGGCGGCCCTACAACCCGGTGGTCACCCTTAACGGCTGGACCCTGCCGTGGCGCATGAACAACGGCGTCAAGGAGTTCCACCTGGTCGCCGAGCCGGTGGTGCGCGAGCTGGCGCCCGGCTACAAGGCCCACCTGTGGGGCTACAACGGCCAGTCGCCGGGACCGACCATCGAGGTAGTGGAGGGCGACCGGGTGCGCATCTTCGTCACCAACAAGCTGCCCGAGCACACCAGCATCCACTGGCACGGCCAGCGTCTGCCCAATGGCATGGACGGCGTCGCGGGCCTGACCCAGCCGGCGATTCCGGTGGGCAAGACCTTCGTCTACGAGTTCGTCGCCCGCCGCCCGGGCACCTTCATGTACCACCCGCACGCCGACGAGATGGTGCAGATGGCCATGGGCATGATGGGCTTCTGGGTCACCCACCCCAAGGAGCATCATCCGCTGATCAGCGAGGTGGACCGCGACTACTGCTTCCTGCTCAGCGCCTACGACATCGAGCCGGGTGCCTACACGCCGAAGATCATGCAGATGCTCGACTTCAACCTGTGGACCTTCAACAGCCGCGTGTTTCCCGGCATCGACCCGCTGGTGGCGCGCCAGGGCGAGCGCGTGCGCCTGCGCGTCGGCAACCTGACCATGACCAACCACCCGATCCACCTGCACGGTCACGAGTTCGAGGTCACCGGCACCGACGGCGGGCCGACCCCGGTCGGCTCGCGCTGGCCGGAGGTGACCGCCGACGTGGCGGTGGGGCAGATGCGCCAGCTCGAGTTCATCGCCGACGAGGAGGGCGACTGGGCGCTGCACTGCCACAAGAGCCACCACACCATGAACGCCATGGGCCACGACGTGCCGACTCTGGTCGGCGTCGATCACCGCGACATGACCCGCAAGATCGCCAAGCTGGTGCCGGACTACATGGTGATGGGCGAGCGCGGCATGGCCGACATGGCGGAAATGCAGATGCCGCTACCCGACAACACCGTACCGATGATGACCGGCGACGGCCCGTTCGGCTCGGTGGAGATGGGCGGCATGTTCACCATGCTCAAGGTGCGCAAGGGGCAGGCCGCCGGCGACTACCGCGACCCGGGCTGGTTCAAGCATCCGGACGGAACGGTGGCCCATGAGTGGAAAGGCGCACTGGCCAGCCCGAGCCGCTCGCACGATGGCGGTGGCCAGTCGATGCCACTCAAGCAGCCGCTCGAGGCGCCGGTGGAAGTGCAGGTACGCAAGCCCGGCGGTCATGCCGGGCATTGACGGGGCGGGCCGCTACGCGGCCCGGTCCCCACAGCAAGCGAGGATTCACCGATGAAAACAGCACAGTTACTGGTTCTGACCCTGATCGGGCTGCTCGGCAGCCCGGCAGCGCTGGCCCACAGCGAAATGCACGAGGGGCATCAGGCCGCCGCAACGATCAAGGAGCAAAAGCCTTGGGGTATCGCCGGCGATGCCAGCGAAGTCGACCGCACCATCGAGATCCGCATGACTGATCAGATGCGTTTCACTCCGGATCGGCTGCAGGTCCGGCAGGGCGAGACCATTCGTTTCGTCCATTACAACGACGGCAAGATCCTCCACGAGTTCGTCATCGGTACCCGCGAAACCCTGGATGAACATGCCGAGGCAATGCTGCGTTTTCCCGGCATGGAACACGACGAGCCCTATATGGCTCACGTTGCGCCGGGGCAGAGCGGCGAGATGATCTGGACCTTCAACCGCGCCGGCGAATTCGATTTCGCCTGCCTGATCGCCGGCCACTACCAGGCCGGCATGGTCGGTACCATCCAGGTGCTGGCCGACTGACCTACGAGAGGAAACACGCATGAAGAAGCAACTGATGATCGCGGCGCTGGCCGCCCTGTTCAGTCTGCCGTTGCAGGCCGCCGACCCCGCGCCGCTGAGCCAGGGCGAGGTGCGCAAGGTGGACGCCGCCGCGCAGAAGATCACCCTGCGCCACGGCCCCATCGCCAGTATCGGCATGCCGCCGATGACCATGGTCTTCGAGGTCGAGAAGCCGGAACTACTGGAAGGGGTTTCAGCAGGAGAGAAGGTGAAGTTTCAAGTGCAGCAGCAGGGTAGCCGTTACATCGTTACCGAACTGCAGGTAGTGGAGTAGCCAGGAGAGCCGGCCCAGGCATTGCGCCTGGGCTGGCGAACACTCAGTTCAGGCCGTCAGTCAGGGCCTTGGCAGGTACCAGCTTGACCACTTTCTTGGCAGCGATTTCGATGGCTTTGCCGGTCTGCGGGTTACGGCCGGTGCGTGCCGGGCGCTCGCTCACTTTCAGCTTGCCGATGCCTGGCAGGGTGATCTCACCGTCGTTTTCCAGTGCGTCGCCGACAATTTCGCCCAGCTGATCGATCAGGGTACGGACAGTGGCTTTGGGCAGGGATACGGCCTCGGCCAGGTCGCTGATCAGTTGGTCTTTGGTGATTGCCATGATGTAACTCCGTTTGCAGGTGAGAGGTTCGATGCTGCCGATATGGATCTGCGCAGTCGAAAACGTGGGAACGCTAACATAAAAGACATGATTCGGCAGTGCCGCAACGGGCACTGCCGATAGGGCTTAGTGTCGCATCAGTCCTGGTGGTTCCAGCGTGCTAGCAAAAAACGCAGCCTGCCGCTGATGCCGGGTTCGCTGGCGCTGTCGAACGGCACCTCGATCTCCAGGCTTCCATCGTTCTGGAGGTTGCCATCGAGTTTATGGTCGGCGCTGTGCACCCCCTGGTTCTGCCAGGCGTGGCTCACCTGCCAGCCGCTGTCGGCGCCAGGCGGGGTTATTTCCAGCACCAGGCTGTTGCGGAACAGGTAGCTGCCCTCGAAATGCTGGTTGACCCATAGCTTGCGCTCCACCTCGTAGTCCGGCACTCGCACGTTAAAGGTCAAGGTATAGGCCAGCCCCTTGCGCCTACTGTTCACGCGCGCCCGATCAGCCAGAAACAGGCTGCCAAGAAACAGCTTGCCGTTCTCCTGCGGTGCCTTGAGCCAGTGCTGGTGGGCGAGACAGGCCACCGAATCCTCTTCGGCAGTACGCCGGCTCAGGTACCAGAGCTTGCCGCGGGGTGCGGTGAGCACTTCGAACTGGTACAGGGCGTTGACCGTTTGCCCCTGGCTCTCAGACTTGCGCAGCTCCTTGGGCAGGGTGATGGCGTCGACTTCAGCCCAGATGTCCACACGTACATCGCCGAACAGAAAGCGCGTGAGATTCTGGTAAGCCTCCTCGCTGTTGACGATGCCGAAGTAGCCGGAATGCGCTCGATAGGTAAAGGCCTTGGCGCAGGGCGCTGTCGGTTTGCCGCTAGCGTCCAGGCCGCAGAGGGTCGCGTTGTCGATGCGCACCAGGCCGTCGCTGCCGTGGCCGGCGAAAGTGCGCGACAGGCCCAGGCCAGCTTCGTAGTCCATACGGTTGGTGCCAACCATGCAGAAGAAGCGTTTGGATGCAAAGCGTGCCTCGGGTAGCCAGTCGACGCGCTCGGTAAGCTTGTAGGCAGCTTCCAGATCCAGAAAGGTCGCCAGGCGCTGGCGGTTGAAATTGCTGATATCGCTCAGGCTCAGCCAGCTCGGCGGGTTGATGCCAAGCAGGTCGATGCCGTTATGCGGAGTAGCGTAGGTGAACACCTTGTCCACCAGCTGAGCCGCGCCGCCCGGGTCCAGCTTGGGATTTTGCAGCAGGCCGCGGCAGACCAGGCCACCCATCGAATGGGCCACCAGATAGCAGCGAAAGTCGGTCTTGCTAATGCCGTTCTTGGGGTTGGCGCAGATCAGCTCGCGCACCTTGAGTATCAGCTCGCCAAGCTTGCTGGCGAATACCTCCAGGCTCGGTGTGCTGCCGATGCCCAGCAGCCGTGAGGCCTCGTCGTAGTAGCGATAGATGATGATCGAACGGCTGCCCAGGCGATTGTCGGTATTGGCGGCCCATTCCGGGTCGAGAATGTCGTAGCCGTCTTCGTACACGTCCTGATAGTCGAATTCTGTGGCCAGGCGGATCACTGGCGACTCGAAGACGAATTTGCGTGGCTGGCGGGTCTTTTCCGCTACCGCGCGGTAGACGGTAGAACCGAGGTTGAAACCGCAGAACGGGTCGGCGCTGGTCTGGTCGATCTCACCCGGGGTCATGGCGTAGCCACGCACGTAGATGATCGGATGGAAGGGGCTATGCGAATTGGCCATGGTTGCTCCTGAGGTGGCGTGCGCGTGCCTCGGGAATGCTCATCATGGCCGAACTGCGGGATGCGACGAGTGGCGCGGGTAATAGTGGAGAAGGTTAGCTCAGCGCCAGAGGTTTTCCGGATTTTTGCACCGCCAGACGGCGACTTGGCAAGGCTCGACTAAGCTACTGATACTTGCCTAATGCTGGAGTGCCATCATGTTGCGCGCATTTGCCGATCTGGGGTTCCGCTGGAAGATTGCCCTGCCCATTCTGTTGCTGGCCGCCTTGCTGGTAGCGATGGGAACCTTGGGTGTGCGCGGTATCACTCAGGTCGCCGAATCCAGTACCACGCTGACCAATCGCCATCTGCCGGCCATCAGCCTGCTGCTCAACGCCGACCGCGATCTTTATCAGGCCTTCGTCGCTGAGCGTAGCCTGCTTGATGAGGGTGCCGAGGATCACGTCGCCGCGCTCAAGAAAACTCACGCCGAGAACCTGCAGCAGGCCTACGACCGTGTGCACAAGTTCGCCGACATGCAGCCCGGCAGCGAGGCGCTGGCGCTGGTGGCCGAGTTCGATCGTGGCTTCGAGCGCTGGAAGGCCACCTCGCAGCGAGTGCTGGAGCTGGCCTCCAGTGATCCGGAAGGCGCCAGTCGGCTTAGCTTTGGCGACAGCGAGGCGCAGTTCGAAGAGGCGCGCACTGCCATCGACAAGCTCGGTGAATTGGAAGACAACGCCGCCAATGCCGTTGGCACCGATGCCATTGCCCGCGGCGAAGCGCTGGTCTGGCAGCAGGGACTGATCATCGCCATCGGCCTGCTGGTGTGCCTGGTCCTGGTGGTGGGCTTCCCGCTGTTGGTGACCCGTCCGCTGCATAACCTGCTTTATCGCATCGAACAGATCGCTGACGGTGACGGCGACCTGCGGGTGCGCCTGGACGTGCTCTCCAGGGACGAACTGGGCAAGCTCAGCCACGCCTTCAACCGCTTTCTCGACAAACTGCAGCCGTTGATCAAGGAGGTCGGCAGGGTCACTGGTGAGGTGGCCGACTCGGCACAGAGTCTCGCAGGCATGGCGGCCGCCAATGATCGATTGATCAGCAGCGAGCACGCGGCGGTCGATCAGGTCAGCACTGCGGCCACAGAAATGAGCGTGGCCGTGCATGAGGTGGCGCGCAATGCGCAGAATGCTGCCGATGCTGCGCGCCATGCCGAGGTCCAGTCGCGAGAAGGCGCCCAGGTGGTCGGTGCGACCATTCATTCGATTCGCCAACTGGCCCAGGAAGTGGAGAGCGCATCCGACACCATCCAGACCCTGGAGCAGGAAACCGCCAACATCGGTGCGGTACTGGCGGTGATCAAGGGCATCGCTGAACAGACCAACCTGCTGGCGCTCAACGCGGCCATCGAGGCAGCGCGGGCAGGGGAGCAGGGCCGCGGTTTTGCCGTGGTCGCCGATGAGGTGCGAGCGCTGGCAGCACGTACCCAGGAGTCGACCAAGGACATCCAGCAGATGATCGAGCGTCTACAGGCTGGTGTGCAGAATGCGGTCAAGGCCACGCACTCAGGCAGCGCACGGGCGCGGCAGAGCGTGGAGCAGGCTGCCGGTGTGGACCAGGCTTTGAGCGTGACCGGTGATTCGGTGCAGCGCATCAACGACATGGCTGCGCAGATCGCCACCGCCTGCGAGGAACAGAGCAGTGTTACCGAGGAAATCGCGCGCAATATCAGCGACATTCGCGACCTCTCCAACGAAGCGGCGCAGACCTCCGAACAGAGCACGCGGGCCAGCCAACACCTGTCCGAGCTGTCCCACGGGCTGGCCCAGTTGGTGGGACGTTTCCGGGTGTGACGTCAGTGTCTCGCGTATCTAAGTGTTTGAAGCAGTTGTAAGTTTACGTTTAGCCGTTACAATGGCGCGGCTCGTCGCAATGGCGAGCAGCGTTATGGTGGCCCTGCCGGTCCCCTCGCAACGATTACCCGTCAACCTGGTCAGGCCCGGAAGGGAGCAGCCACAGCGGGAACATTGTGTGCCGGGGTGTGGCTGGTAGGGTCCACCTCCAGTCTCGATATCTCCTGATTTCAGTAAGCGTCTCGCGTTGATCGCGCGTGACGAGCTCTCTCTATTTGTCCTGCACTCAAGTTCTCTGGCCACTCTGTATCAGCCGAGAGCTCAGCCATGAACGAGTGATCGCCTGCTATGGAAAGTCCACCATAAAAAAGCCGCCAGTCGTGGTGGCGGCTTGTGTTATGCGGTGGGCGACGGATGGCGCTCAGCGTACGCCTGAGTTGCGCAGGGCGGCCGGGGTATAGTCGGCCGCGAGTGGCTTGGTGCCGAACTCGACGCCCTGACTTTCCTCGTTACGCAAACCGGAGGCGATGTAGCGGCCATTCAACAGGTCGTGCAGCGTTTCCACGGCCAGCCAGGGCACCTGCACATCGTAGTAGGGCTGCATATGGCCTTCGCCGACGCGCCAGAGTGTGCCGCGGGCGTCGTAATGGTCGGCCAGGACGACCTGCCAGGAATCCTCGTCGATGAACAGCACGCGCTTGGCATAGATATGTCGCTCGCCGGGTTTCAGGGTGGCCTGTACTTCCCAGACGCGATGCAGTTCGTAGCGGGTCTGGTCGGGGTTGAGGTGGCCGGCCTGGACGATATCGCCGTATTTCAGCGTGGGTGAGTCGAGCTTGAAACTGTTGTAGGGGATGTACAGTTCGCGCTTGCCGACCAGCTTCCACTCGTAGCGATCCTGGGCGCCGTTGTACATGTCGAAGTTGTCACCGACACGTTGCCCCTCAGAGGCCGGGTAGGGGCCGTCATAGGCGACCTGCGGGGCACGTCGTACGCGCCGCTGGCCCGCATTGTAGAGCCAGGCCATGCGCGGTTCGCGTACCTGGTTGAGGGTTTCATGCACCAGCAGCACGTTGCCCGCCAGGCGCGCGGGCGAGGTGATCTGTTCCTTGTAGTAGAACAGCACGTTGCCCGGCTTGGTCGGGTCGTAGTCCTTGAGCTGGTCGCGGTAGGCGAACTCCATCTTGAATTTCACCGGCACGAACGAGCCGTTCTTTTCTGGCGTCACCTGCACGCTGTTTCGTTTCATGCTGCCGCCGCGATAGCGGGTGAGGTGGTTCCAGACGACTTCCTGAGCGTTCTGCGGAATGGGGAACGGGTAGGCCACTTGAAAGTCGCTCAGGCCGTTGCCGCCTTCGATCATCTGGGCGTGTTCGGCATTGGCCCGCACGGCCTCGTAAACGAACTCCGGCAAGGCAACAGTTCGATGGCTGGGGTAGATCGGTAGTCGATAGGTGTCCGGGTAGCGTTTGAGCATGGCTAGCTGGCCTGGGCTCAGCTTGTCCTGATACTGCTCGGCGTTCTGTGCCGTGATGGTGAACAGCAGTTGTTCGCTGGCGAAGGGATCGTCGAGAAAGCCCTGTGGGCTTTTATTGCCAGTGTTCTTGGCGAGCCCACCGGTCCAGGCCGGAATGCTGCCATCGGCGTTGCCTGCCTTCTCCGCACCCAGTGGAGTGAGGCTGCTGCCGAGCTGGGCGGCCTGATCCTGGGAGACTGCAGCCTGCACCGCGCTGGTCAGTAGCAACAGACTGAAGATAGCGTTCTGCACAAGGTGTTTCATGGTCCGTACTCCCGCTTAGAAGGACATGCCGAAGCTGAGCGCGACGAAGTCGCGATCAATGTTGGTGTTGTACCGACCGCCGAAGAAGTCGGTGTACGACAGGCTGGCGTAGTAGGTATTGCGGTACTCGACATCCAGACCGAGGCTGATGGCCTTGCTGCCTTCGTTGAAGCCAGGTTCGGGGGCGTAGCCGTCGACATCGTGCGACCAGGCCAGGTTGGGTCTGAAGGTCATGGCCGGGATCAGGTTGCTGTACTCCCAGATCGCGCGTGCGCGGTAACCCCAGGAGGTGCTGGTGAGGAACCCGTGGTCATTGCAGTTCTGCGCGGTGTTGGCACTGGTGACGGTGCGGCACAGCTGGTTATCGGGATACAGGGCGCCCTGACCGAATACCGGGTCGCGGCCGTAACGCAGCCCGCCCTTGCCCTCCAGATCGCCGACGTGCACCAGGCCGACTTCACCGACCAGGGTCAGGCGGTCTGCCCCCATCACCTGATCGAAGAAGTGCACCGCAGAGAACTGCGCCTGGGTCATGGGTTTGCGCCGGTAGCCTTCCATCAAGGTCGAGTTAGTCGCCGTGTAAGCGCCGGACGAGAGCAATGGGGAGACCGCAGGGTCGCCCGTACCCGCCAGCACCTGGTCGACTGCATTGAGCTGCAAGGGCATGTTGGGTCTGTAGCTGATCTCTCCGGACAGGGCCGTGCCTGTAGGTAAGGTGGTGGCGAAGCTCAGGCCGTAGAGGCGAATGTCCTCCGGATAGGCCACTTGATAGCGGGACGTTCCCAGGCGATAGGCAGCGCCCAGATCGTTCAGCGCTGGCCCCAGCAGCCCCGCGCAGAGTGCAGGGTCGGGAATGCCCAGGTTGGCGCACAGTTGCGGGATGAAATTGCTGTCGGCGATGTTCGGGCTGCTCATCGAATTAACGTAGGGCTGCCTGCTGTGATAGTTGAGCGCATAGGCGCCAAACTCGGCGTCGATGGAGGGCACGAACCAACGCAGGGCCAGGCCCCACTGGCCGCCGTCACGGGCATCGGCATCGCCCAGCCGGGGTACTTGGATACCTTGCGGGTCCAGGGTGACGCCGAAAGGCGTCAGCGCTGCCTGGGCGAATGGGTTGTCGCTCAGGTTCGGGCCTACCGTCAGGACATCGCAGCCATCGGCTATGAAGTCGTTCTGCGAAAAGAAGGTGCCGCAGTTGTCGACGACGGTCTGCTGCCAGTCGAGCTGGTAGAAGGCCTCGGCGGAGAGGTTGTCGGTGAGGTTCTGCGAGAGGTAGAACATGTTCACCGGGATCAGGCCTTCCTTGATCTCGGCACCTGGCCGGCGAAAGGCCGAAACGTCCACCGGGTTGATGCTGTTGATGCCGCCCTGGATGAAGGTGCTTTCGCCCCAGCTCACCACCTGCTTGCCCAGGCGCACGGTGCCTGGCAGCTCGCCGATCACGTAGTTGTGATAGATGAACGCATCCAGCAGTTCGGCGCCGGAGGAGCGGGCGGCCTGTTTGCGATTGTGATCATCGATGTCCACGAACGGGCGACTTTCGTCCTTGAGTTCGAAGTCGTACCAGTACTTGCCGCGCACGAACAGGCCGCTGTCTGCGTACTTCAGCTCCAGATCGTGAGTGCCCTTGAAGATCTTGGAGAAGGTCTCGCCTTTACGGAAGTTCAGGCGACCGTCATCTGTGCCACTGGCAAATCCCTTGCCCCCGTTGTTTTCACCGATCAGATGCGGGTCGGCGTCGCGCACGGACCAACTGGCGCCGATGCTGAGCGATGAGTCGAACTGGCCTTCGATCTCGCCGATGCTGAAGTCGATGGCCTGAGCTGGCAGCACCAGACTGTTGGCCAGGCCGATGGCCAGCGGGAGGCGGCTGCGCCGCCATGAAATAACGTTACTCATACTCTCTAACCTCTTGTTTTTGTTGTAAGGCACGTTTTCCGAAGATGAGCGGGTCCTACCCCTGTGTTGGCAGTGGTTGATGCTTGTGTGGTGAGCTGCGTTGTATGGAGAGGCTGTCAGCCAGGCGGCGTGGTAGCTGGCAACCAGTCGACCGGGAAGCTGTAGCGGCCGAGCGCACTGCCGAGACGCTCGCGCTGCGGGCCGTCGGCAATTTGCACCACCAGGCCGCGTCGAGCGTCCTGCACGATCTCTACCTGGAGGTCGACGATCCCGCTACGCTCGGCCTCCAGGCGCACCACCTGGGCGATCTCTCGCTGCTGCAGGGCGGGTTTGAAAATCTTGCCCACGGGCGTCACGGGCAGCGCTTCGAGTACTTCAATGCGCTTGGGCACGGCTGCTCGTTCGCTGATGCGCTCGTTCGCGAAAGCCTGCAGCGTCTGCTCGTCACAAGTGGCGCCCGGGTTCAGCTGCACATAGGCCACTGGAACTTCGCCGGCATGGGCATCCGGGCTGCCGACCGCAGCGACGAGGGCCACACTGGGGTGTGCTTGCAGTGCCTCCTCGATCTGCTTCGGATCGATGTTGTGCCCGCCGCGGATGATCAGTTCCTTCTTGCGTCCGGTCAGCCAGAAATAACCCTGTTCATCCTGTCGCCCCAGGTCGCCGGTGTTGAGCCAGCGCTGACCATCGATATCGATCCAGACAGTCTTGTTATGCAGTGGCTCGAGGTAGCCGGCGAACAGGTTGGGGCCGTGAATGGCGATGATTCCCACTTCATCGAGCTGCGCATCGCGCTGGTAGCTGCCGTCGTCGGCGAGTATCACCGCGCGCATGTCCTGGTAGGCCAGGCGTAAACCGATGGAGCCGATCCGTCGTTCGCCTGCCGGTGGGTTGGTGGACGACACGCAGGCCGCTTCGGTCAGGCCATAACCTTCCAGAATCGGCACGCCGATCCGCTGTTCGAACTCACGGAACAGTTCGACCGGCATGGGCGCCGCACCGCACAGCGCGTACCGCAGGCTAGAGATGTCGTGCCCGGCTGTTGGCTGTTGCAGCAGGGCGGAATAGACCGTGGGTACTCCGGAAAAGAAGTTGATGCCGAAATGCGCGGTCATCGCCCAGAAGTTCGCGATCACGCCCGCACCCCGATAACCCTGAGGGGTACCGATGATCACCCTGTCGCCCTGGCTCCAGGGCATCAGGCCGGTGACCAACTGACCGTTGACATGAAATAGCGGCAGCCCGCAGAAAATCACCTGGCCGGCGGGCCGCGGCTGCATATTGACGGCCATCGCCCAGGCGTTGAAGACCTCCGAACCGTGAGTACGCACGGCAATCTTCGGTAAACCCGTGGTACCGCCCGTGCAGAAGTAGGATGAGGGCTCGTCCGGACGTATCTGCCGGCCGCTGTTGAGTCGGTCGCCAGGTTGCTGGCGCATCAGCGTGCGCAGATCGTGGATACGACGCCAGCGCAGGTTGCGCTTTTCACGCAGCGCCATCCAGCGCAGGGCCAGGCTCGCGAGAGGGCCGACATAGGGTGCCATGCTCACCCACACCAGCTCTTGCACGCAGGGCAGCTGATCGAGTTGGCTGGATACCTTGCTCCATAGGTCGCTGCCGGGTGTAGGGGCCAGCGTGACCACCACCTTGGCCTTGGCTGCTCGCAGCAGTTCAGCGATCTGCGGCGCCTCCAGCAGAGGGTTGATCGCCATCACCACGCCGGCGGCTTCGCCTCCCCATATGGTGAAGTGCGTCTCCGGCAGGTTGGGCAGGATGAAGGCCACCACGTCGTCAGGGCCAATGCCGAGGCCGTGAAAGGCATTGGCGGCTCGGGTTATGTCGGCGAACAGCTCGGCGTAGTTCCAGTCGTGCGTTCGTCGAAAATTCTGCGCATCGAGCAGGAAGCTCAGCGCTGGCGCCTGGGCATGCTCCCAGGCGCAGCGTTGCAGGGCTGCGTAGGTGCTGTCGGCCAGACCCCGCTGGCTCAGCGGGACCTGTTCGATGGCTTCGATATCGAGGTAGGACGAAACGGCCATCAGGCTTGCTCCACCACGACGTTGCGTTGCGTGCCCAGGTCGATCAGGCCATCGGCGCTACGGATGCTGGCTTCGACCACATCGCCTTGCTTCAGGTAGTAATCGTTGCGGCCTTCCTGCGCTTTCATGAAGGCTTTCCACTTCACCGCTTCGGGCAGCAGGGCGGCGATGCGCTGCTTGGCCGGGGAGGGAATGCTCAGTGCGCAGCCTGCTGGAGTGCCGGTGGCGATCAGGTCGCCTGCGCTCAGGTTCTGCACACCCGAGAGTTCGGTCAGCGTTTCTGCCGGACCAAAGACCAGGTTGGCGGTGCTGTCGTCCTGGCGGGTTTTGCCATTCACGCTCAGGCGCAGCTGCAGTTTCTTCAAATAGGGCATGTCCTTGGCATCGAGCAGGCACAGATAAGGACCAATCGGGCCGAAGGTGCGGTAGCTCTTGCCCTTGTAGAACTGCATCTGCGGTATCTGGATATCCCGCGCCGAGTAGTCGTTGACGATCACTACACCGGCCACGAATTCGTGCAGGTTGGCATCGGTCACCCACTGCTTGGCGTCGATATCCCGCTTGAGCACCAACCCCAGTTCGATTTCGTAGTCGAGAAATCGCACGTCATGCGGTTTGATCAGCTCACTGTCCGCCGGGACGATGCAGCTGGTCGCCTTGGTGAAGATCATGTTGAATTTCTTCACGTCCGGGTCCATGCCGGACTCGATCATGTGCTGCCGGTAGTTGGCGCCTTGACAGATGAACTGCTGGTCGCGGGTTACCGGTGAAAGCAGCTTCACAGCTTCGAGCGGTAGGTCTCCGTCGGGTAAGGCTGCCAGATGCGGCAGTTGGGTATGACGGATAAGCTCGCCGGTGTTGGCGTATTCGCCGGGAATGCGGGAAATAAGACCCTTACGGATCACCCCCCACTGGACCAGGTTCTGGTGCTCGAAACGGACGATATGGACTGGCATGGCAAGGGCTCCCGATGAAGCGGTGGTTTGCTCGGTGGCAATGTCTTGTTGTTCAGAACCGACTCGGCAGTTGATTGGCAGCAACGTTCCGGCAGCTAAGAGCAGGCTGCTCTTGAGTAGCGTGCGACGCCTCCAGACCGGCATGCTGGCAACGCTTCTAGCCAAACATCCGGGCCAGCGTGATCAGCTTGCGCAAGGTCAGGTCCGGGCTGCGTCGCAGGTTGCGCAGCAGCGCTGCGATAGCCGCCAGGTTGAGTACGGGTTTGGTGAAACTCTTGGGCATGCGCTGACCCCATTGCGACATCGCTTCGGGGCTGACCGCATGCACGCCGGTGGGGTGGTCGGCGGTGAACAGGTCGCCGTCGCAGTAGTGCTCGTGTTTGTCGCCCCAAGGGTCCTGCCAGTAGTCGAATATCTGGCTGCCGAGGATGTGCCGGCCTATGCCCCAGGCATGTTTCCAACCTTTTTCACGCAGTACGCGTTGGCCCATGCCGATAGCGTCGGCGTCCACCACCTCGTAGGCACTGTGGCTGTACGCGGCCATGAAACCCTGGGCGATCGCCAGGGTGTGATGATCGGTGGGCGTGTCGCCCAGATCGAGGCGCATGAAGGTGACCGCAGGCGAGCCGTCCGGTAGCACCTGCACGTCGCTGGGAATTAAACCGAAATGATGCGTGTACCAGGCGCAGGTCGCCTGGTAGTCGGCCACTTCCAATACCACATGGCCGAGCTTGATGACCTCAGGTGGCGCGATTGGCGGCCGCTGGGTGGCGTTGATACGTGGTGTTTCATCCGCCAGATTGAGTGGTAGCGGGGCGCGATGAGCCATGGCCTCTGCGGCTTGTTGACCATGAATAGCCTCTACCAAAAAGCCCGATGGATCCGTCAGTCGTACTCGCTCACCGCCTCCGGGACCCTCGAGTGGCTCGATGCCGGAGGCCCCGGGCAGGGCGGCGATACGTTCAAGATCGTCGCGACTGGCGAGCGCCAGGCCAAAGCCGAGGAAGCGTGAACGTTTTGCATGGTGGATGCGATAGCAGTAGGGCGCAGAGCCGGTGCCGCGCATATACAGGGTGGCGGCATCGCGCTGGGCAGTCTGCAAGCCGAAGTCGCCGAGAAAGCGTTCGGCCTGCTCTAGGTCCGGCCGTTCGAAGATCAAATGGGCCAATGCCTGGACGCGTACAGTCGGCTGCGGATGGCGTGCCGGCTGGGGCGTGGCGAGTATGGCTGTTGTGATTTGTTTTGCCATTGTCGTTCTCCGTGGCTTTTTCGGGCAAAGCCGGGCCGTCGACCCCGCGCAACAGGGTCGTTGGGGTGTCAGGTAGCAATCAGTCCAGGGCTGGTAAGAGCGGCAGCTCGATATTTGCCAGTTGTTGCGCCTCGTCCTCAGGCACGCCTAACGCGCGCAGAACCAATTCGGCCGCTTCGCTGCCCGCATCACGCCAGGTCTTGACACCTTCGAGCACGAGCAGCATGGCGCCGAGTGTCGAGCAGGCGATTAATGAGATGACGCTAGCCAAGTGGCTTTGCGGGAAGCGATAGCGACCATTGCCAAGGCCCGTAAGGACATCTGTGGTCGCCTGGCTGTAGAACATTTCGCGCAGCGAGGCATCGCTTAGTGCGAAGCGATTGAGGAAGGCGCCCCAGTGGGGTTCTTCATGCGTGCGCCGGATGAACAGGCGTATGCCTATGGATAGACGTTCTGCCGGGTCCTCCACTGCAGCGAAGCTTTGGTAGACGCGCTCGTGCATCTCCTTGCTCAACTGGCTGGCAACCTGCTGAAACAACTGATCCATGTTCTCAACGTTGTTGTAGATGGTGCCGCGTGCAACACCGGCTTCCTGAGCAAGATCGCTGACGTTCAATTGGGTGGCGCCTTTTTCCGCAAACAGACGGACTGCTGCTTTGTATATACGGCGTTGAGCGGTGCTGAGCTGTGTCAACGGTGTTGCCTCCAGGGTGGCTGTGCGGCAATTGAACACTTGTGTTTAATTTTGGTCAAGCTGTTGTGTTTAAAAATGTACTCATGTGTTCAATTTTGAATTTATGTGTTCTTCTGTTCGAGGTGTTCGTGGTTGCGCACCTGTCAGCGCATGACCCCTTTTCTTTGCCGAGGATGCTTCATCGATGAGCGATCTGTTTCAGCCCTTGCACCTGCCCAACGGCAGCGTCATTCCCAATCGCCTGGCCAAGGCCGCCATGGAGGAAAACCTGGCAGACGCCGAGCATGCGCCCGGACCTACCCTGATTCGGCTTTATCGAGCCTGGGCCAAGGGCGGGGCCGGTCTGATCATCACCGGCAACGTGATGGTGGATCGGCATGCCCTGACCGGGCCAGCGGGCGTTGTGCTGGAAGATGACACGCATCTGCCGCGCTTCCGGGCCTGGGCTGCTGCGTCTCGCAGCTATGGGGCTCAGGCCTGGCTGCAGATCAATCACCCAGGGCGACAGTTGATGGCCAGCCTGGGGCAGCCGGCACTGGGGCCATCGGCTATCCCGGTGGATATTCCCGGGCTTTCCAAGCTCTTCGTTCAGCCGCAGGCGCTGGATGAGAGGCAGATAGAGCAGGTCATCCAGCGCTATGTCACGACAGCAGCGCTGGCTGAGCGCGCCGGTTTTACCGGGGTGCAGATTCATGCGGCGCATGGCTATCTGTTCAGCCAGTTCCTCTCTCCGCTGAGCAACTGCCGTAGCGATGGTTGGGGCGGCAGCCTGGAGAATCGGGCGCGCATTTTACTGCGCACTGTCGAGGCGGTGCGGGCTCAGGTTGCTCCGCAGTTCTGCGTGGCGGTCAAGCTCAATTCAGCGGACTTCCAGCGTGGCGGCTTCGAGGTTGGCGACGCTGAGGCGGTGGTGAAGATGCTGGCGGAGCGGGCGGTTGATCTCGTCGAGCTTTCCGGCGGTAGCTATGAAAGCCCGGCCATGCAGGGGCAGACCCGCGATGGCAGCACGCTTGCGCGTGAAGCCTATTTTCTCGAGTTCGCCGAGCGCATCGGCCAAGTGGCATCGATGCCCATCATGGTGACCGGTGGGGTACGTCGCAGGGCTGTGGCCGAGCGCGTCATCGAGCGTGGCGTCGCGATGGTCGGTATGGCCACCGCCCTGGCTATCGAACCAGGATTGCCTGCGCGCTGGCGGGCGGGCGACGATATCGCGGTCCCGCCCGTGGTCGTGAGCTGGAAGAACAGGGCACTGGCTGCTGCCGCGACCCAGGCTGTGGTCAAGAAGCAACTGGTGCTGATGGGCAGTGGTAAGCCGAGCAATGCGCAGACATCGCCTCTTCTGGCCTTGGTTGGCAGCCAATTGAGGCAGAGACTCCAGACTCGTCGTTATCGACGCTGGGTGGCGAGCAAAGGCTGCTAGAGCGTCGGTTGGCCCGGCAACTCATGTCGGGCCAGCTTACGTGCTCTGGTTGCTGTCGCGCCCAGTGCCTTGAGAATCATCTCGGCCACCAGCATGTCGTGTTCGTCGACGCTGCGTCCCTCGACGGCGCTGCGCATGGCGCCGAGTGTGCAGGAGACCAGCAGATCGAGGGCTATCGCCTCATGTTCATAGGTCAGGACGCCTTCGTCTTTTCCCGCGCGTAGGTCGGTCAAGACGTAATTGGCAATCTTCGAGCGCATGGCCTGGTCGAAGTGCACCACGCGCACCACGGCGCTCGCCCAGTCTGGGTCGTTGATGGCGCGCAGGATGAACATGCGCACGCCAATGGCGATGCGACGTGCGCCACTGTCGACGCCCACGCTGTGCTGTGCGATGGCCTCGGAGAATTCATCGGCCATGGCCAATCCGACCGCCTCTACAACTTCATCACGGGAGCGGAAGTAGTTGTAGATGGTGCCGCTGGCCACTTCTGCCTCGTGGGCGACGTCGAGTAGCGCGATTTCCCCCACTTCCTTGCGGGCGAACAGGCGGACGGCAGCATCGATGAGGCCGCGGCGGGTGCGCTCGCGCTTTTTGTGACCACGACTTGGTGGCGCAGGTTCTAGGTTGGATGTATTGGCTCTGCTCATGCTCAGCCCCTGGTAAACAGGCCTTGATGATAATGGAGTGGTTGGCGGCCAGGCCATTCACTTTCTTAACAGCTGCAGACAGTCGGAAACGACCCTGGCGGCCTGGCCGGCAGCGCCGTCGTGCATAAGAATGCGGTCCGGGCGAACCACCAGTAGCGATCCCGGCGGCATGGCAGTTGTCAATTGCTGACCCAGGTCTTCGATAAAAGGGGTGGTGGAATGGCTGCGCTGACCCTGTGGGCCGATATGCAGAAAGCGCCCACCTACCGCCTCCCAGCGTTGTTTCTGCTCTGGGCTTAGGGTCGCGCAGGGATCTGCGCCCAGGCCGATCAGTGTCAGGCCATCTCCGAGCACATCGTCGCTCGGCAGGATGCGGCCATCGGGCGTGCGTACCAGGCCCTGAGGCAGCAGACCGCCCCGAGGTAGTCGGGCGCCGCGGGTCTTGTTCATGAACAGTCCGCGCTTGAAGACGTTCTTGGGCTTGATCTCCAGTTCCTCGAAGTGTCGCCGCGCCGCCGGGATCAGGCCCAGGGTGCGCATCATGCCGTGTCCCAGAAAGGCCAGCAGAGCGTTGCGTGGCATGATCAGGCGCCCCATGAATTTGGCCATGTCGATCATTTCCTGGGCGTGGGGGCGGCGTTCCTGTTCATAGCTGTCGAGAATCGCTGGGCTTGCCTGGCCCTTCAGCACCCAGCTCAGCTTCCACGCCAGGTTGGCGGCGTCACGCAGCCCTGCGACCAGGCCCTGGCCGACGAATGGCGGGGTGATGTGGGCCGCGTCACCAGCCAGGAACACACGACCTTGCTGGAAGTGCTTGCAGCAGCGCGCATGGAAGCGATACACCGCCTTGCGCTCGATCTTCAGTTGGCTGGGCTCGATCCAGCGCTGCAGCAGGGTGCTGATGTAGCCCGTGTCCTCCACCTGGTCACGGGTTTCTCCTGCGCGCAGCATGAATTCCCAGCGTTCGCGGCCGCCCGGTGCCGGCATGTGCGGCGTTGGTCGGCGGTGATCGCAGATGAACTCCACATGGTTGATGGTCTTGCCTTCGCGTTGGCAGGCATCGACGATCAGCCAGTCCTCGGAGTAGCTCTGCCCCTCGAAATCCTGGCCAATGAGGCTGCGTACCCTGGAGCTGGCGCCATCTGCACCCACCAGATAGCGCGCGCGAACCTGGTGCTGGCTACCGTCCTCGGCACGAAGGCTGGCGGTGACACCGTCGCTGTCCTGTCGTAGGTCCTCCAGTTCCAACCCGCCGAGGCTGGTGACGTTGTCGAAGCGTTGGTAGTGCGCACGCATCGAGTGTTCCAGATCCGGTTGGTAGAAAGTCACCAGCTTGGGGTGTCCATCCAGACTACCGGTGGTATTGGCACGACCGAACTGGCCGATCATCGGGCAGTGCATGCGTACTTCCGGAATCACGATCTTGTCGAAGGCGTCTTCGCCCAGGCCTGCCAGTTGGAGGATGCGCAGCGCCTCGTTGTCCAGAGCGATCGCGCGCGGCATCAGCAGGATCTCGTGGGTCTTGTCGATGATCAGGGTCTGTGCGCCATAGCGGCCGAGCAAGGCAGCCAGCGTGGCGCCGACCGGACCGTTGCCGATGATCAGTACATCGGTGTTCTCAGGCAGTGCTTTCTTGTTGTTGTGCATGTCGGGCCCTTGTCATAGGGGATGTTATTTTGTGGAAGATTATTCAAAAATGAATAATTGCTCAATATTGATATGTTAGTTAAAAAAGTGCCACAACAACAAACGCGCACGCCGTGCCGAAGGAGTCTCCCCCATGTCTTTCCCTGCTTATCCAGTTCGTGCTCTGACCGATGAGGAAATCCAGCGTTATCGAGATGACGGGGTCATCATGATCAAGGGCGCGATCGATCCCAACTGGATGGCGCTGGTGGAGAGCGGCATCGATGCGGCTAGAGGTGATGCCTCGCTGGTCGGACGCTTCATGTCGCGCAAGGTCGAGGGCTACCAGATGGATATCTTTCTGTGGAAGCGCATCGATGCCCTGCGTGATCTGGTCTACTACGGGCCTTTCGCGCGCTGGGCCCAGCAACTGATGGGGTCGCAGCAGGTGCGCTTCTTCTATGACCAGATGTTCGTCAAGGAGCCAGGAACCGATGCGCCAACGCCCTGGCATCAGGATCTGAGCTTCTGGCCTATCAGTGGTGAGCAGATCTGCTCGTTCTGGATTCCCTGCGACCCGGTCAATCGTGAGAACAGCGGGTTGCTGTACGTGAAGGGGTCACACAAGTGGCCTCAGCGCTTCAAGGCCATTTCGCCTGATTATGTGGCGGCGATAATCGACGAACGGATGGATGACATTCCCGATATCAACGCGCACCCCGAGCGCTATGAGTTGCTCGATTGGGACATGGAGCCGGGGGATATCCTGATGTTCCACCCGCTGACCTTGCACGGTTCATACGGGAATCAGTCACGCACGCGCCGTCGCCGTGCCCTGGCTTTGCGCTGGGTGGGGGACGATGTGGTCTACGCGCCTTCGGCCAGGCGCATGCCGATTCACTTCGAGCATTGCTCCGTGCCTGGCGGCCCGCTACAGGGAGCCGCTTTCCCGCGCATCCTGCCCGAGATGGATCCTTATGAGCGTGCAGCACGAGCCAGGCCGGAGCGACCCAGCACGAGCAAATTGCTGCGTTCTTCGCTGGGCAACGCCGTCGCGGCAGCAAGACTGGCGCTCAAACCGGGCAAGACGGGTTCGCTCAAGCAGACGTGGTCGAAGTCCGACACCTGATTGTTGACGCGATGAATGAGGCTTCCTCTCCTGCAGGGACTTGGCTATAGCTTGATCGAGCTGACAGATTGCTTTGCGGTCGCTGGAGAGGGGCGCGTTCGCCAGGATTTGCAATGAAGTGGAATTGCTGCGCAACAAAAAAACGCCCGGCATATTCGGCGGGCGTTTTGGCGAGGCACAGGGCTGATCAGGCGATGCGGTAATTCAACACGCTGTCCTGTTCCTTGAGCGTCTTGCGCAGATCGGCTGGGATATTGCCGGCGCGTACAGCCAGTTCCAGACGGATTTCTTCCAGGCTTTGGGCGAAGGCATTCTGGTCGTTGATCTGTGGCTTGGCCAGGACGCGGCTGTAGACAGTGATGTCGCTCTCGTCGAGCAGGGCGAGGATGATGCTGCCGTCCGGGCGCGGTGAGCTGAAGCTGGCACGCAACGGATTGAACAGGTGATCGACGAGCTGTTGGTTGGTGAGTTCCATGTCCTACTCCATCCTGAGGTTGGTCACCTTCGACCTCAGGATGACGACTTAGTTCAGGCAGTGAGCGACTGGCGGGTACGCTCGATCACCTGTTGCAGCGATTCGTCGCTGTACTGGCCTGGGTAGAGACGCTGGCTGTACTGGGCGATACCGGTCTTGTCGACCAGGGTAAAGCTGAAGCTGCCCTTGCGCGTTGCCTGAATGCGGCAATCGAACGGTGCAAAGGCGTGAGTCAGGGTGCTGATGGCTTTCTGAATTTGATGTTGAGCATTCATTTTTCTAGGTATTCCTTAAAGCATGTGCGCTTCGTTGCGCGTGGTGTAGCTCCATGTGGTTGGCCGAAAAACGGCCATAGCATGTCAACCGATCGGAGCTTGATTAGCACGATAAAGTTCCATTGTTACGGTTCTTCGGCGTGGTCGGTACGTCGGAGGCAGGCAGAGGAACTGCGCCGATAAACGGCGAGTCGGCCTGATCAGTCAGCAGATGGGATCTTGGAGGGCGGCAGCGCAGAGATGCGCTAGACGTTGAACCGGGAAACCAGCGAGGGGGCGCAAAGGCCTTAATGACTTGCAGCGTGGTACGAACGGCGCGAATACTAATGCTTTGTGCAAGAAATGACCAGTGTTATTTCTCAAGTCAGGGCGATGCTGCTCCACACAAGCGGGTGGCGGATGCAATTTGCCGGTTGCTCCGCTAGGATTAGCCCACTTTTGCTTTCCTCATATGACGGTTTTCCATGAGTTATCAGGTTCTTGCACGTAAATGGCGTCCGCGCTCGTTCCGCGAAATGGTCGGCCAGACGCATGTGCTCAAGGCCCTGATCAACGCCCTGGACAGCCAGCGCCTGCACCATGCCTACCTGTTCACCGGCACCCGTGGTGTGGGCAAGACCACTATTGCGCGGATCATCGCCAAGTGCCTGAACTGCGAAACCGGCATCAGTTCCACCCCTTGCGGCACCTGCTCGGTCTGTCGGGAAATCGATGAGGGGCGTTTCGTCGACCTGATCGAAGTGGACGCCGCCAGCCGCACCAAGGTCGAAGACACCCGTGAGCTGCTCGACAACGTGCAGTACTCGCCGAGTCGCGGGCGCTTCAAGGTCTACCTGATCGACGAAGTGCACATGCTCTCCACCAGCTCCTTCAACGCCCTGTTGAAGACCCTGGAGGAGCCGCCGCCCCACGTCAAATTCCTCCTCGCCACCACCGACCCGCAGAAGTTGCCGGTTACCGTGCTGTCGCGCTGCCTGCAGTTCTCGTTGAAGAACATGCCGCCGGAGCGGGTGGTCGAGCACCTGACCCATGTACTGACCGCCGAGAACGTCCCCTTCGAGGACGATGCCCTGTGGCTGCTCGGCCGCGCTGCCGATGGCTCGATGCGCGACGCCATGAGCTTGACCGACCAGGCCATCGCTTTCGGCGAAGGCAAGGTACTGGCGGCTGACGTGCGTGCCATGCTCGGTACGCTCGATCACGGTCAGGTCTATGGCGTATTGCATGCACTGATCGAAGGCGATGCACGGGCGCTGATCGAAGCGGTGCGTCATCTTGCCGAGCAGGGGCCTGACTGGAATGGCGTGCTGTCGGAAATGCTCAACGTCCTGCATCGTGTGGCGATAGCCCAGGCGCTGCCGGAGGCCGTCGACAATGGCCAGGGCGACCGCGAACGCGTGCTGCAACTGGCCCAGGCGCTGCCGGCCGAAGACGTGCAGTTCTACTATCAGATGGGTTTGATCGGGCGTCGTGACTTGCCCCTGGCACCTGAACCGCGCGGCGGCTTCGAGATGGTGCTGCTGCGCATGTTGGCCTTCCGCCCGGCGGGAGCCGACGACGCGCCAAAGGTCACGCTAAAGCCCTTGGGGATCAGCCAGGCCACTGCTGATTCCCAACAAAACCCAGTGGCCGGCACCGCTATGCCGGCTCCTGTGGTTTCTGCTCCTGTTATCGCTCCCGTCGCACAGGCTCCCGTTGTTACGGCGCCGATCGAGCCTAGCCCTGTTGTGCCGGCCCCGAGTGTCACGCCTGTCGTGAGTGAGCCGGTTCAGCCTGTTGAAGTGCCTGTAGCGCCGGCCGCTAATCTGCCCGTCGAGCCCGAGCCCGCTGCTCCTGTGGTTGATGTGCCTTGGGCAACTGCCAAGGCTGCCGAGCCTGTGGCTGAGCCCGTTCAGCCTGTTGCGCCAGCAGAGCCAGAGGTGAAAACCGCAGAGCCAGTAGTTTCGCAAGTTGCATCGGTCGAAGTGCCCGCACCGAGTGAGGTCGCGCCACCGGTAGCCGATGCAGATGGTGGCGAAGATGAGCCACCGCTCGGCGACTACGACTATGTGGAAATGGACGCCGAAACCCTCGATTACGATTTCGGCCAAGCCGAAACCGCGGCGCCCGTGGTTGAAGAGCCGTTGCCTGCGGCTAAACCCGCAACCGGTCTGGCGGCAGAGTGGCTGTCACTGTTCCCGCAGCTTGGCCTGGGTGGCATGACTGGCAGCATCGCCGCCAACTGCACCCTGATCGAAGCCAATGGCGATGACTGGCTGCTGCACCTGGACCCGGCGCACAGTGCACTGTTCAATCCGACTCAGCAGCGTCGCCTCAATGACGCGCTGAACCAGCAACAGGGGCGCAGCATCAAACTGCGTATCGAGCTGTGCAAGCCTGAGCAGGAAACCCCGGCGCAGGCCGCAGCACGGCGCCGTGCCGACCGCCAGCGCAGCGCCGAGGCGTCGATCCACGGCGACCCGCTGGTGCAGCAGATGATTCAGCAGTTCGCGGCCAAGGTGCGCGACGACAGCATCGAACCTATCGATATTCCCAGCTAACCGGTCGTTTCAACGACTTGTTTAACCCCGAACACCGAGGATACCGACATGATGAAAGGTGGCATGGCAGGCCTGATGAAGCAGGCTCAGCAAATGCAGGAAAAAATGCAGAAGATGCAGGAAGAACTGGCCAGCGCTGAAGTCACCGGCCAGTCCGGCGCTGGCCTGGTCAGCGTGGTGATGACCGGTCGTCACGACGTCAAGCGCATCACCCTGGATGACAGCCTGATGCAGGAAGACAAGGAAGTGCTCGAAGACCTGATCGCCGCTGCCGTCAACGACGCGGTGCGCAAAGTCGAGCAGAACAGCCAGGAGAAGATGTCCGGCATGACCGCAGGGATGCAGCTCCCCCCCGGCTTCAAAATGCCCTTCTGAGCATGTGACGCCCAGCCGGCACGCATTACTGCGTTGCGAAAGGCCCCGAGCATTCTCATTTACAGACGTAAACTCCGGTGCTCGGGGCCTTTCGCGCCTTGTACTGCTACCGTCTGATCGCCCCTTCTCGGATAGAGTGGCGTTAGTTCGTAGGGTGGGCTTTAGCCCACCAGATCATTGCCCGCCAACTTTTGCAGGACTTCCATGAGCTTCAGCCCCCTGATTCGCCAGTTGATCGACTCCCTGCGCATCCTGCCCGGAGTGGGCCAGAAGACGGCTCAGCGCATGGCCTTGCAGTTGCTCGAACGTGATCGCAGTGGCGGTCAGCGTCTGGCTCAGGCGTTGAATGCGGCGATGGAGGGCGTGGGGCACTGCAAGCGCTGCCGCAGCCTGAGCGAGGACGAAATCTGCCAGCTGTGTCTGGACGAGCGCCGCGACGACAGCCTGCTGTGTGTGGTCGAAGGTCCGATGGACGTGCATGCCGTGGAGCAGACCGGCTTTCGCGGCCGTTATTTCGTGCTCAAGGGGCATCTCTCACCGCTAGATGGTCTGGGGCCAGAGGCCATCGGTATTCCGGCGCTGCTGGATCGTATCGATGCCGGTGCTTTCAGCGAAGTGATCCTGGCCACCAACCCGACGGTGGAAGGCGAGGCCACGGCGCACTACATCGCCCAAGTTCTTGTTGGCAAAGGTCTGGTCGCCTCGCGCATCGCCCATGGCATGCCGCTCGGTGGCGAACTGGAACTGGTCGACGGCGGCACCCTGGCCCATGCCTTGGCAGGTCGGCGCCCGATCAGCCTGTAAGCAGTCAAACCCTCTCGATTCGGAGTGCCAGTGACCACCGACACTCTGCGCCGTATTGCTCTGGTATTCCTGCTCGGGGCGCCTCTGGCCGCACAGGCTCAATGTCCGACCGGGCAGGTACAGGTGTGCCTGGGCGCATCCTGCCTATGCGTGCCCGATCCGGTACGGGTACGTGAAGATGGCCTGAATATGGCGGCGGCGCGTCTCGAAGCCTGGTTGCTGCAATCTCGCCAGGCAGCACTGCGAGCCGGCACCGAACCTATCCCTCTGATGATTCGTGCCCAGCTCGCGCCTTTCTACGACGATGCATTGCTTGATGAAGTGCGCTTTCGCGTGGGCATCACCGACGAGATGGACGCCGCCACCGTCATGCTGCAGAACCCCGATGTGCAGGCCGTGACGCTGGTCGACGTGGTGGTGTTTCGCAACGCCGATGCCGCCGCAGAGGATGCGGCGCTGTGGGCGCATGAATTGTGGCATGTGCAGCAATACCGCGAGTGGGGCACCGATGGCTTCGCCCAGCGTTACACGCGCAATTTCCAGTCAGTGGAAGGGCCAGCCTACGAGATGGGCGAGCGGGTGAGAAAGGCGTTGCGCGAGCAGAAATGAAACGCTCGCTTGAAAACCAAGCAAGCGCTAGGTTAGGGTGGCCAAAATAATAACGGGAGTACCCGCATGGCCGCCTCTCTGTCGTATTTCGATGAGTCCCACCAATTGGTTCGTGATTCCGTCCGGCGTTTCGTCGAGCGCGAGATCCTGCCGTATATCGACGAGTGGGAGGAGGCCGAGGAGTTTCCTCGTGAGCTGTACCTCAAGGCCGGCGCTGCGGGCATTCTCGGTATCGGTTACCCGGAGCAGCTCGGCGGCAGTCACGAGGGTGACGTGTTCGCCAAGGTGGCGGCCAGCGAGGAACTGATGCGCAGCGGCTCCGGCGGCCTGGTGGCCGGGCTCGGTTCGCTGGATATCGGCCTGCCACCCATCGTCAAATGGGCCACGCCCGCCGTGCGCGAACGTGTGGTGCCGCGAGTGCTGGCCGGCGAGAAGATCATGGCGCTGGCGGTGACCGAGCCCTCCGGTGGCTCCGACGTGGCCAATCTCAAGACCCGCGCTGTGCGCGACGGCGATCACTACCGCGTCAATGGCAGCAAGACCTTCATCACCAGCGGCGTGCGTGCCGATTACTACACGGTGGCGGTGCGCACCGGCGGTGAGGGCTTTGGCGGCGTCAGCCTGTTGCTGGTGGAGAAGGGCACGCCGGGTTTTAGCGTTGGCCGCAAGCTGAAAAAGATGGGCTGGTGGGCCTCGGATACCGCTGAGCTGTTCTTCGACGACTGCAAGGTGCCGGTGGAGAACCTGATCGGCGCGGAGAATGCCGGTTTCGCCTGCATCATGGCCAACTTCCAGAGCGAGCGCCTGAGCCTGGCGATCATGGCCAACATGACCGCACAACTGGCCCTGGAGGAGTCCCTGAAGTGGGCGCGCGAGCGCCAGGCGTTCGGCAAACCGGTGGGCAAGTTCCAGGTGCTCAAGCACCGCCTGGCCGAGATGGCCACGCAGCTCGAAGTCTCCCGTGAGTTCACCTACCGTCAGGCCGCGCAGATGGCGGCCGGCAGGAGCGTGATCAAGGAGATTTCCATGGCCAAGAACTTCGCCACCGATATCGCTGATCGCCTGACCTACGATGCGGTGCAGATCATGGGTGGCATGGGTTACATGCGCGAAAGCCTGGTCGAGCGCCTGTACCGCGACAACCGCATCCTCTCTATCGGCGGTGGTACGCGGGAGATCATGAACGAGATCATCGCCAAGCAGATGGGATTGTAGAGGCGGCATTTGGGCCTCAATTGCGTGAGTCTCTGGTCGAGCGCCTATACCGCGACAACCGCATCCTTTCCATTGGTGGCGGCACGCGAGAGATCATGAACGAGATAATTTCGAAGCAGATGGGGCTGTAGCCGGGCGCGCAGTGGGAAGGGCTTTAGCTGCGATCATGCTCAAAAAGGGCGGAAAAGCTCGCCGCTGAAGCACCTCCCACGGGGGCATGGTCCTGCGCGGTTATCAGGAAGCGACCTGATTCTGCGCAGCCTGGCGCAGGCGGGCGATGTCGCGTTGTGGCGGATCGCCGAACAGGCGGCTGTACTCGCGGCTGAACTGCGATGGGCTTTCGTAGCCGACGCGGTAGCTGGCCGCTGCCGCTTCGAGGTTGTCGCACAGCATCAGCCGGCGAGCCTCCTGCAGGCGCAGCTGCTTCTGATACTGCAGCGGGCTGAATGCCGTGACTGCCTTGAATCTATGGTGCAGGGTCGAGGGGCTCAGGTTCACCTCGCGGGCCAGTTCCTCGATCCGCAGCGGCTGATCGAAATTCTTGCGCAGCCACTCGATGGCGCGGGAGATGCGCTGGCTCTGGCTGTCGGCGATGACCACTTCATGCAGGCGATGGCCCTGCGGGCTGAGCAGCATGCGGTAGAAAATCTCACGCAATGCCAATGGCGCCAGCATGGCGATGTCGGATGGGGTTTCCAGCAGGCGCAGCAGGCGGATCACCGCATCCAGCAGGCGCGGGTCGAGACGATCGAGAAACAGCGCCCGCTGGGAAGCCGCGTCCGGGGCTGGAATCGCTGGCATTTCGGTGAGCAGGCTGCTGATCAGCGCGGGATCGATCTCCAGAGCGATGCTCAGATAGGGGTGATCCGGGCTGGCTTCGATCACCCGACCGGTTACCGGCAGCACCACCGACGCCACCAGGTAATTCAACGGATCATAGACGTAGAGCTCGTCACCCAGACGTATCTCTTTACGGCCCTGGGCGATGATGCACAGGCAGGGGTCGTAGACTGTCTGCATCGGCAGGCTGGGTGTCGTGGCGCGTGCCAGCTTCAGGCCAGGAATCGCTGTGAGGTGCAAACCGTCCTCGGGGACGAAGCGATCGACCAGACGCGCCATTTCGTGGCTCAGTTCGGCAAGGGGGGTGTCGAGAGTTGTGGCGGTGTGAATGGGTGACTGCATGGCGCGCCTCCGGAAAGTCAGCGAAGCCTAGCCAGGTTTTTCAGGCAAGTCATGAGGGGCGGCAGGATTAGGCAAATATTTGCCAGTAATGGGCAAATAACCGGTGATACAGAGTATTTCAAGGGTAGTCAGGGTGCGCTGCACTCGGTTGCAGCAATTTCCTTGTTATGGAGTTTTAGGCAAGGATTTGCCAGAAATCGACTAACGCTCTGATGACTTTCTGCCTGATCTTTGTAGCCATCGAGCGGTGTCTCTGCATCGGCTCGAACACGTGCAGTAGCCCGATCACCCGCTAAGTGGTGCCCACATACCTCACGAAAGGAGCGAACCATGCCCAGTAAATGGCTGATCGCACCGCTGACTCTGTTATTGCTCGCCACGGCCTGGCTTGACTCAAGAGCCGTTGGCGAAGCGGCTTTTGCCGAGCCGGACGCAGCGCCCCATGTTCTGCAGCGAAACGCTGCTGGTATGTATTGATTCAGTTCCAGGAGGTTGCCATGAGCATCATTCACCGTATGACCGTTCGCGCCCGCCACGACCGTTCAAATAGGCTGGGGCAGTGCCTGGCGCGGTTGCATGAGGCCGGGCGAGATATTCCAGGTTGTGAGCGCCTGCGTGTGTTCTCACTGCGCAATGATCCGTTGATCTGGCAGGTAGAAGGGCAGTGGCGTTCGACAGCGGCACGCGACGCTTTTCTCGGCAGCGAAGGCCTGCGTCGGGTTTTGGCCCAGGCGATAAATGAAGGGCTGCTCACTCATCTCGAATGCGGTATGGAGTTGCAGCAGCAGGTCGCCTGAGCCGCTCAGGCTTGCCTTTGTGAAATTATCTCTATAGATTTTCATGAAATTAATTATTTTAAATTTCATGAGCCGTCTATGTTTCGCCAGGCCAGTGAGCACGTCGACAGCTATTACGCCCATAGCTGCAAGGATCGACTGACGCATCATCCCGTGCTGCAAGATGATCTGCAGTGCGAGGTGCTGGTGATCGGTGCTGGTTTCAGTGGTCTGCACACTGCTTTGCGCCAGGCCGAAGCAGGGCGCAAGGTCATTCTGCTGGAGGCTAGTCGTGTGGCCTGGGCGGCCTCTGGACGCAATGGCGGGCAGGCGATTCTGGGCTGGTCCTGCGATATGCCGCCGCTGGAAAAGGCGCTGGGCATCGAACGCGCCCGCCGTCTGTGGGATGGCATGAGCTGGGCAGCTCGTGAGCTGCGTGAACTGCCCGAGCGCCACGGCTTCGACTGCGATTACCGCCGCGGCCATCTGTGGACGGCAGTGCTGCCACGTCGCGTGGCGCTGCTGCATGAGTGGCAGGAGGAGGCCGCTTATAAATGGGGGCATCGCGCGCTGCAGTTCGTTTCCCGTGAGCAGATGCCGGAGTGGGTCGCCAGCGAGCGTTACCGCGCTGGCCTCTACGACCCCGAGGCCGGGCATCTCAATCCGCTCAAGTTGGCGCTCGGGCTGGCCGAAGCCTTCGTTCGCGCCGGTGGGCAGATCTTCGAGCAAAGCCGTGTGCTGAGTCAGGACAGGCAGGGCACGGGCTACCGCGTGCGTACCGAGCAGGGCAGCGTGCAGGCTGACAATCTGGTGCTGGCCTGCAACACCTACATCGACTCTCTGGAACCACGGCTGGCGCGACGCATCCTGCCGGTCGGCACCTACCAGATCGCCACCGAGCCGTTGGGCGCAGAGCGCGTCGAGGCATTGCTGCCGCGCAACGCCTGCGTCACCGACAACCAGTTCGTCCTCGATTACTTCCGCCGCACCCCGGATCACCGCCTGCTGTTTGGCGGCGGCTGTACCTATCTGGGCGGCCTGCCGAGAGACATGGCGGCGGCCACGCGACCGTTCCTCGAGCGCGTATTCCCGCAGCTGTCAGGCGTGGCAATCGACTTTGCCTGGGGCGGCCATATCGACGTGACTCGTGCTCGCACGCCCGACGTTGGCGGCGAGAACGGCCGTTACTGGCTGCAGGGCTTTTCCGGGCATGGTGTGCTGCCGACCCTGGCGGCGGCGCGGGCAGTCAGTGATGCCATTCTCGGCAATGACGACGAACTGGCGCTGTATCAGCAACTGCGCAATCCCGAATTCCCATTCGGCGAGCGCCTGGCGGCACCGCTAGAGGCCATCGGCAAGGCCTGGTATCGATTAAGGGACTATTTCTGACATGGACAAGAATCTGGAGATGGCCGCGCTGGCCGTGCTCATTCACGACCTGCGCAAGCACAAGAAGGTCACCCTCAACGAGCTGGCCGAGCGCATCGGTCGTTCCGTGGGCTTTCTCTCGCAGGTCGAGCGTGGCCTGTCGCGCCCGACCGTGGCAGATCTGACCGCCATCAGTGAGGCACTCGACGTACCCACCACCTATTTCTACAGCCTGCCCAAGCCCAAGGCGCTGGACTGGGTGACCCGTCCGGACGAGCGCCGCACCCTGTACCTGGCCGGTGGCATCACCGACATCATGGCGTCGCCGACCTTGCAGGGCGCCTTCATGGTCGTCGATAGCCTGCTCGAACCGGGGGCCAGCAGTGGCGAGCGGCAGATGAGCGACCGCTCCGAGCAGGCCGGCTATGTGCTCGAAGGTCAGTTGACGCTGTGGCTGGGCGAGGACGAAGAGAGTGCCACCCTCTATCCCGGCGATGTTTTCCAGGTGCCGAGCTATGCGCGCCTACGTTATGCCAACCAGGGCGACACCCCCGCGCGGGTGTTGTGGATCTACACCTGAACCTTCCCGTGAACCCGGAAATAACCACAATGAACGCCACCCGAGTCGAGCTGCTCGACGAAGTCCGTCAATTTCGCCAGGTCCACCCCGAGGTGCGCTTCGTCGACCTGATCTGCCTGGACATTCCCGGGCATTTCTATGGCAAGCGCTACCCCATCGAAATGCTGGAGAAGGTCGCCGCCGGCAGCGCCCTGAAACTGCCGCAGAACTGCGTGCTGCTCGGCGCTCAGGGCGGGCTGTACGAGATCGGCGACTACTGCTTCCATGACGGCGACCCGGACGCGCCACGGCGGCTGATCCCCGGCACGCTCAAGCTGGTGAACTGGGAGCGCCAGCCGCTGGGGCAGATGCTGATCAGCTCCGATGGTACCGAAGCGCCCATCGAATTCGAGCCGCGCGAGGTGCTGGCGCGCGTGGTGCAGCGCCTGGCCGCGCGTGGCATTCGTCCGGTGGTGGCCTTCGAGCTGGAGTTCTACCTGTTCGACAAGGCGCTCAAGGACGGCTTGCCGCAGTACCCGCGCGATGACCTGAGTGGCGATGCCGACGACCAGCCGAACATGCACATCGAACGGCTGTCGCGTTTTTCCGAGGTACTCGACGACATCAGCGAGACTGCGCGTCTGCAGGGCATCGACACCACGGTGATCACCGCCGAGATCGGCCCGGGGCAGTTCGAGATCAACTTCAGCCACAACATGGATCCGATGCAGGCGGCCGACTGGTCAGCGCTGTTCTGCCGGGTGACCCGTGGTGTGGCGCTCAAATACGGCCATCGCGCCAGCTTCATGGCCAAGCCTTATCTGCAGTATCCCGGCAGCGGCATGCACATCCACGTCAGCCTGTACGACGAAGCCGGTGACAACCTGCTGGCGCGTGATGAGCAGCGTCCGCTGCGGCATGCCGTGGCCGGTTGCCTGGAACTGCTGCCGGAGCTGATGCCGATCTACGCGCCGAACCACAACAGCTATCGCCGCTTCGGCGCTCAGGTGAACTCGGCGAGCAAGGCCAGTTGGGGCTTCGAAGACCGCGACGCCTGCGTGCGTATTCCCGAGTCGGACGCGCGCGACCTGCGCCTGGAATTCCGCCTGCCGGGCGCCGATGCCAACCCCTATCTGGTGCTGGCGGCATTGCTGACCAGTATCGAGCAGGGGCTCGATGCCAAGGTTGAGCCCATCGCACCACTTAATGACGATCGCGCCAGCGGCGTCGACTTTCCCAAGGACATGCTCGACGCCGTGCGCTGCATGCAGGCCAGTGAGCGCGTTGCCGCGGGGCTGGGCAGCGAGTTCGTCATGGTCTATTGCGAGAACAAACGCCAGGATCACCTGGCCTTCATGCACGACATCAGCCCGCGCGAATACCGCTGGTACCTGTGATGTCACGGATAGAAGGAGGCGCCATGAACAACGCCGTAAACAACCCCAAGACCGCACACTGGCAGGCCCTGAGCCAGGCTCACCACCTGGCACCATTCAGTGATTACAAGCAGCTGGCCGAGAAGGGCCCGCGCATCATCACCGAGGCAAAAGGCGTGCACCTGTGGGACAGCGAGGGCAACAAGATCCTCGATGGCATGGCCGGTCTTTGGTGCGTGGCGGTCGGCTATGGTCGCGAGGAGCTGGTCGAAGCTGCCGCTACGCAGATGCGCCAGTTGCCGTTCTACAACACCTTCTTCCAGACCGCCCATCCGCCGGTACTGGAGCTGGCCCATGCCATCTCCCAGCTGGCGCCGGCCGGCATGAACCATGTGTTCTTCACCGGGTCGGGCTCGGAGGGCAACGACACCATGCTGCGCCTGGTACGCCACTACTGGGCGTGCAAGGGGCAGCCTGCGAAGAAGATCATCATCGGCCGCGACAACGGTTATCACGGCTCCACCGTGGCCGGTGCCAGCCTCGGCGGCATGAAGTTCATGCACGAGCAGGGTGACCTGCCGATCCCGGGCATCGCGCACATTCCGCAGCCGTACTGGTTTGGCGAGGGCGGCGAGCAGTCGCCGGAAGAGTTTGGCATCTGGGCTGCCGATCAGTTGGAGAAGAAGATTCTCGAGCTGGGCGTGGACAATGTTGCAGCGTTCATTGCCGAGCCGATCCAGGGCGCTGGCGGCGTGATCATCCCGCCGGACAGCTACTGGCCGCGCATCAAGGAAATCCTCGCCAAGTACGACATTCTCTTCGTCGCCGACGAAGTGATCTGCGGTTTTGGCCGTACCGGCGAGTGGTTCGGCAGCCAGTATTACGACCTCAAGCCTGACCTGATGACCATCGCCAAGGGCCTGACCTCGGGCTACGTGCCGATGGGCGGACTGATCGTCAGTGACAAGGTGTTCGAAGTGATCGAGGCACATGGCGATTTCAACCACGGCTTCACCTATTCCGGGCATCCGGTGGCGGCAGCGGTGGGGCTGGAGAACCTGCGCCTGCTCCGGGAAGAAGGCATCGTCCAGCGGGTGAAGGCAGACACCGCGCCTTACCTGCAAAAGCGCCTGCGTGAACTGGCGGATCATCCGCTGGTGGGCGAAGTGCGTGGCGTCGGTATGCTCGGTGCCATCGAGCTGGTGCAGGACAAGGCCACGCGCAAGCGCTTCTCCGGTGATGTGGGCGTGGGTATGGTGTGCCGTGGCCACTGCTTCAACAACGGCCTGATCATGCGCGCGGTGGGCGACACCATGATCATTGCGCCGCCGCTGGTGATCAGCCGCGCGGAGATCGACGAGCTTGTGGAAAAGGCGCGCAAGTGCCTGGACCTGACCTGGGAGCAGGTGCGTAGCGCTGTATGACCAGCAAATTCGCGGCTGAAGCCGCTCCTACGCAAAGGCAGTGTCTGTAGGAGCGGCTGGGCGGCATTCCGCTTCAGCCGCGAGGGACGATGATCAAAAGAAAACCCCGTGACCGTTACCGGTGGCGGGGTTTCGTTTTTCAACCGCTTACTTGAGGCTGTTTTTCAACGTCTGTGCTGCCTGATCCATGGCGGAGCGTACCGCCGGGACTTCGGACACCACATTGAGCAGGCCGTAGTCGTGGATCATGCCGTTGTAGCGCACGGCGGTCACCGGTACGCCGGCGGCGTTCAGGCGGCGAGCGTAGGCTTCGCCTTCGTCGCGCAGCACGTCCATCTCGGCGGTCTGCACCAGTGCTGGCGGCAGGCCTTTGAGCTGTTCCAGGCTGGCGCGCAGGGGTGATGCATGGATCTCGTTACGCTGCTTCGGGTCGGTGGTGTAGTTGTCCCAGAACCATTCCATCATGCCGCGGGTCAGGAAGTGGCCTTCGGCGAACTGGTTGTAGGAGCCATTGTTGAAGTTGGCGTCGGTCACCGGCCACAGCAGCACCTGGGCGCGCAGTTTCGGTGTCCCGGCTTCCTTGGCCTTGATGGCTACCACGGCGGCCATGTTGCCGCCGACGCTGTTACCGGCCACTGCCAGGCGCGAGCCGTCGACACCGATCTGGCTGCCGTTGTCAGCCACCCACTTCGTGGCGGCATAGGCCTGGTTGATCGCGGTCGGGTATTTGGCTTCGGGTGATGGCGTGTAGTCGACATAGATCGCGGCGGCGCCGGAACCTACTACCAGGTCGCGGATCAGGCGTTCGTGGGTCGGATAATCACCCAGTACCCAGCCACCGCCGTGGAAGAACATGAAGCCCGGCAGAATGCCGCGAGCGCCTTCAGGACGTACCACCTTGAGGGTGAGCGACTGGCCATTAACCTGGATCACCTTGGTGTCCACGATAATGCCGGACAGGTCCACCTTGACGCTGGCCTGAGCACCTACCAGTACGGCGCGGGCGTCTTTCGGCGAGAGGGTTTCCAGCGGCTGACCACCACCGGCTGCCAGGGCATCGAGGAAGCCCTGGGTGTTGCGCTCCACGCCGGGGCTGCCGGCGGCGAAGCTGCTGTTGATGGCCAGGGCAAGCAGCCCGGCAGTCAGAGTGCGAGAAAATTTCATGGTCAAACTCCTGTCGATCAGTTGGGCGGCTGGTTGTCAGTTCTGGTTGGTGCAAACGCTGGAGAGTTGTTCGTAGTCGAGAACTTCCACGTCACCCGCGCTGTTGCGGTAGGTCATCGTTGCCGTGACCACTTCGCACTGCGAGCTGTTGGGCACGTCGATGGAAATCACCTTGGCGATATCCAGCTTCTGGCCGTAGCGGT
>JAESFJ010000147.1_pt1 | contig 74769 bp, 70 predicted proteins | sample 9266161 | NCBI WGS metagenome assembly JAESFJ01 (sample SAMN14506165, study PRJNA617096) | algae metagenome | isolation source: Calothrix sp. FI2-JRJ7 and co-occurring heterotrophs from granitic desert soil | place: USA: Red Pass Lake area, Fort Irwin, California | collected 2000-06-01
CCAAGACTGATTGTCATAAAGCAATACTATTCAGGCGCCTAGCATTATATAACTTGTACCGCTTTGGGTATTGATGGCGCGGCGAAGCCGTGCCGAGACTGATTGTGCCAGTTGCGTAAGTCCTGGTTTTTTGTAAAGGTAAGCGTCGTTATATAAAACTTTAATTCCAGCTAGTGGCAATACTTCAATTTTGTATTGTTCATATTTAAAAGTTTGATATCCCCCTTTGCCTTCATCAAGGGTGCCTTCAAGTTTTACGCAGATAAAAATTGGCGTCCAGACCAATTTTCTTACGGGAATAAAGACTTCCGTAATTTCTTGAGATTTAGCTTTGGAAGGCTTAAGCTTTTAGATTTTAACTTTGACGAGCGATGGCAAGAGCTAGAAAAGTCTGATAACCTTTTTGCCAGTGTTATTATGGCACATTTAAAAGCCCTCGAAACAAAACAGGCGCCTCAACAGCGAAAAATTTGGAAAACCAAGTTAACTCATCGACTTTATGAAAAAGGACTAGAGGAGCAAGATATCCGTAACCTGTATAAATTTATTGACAAAGCCTTAATACTACCAGAACCTTTAGAAAAGGAGTTTTGGGAGGAATTGAAGCAATTTGAATCAGAGTGTAATGTTACTTATATTACAAAGGAAATGCTTGATTAAAATGCTAAAAATAATAATATAAAGTGATTAAACGCTTACTACGTATCCGTTACAGGCTATTTTAGGTTATAGCGTTAAATTTTTTATTGCTTATGATAGTTGTTACTGTTTATTTACAACTGCTTACTCTATTAATTCTATATGACTACCAGTCCGGATACAGTGCGGGCACTGCGTGAGGCGCTAAAATTCTCTCCTGATAACCTTCCACTCAGGCAACATTTAGCAGAAGTATTGCTGAGTATGCAGCAGTATTCAGAAGCCGAGCAAGAATACCGTCAGGCGTTAACGCTCAAACCAGCAGACAGTATATTAAAACTTGGTTTGGCGACGGTTTTTTATCAGCAGGGTAAGCATTCGCAATCGTTGGTTGTTGTCGAAGATTTACTCAAGAGCGCTGACTGCCCTGCGCTTGCGTATTTACTCCACGCGCGTTTGTTACTACATGCTGGCGCCGTACAGCAAGCAGTTAGCCAATATCGCTATGCTACAGCAATTGATGCATCTATTACCGACCAAGATTTTGCTGACCGTTTAGGTGTATCAAATGAAGTAGGAGCATTACAGGACGAAGTAAACGAAATCGTTGACGGTAAGCTACGAGTAAGCAGTGGTGAAGATACACAAATTCTGAATGATAGTAATATTGAACGTTCCCAAATTTCGTTTCAAGATGTTGGGGGAATGGATACAGTTAAAGATGAAATTCGTCTCAAGATTATTTACCCCCTTAAACAACCAGAATTATATCGAGCTTACGGTAAAACTATAGGTGGTGGCATTTTACTTTATGGCCCTCCAGGATGTGGCAAAACATACCTCGCACGTGCTACAGCTGGCGAAATTAATTCCAGCTTTATTAGTGTTGGTATAAACGATATCCTCGATATGTGGCTGGGCAATAGCGAACGTAATCTCCACTCTATCTTTGAAAATGCTCGTAGCCACAAACCAAGTGTATTATTTTTCGACGAGGTAGATGCTCTTGCTGCTAACCGTACTGATATGCGGCAAAGTGCTAGTCGTATGGTTATTAATCAGTTTCTCTCCGAACTCGATGGTGTGAATACCTCGAACGAAGGGGTATTGATTTTAGCTGCGACTAATGCTCCGTGGCATTTAGATTCAGCGTTTCGTCGTCCTGGTCGGTTCGATAGAATATTATTTGTTCCACCACCAGATGCAAAAGCCAGAACTGAGATTTTACTATTGTTATGTAGTGGTAAACCTGTTGCTAATATTGATTATGAGCTTATTAGTAAAAAAACAGAACATTTCTCAGGCGCCGATTTAAAAGCAGTTGTTGATATAGCAGTCGAGCGTAAATTGCAAGAAGCGATAAAAATAGGCATTCCAAAACCGTTGACGACAAAAGATTTACTTGCTGCTGTCAGCAGTGTTAAACCATCTACAAAAGAATGGTTTGCTAGCGCTCGTAATTATGCTTTGTATGCCAACGAAGGTGGGTTATATGATGATATTTTAAAGTGTTTAAAGATGTAAGTAAAATATAAATTAAAAATGTAATTTTGTGAGTATTGAACGAGCAACACTATTAATTGAGCAATCGCGTTATGAAATGGCTGAACGCGAGTTAAGACAGGCTTTAGCACAGGCGCCAAGTGATGCTTATACCACTGCTTTACTAGCTCTATGTTTAAATTGTCAACAGCGATTTCAAGAAGCGACGGCTGCCGCAGAAACAGCTATATCTTTGGCGCCTGATGACGCTTTTTGTCACTATATATTAAGTTATATTTTGTGCGACCGTCAGGAACTTGAATTAGCAGAAAAATCTGTACGCGAAGCAATTCGGCTTAATTGTTATCAAGCTTCTTATTTTGCTTTACTCTCTAGATGTAAGTATAACCAAAAACTATGGCTTGATGCCCTTGGTGCCTCACTTCAAGGACTTGCGATTGACCCTGAAAATGTTGAATGTTTAAATTACCGTGCGCTATCCCTATCAGAACTAGGTAAAGGAGAGCAAGCAGTCGAAGCAGTAGAAAGTGCTATTGCAGTGGCGCCTCTAGATGCTTCTTGTTACGCTTCGAGTGGTTGGATTTTGTTGTCCCACGGTAAATGTCATCAAAAAGCTTTGGATTATTTCCGCGAAGCATTACGTTTAAATCCAAATCTTGAATGGGCGCGTTCTGGAATTATCGAAGCGCTAAAAGCGAAGAATCCTATTTATCGATTGATGTTACGCTACTTTTTATGGTCATCACGCCTTAATAATATAACCCGTTGGGCATTTACAATCGGTTTATATTTTGCTGTGCGTTTGCTGCTAATAGGATTAAATGAGATAGGTTTAAAACAACTGGTTATTGTCGTCGCTATTGCATATCTAATATTTGTAATTTTAACATGGATTATTGACCCTTTATTTACCCTTTTATTACGTTTTGATAAATTCGGACGTTTAGCACTAACAGAAACCGAAATTCAACAGTCTAATTACTGGGGCGCCTGTTTTAGTATTACTATTTTATCTTTCTGTGTATATTTATTTACTTATCATCACACCGCATTAATTAGTACTGCTGTTTTTGGTTTACTTTTAATTCCAACAGCAGCAAGTTTCCATTGCGAAGTTGGAACCCCACGCAAAACAATGATAATTTATACACTTAGTCTTGCTGTGTTAGGCGCCTTTGGCATTATTTTATCGCTGAATAGCATAACATTATCAATTATACCAATCGCGCTGTTTCTGCTTGGCGCCATTGCTTCAAGTTGGGTTGCTACACTTTTAAGTGGTATAAAAGTGAAGAAGTAATTCGGCACTTTGTAAGGTGCGTGACGCTTTTAGACTCACGCTTCGTTTTAAAATTGTTTATGGCGTCATTCACCCTACCATCACCGCACGTACAAGTAATTCGGCACTTTGTAAGGTGCGTGACGCTTTTAGACTCACGCTTCGTTTTAAAATTGTTTATGGCGTCATTCACCCTACCATCACCGCACGTACAAGTTTCGCAATTTTTGACCAGTCGAAGTTGGCAGTTGCATATTCGCGACATTGATGACGTGATGGAACTGCAATTTTTTTCAATAATGCTTGTTCTAAAGTTTCTGCTATGGCATTACTAGTTGTAGAGGCACAAATTAAGTTAGGTGAGAATGATTCTAATATTTCTGGCATTCCACCAACTGGTGTGCAAACAACCGGAGTTCCACAAGCTAATGATTCAATTAATGATAATCCGAAACCTTCAAATGATTGACTGGGCATTACACTCAGGTCTGCGGCTTGATATGCTACTGGTAATAATTCATCTTTTAAAAATCCAATAAATTTAACGTGGTTATCAAGCCCAAGTTCGCTTGCTTGAGAAACTAAACTTTCTAGTAAAGGACCTCTCCCCCCCACTGCTAGCCAAATATCAGGATTTTTAGGTTTTATTGCAGCTACCGCATCTAATAATTTATCTATACCAACACGATGCACCAAACGACGTGATGTAAAAAGAATTTGACGGTCTTGAGGCCAACCTAGTACTTCACGGGCGCCTACCTGGGATAAATTCGGCTGAAATTTTTCAGTGTTGACTCCGCCAGGAATTATATGAATTTTATCCCAAGGAATTTGATATTTCTGGTGTAATATATTACCAAAGGCTTTCGAGAGAACAATAAATCGGTCGCATCGATTATATGTTCTCTGCTCAATTAACCATTTCTTTAGTAAAACGCTAATTTTGTTCTCGAAAGCTTCCTGCACGCTTTCCGATACCCAAGGCCCGTGAAAGTTAAACGTAATTGGAACTTGTTTTGGGAGTAAGTCTAATATTGGAAAGCTGTACAAAGCAAAATGTAAATTGATCGCATCGGGTGTAAAAGTGCGTGATGCTCGGAAATTTGAGCGACAAGTCCACATACGGTTCCAAATTGGTGTATCTGGAGAAGCTAAGTTTGTTAACTTTATCGGTAGATTATTGTCGTTCGAGGGCAACCCAACACCGCAAAGTTCAATAGTGTCTTTTTCTGCCAACTTGTGCGTTAGCTCATAGACATACCTCTCCAACCCTCCTGGTGATTTTGGAAACCAACCTGCACCTACACACAAGATTGACGCAGGCTTAAAAACATTATTATCGCTACCGTTCACCGATTTTACTCGCATTTTTTCAAATTGCGCCTCTAAATAAAGCTTGGTTATCAATCAAAATATATTGCTAAAATTACTGCAATTGTAATTTATTATACGCTCTACTCTGGGAATATACGTATTAAACTTCATATAAGTAGACTCGTACCACATAAGGAATAGATTTGACGATTAGTGTGGAATATTGTAGAAAATTGTAGCACCTGAATTCGAGTAACTTATTTGAAGCTTTGCCTAAATCATAACTGCTTTTAGTAATGATATCTAAAACTTTGGACTTTGGACAAAAGTATTTGTTAGCGTAAGTTACACGCGAACAAATTAAAGCTATAGCTTTTTACCTCAGTTATGTATACAACTGAGCAAAACAACCGTATTTCAAGAAAAACTATGCAGATTGCGGCTGTGAAATGTTTGATTTTTTGCTTTTTTATTAACAGGATACTTAATCGGTTTAGTCTGAGTCTTACCCCTCACCCGTCCAGTCGAATTTCCTCGCTTGTTTTGGTGAATTTCCAGGTTTACCAGTCTCCGAAATAATTCTTTGAAAGTCACGTTGTACGGTACTGGGAGATACAATTTTATCACTGTTTTGCTGTAAATATCGCTCCCAAGGTCTTGGTAAATGAATAGATAAATCCTTCGCAGTCCATAACTGTACGTAAGCAAGCATAACTAGACGTATCCAATTTTCCTCATGCTCAACTTTAGGAGTTTGAAAATTAGTCATCAACAAACGTTGTTTACTAAACCTAAACATATGTTCTATATCAAACCGTTGGCGATAACATAAGTAGGCATCTACAAGTGTAATATGCTCGCGCTGCTCACCCGTAACTATCAACCACATTGGTTTCCACACCTGTTTATCTGTATTATCGGTAACACTAACCTGAATCAGATTGAACTCAAGGTGATTTATTTATACCCACAGACCAGTTGCTAAATACAATAGAACGTGAGCGAGAAAGAAATTAAGCAGATTCAAGTAGATTACGAGTGTAGTCCCACCTAGGTGTTGGATAATACGCTACGCGCGCATTCATGTTCGAAACATATATACTGGTATTATAAACTACAGGCTTGTAAAGCAATATCCCCTATAAAGATAAAAAAAAGTTCACGCTTATACAAACATCTTGGTAAAGCTGGTAGTATTATTACGTATATCAAAAACTGTCAATTATGACAATAAAGAAAATTCTGCAAAAAATACAAAAGTTCATACCTAGCAACTTGCTCCAACGAATTCAAAATCTTAACTCAGCTTTATTGTCTCTTTTGATTTTGCGCTTTCATAGTCAACCATTGGAGTTGAGTTCAAAGTCAGCGATGGTATTTTCTCCTCACCAAGACGACGAAACTTTTGGTTGTGGTGGAATGATTGCACTCAAACGCGAGCAACTCATACCAGTTACGGTTGTATTCCTGACTGACGGACAAGGTAATGGTGGTTCAAAGTCAAATATTAAAGAAGAGATTATTCAAATTCGCAAACAAGAAGCTGAATCGGCATTAAAGATTTTAGGTGTTCAGCGAAGTGATATTCACTTTCTCGACAAACCCGATGGAAAATTACTCGATTTAGAATCAGATTTGAGGCAGGAAACAATTGAGCAAATTATGGAGCTTTTAAAACAGTACAATCCTCAAGAAGTTTATGTTCCGCACTACAAAGATTGTCATTGCGACCACGAAGCAAGCTACATACTGGTAAAAGAAGCAATCGCGCAACTTCAAGCCGAAGTTGAGTTACTTCAGTATCCAATTTGGATGTTTTGGCGGGCGCCATTATTTATTATGCTTAAGCTTAAGGACATTGCGGCGGCAAGAAGGTTATTAATTACAAAAGTTCAAATGCAAAAAAAAGAAGCAATTGCATCGTATAATTCGCAGATAGAATCTCTACCTGTAGGCTTTGTGAATCGGTTTTTAGGTTCGTATGAAATCTTTTTCAAAGTCGAACTATAAAGTTGACCTGTTCACCAAATATTTAACCTTTGTATATCTATATCTTAATTTAGATATTTTAATCATTAGTAGGCACCGTAGAGAACAGTTAAATGCGTATATTACATATTGCGAACCATATAGAAGAAATCGGTAACGGTATTGTAAATGTGGCAGTAGACCTAGCTTGTATGCAGTCGGAGCTTGGTCATCAAGTTGCTGTTGCATCAGCAGGTGGAAAATATGAGACGTTACTTACTCAATATGGTGTTAAGCACTTTCATCTAGACCAGTCGCGAAAACCAATCAACCTTGTGAATGCTGCTCGATGTTTTCGACTAATCACGGGGCAATTTCACCCAGATATCGTTCATGGTCATATGATGACGGGTATTTTGCTTGCGTGGTTTTTACGTTCGGGGAGCAAGTACGGTTTAGTTTCCACCGTTCATAATGAGTTTCAGACTAGTTCTATACTAATGGGACTTGCTGATCGCGTTATTGCTGTGAGTCATGCGGTTGCCGATTCAATGATACGTCGTCGTATCCCCAAGCATAAAATTCGCGTAGTAGGCAACGCGACTCTCAACAGTCCACGCAATCCTAAAATTAAAGATTGTTTACCAGTACCATTAAAACGTCCAGCAATTACTACTGTAGCTGGAATGTACAAACGTAAAGGGATTGGTGAGTTAATCGATGCTTTTATTCAAGTTGCTTCTCAGACTGACGCACATCTATATTTAGTAGGCAATGGACCAGACCGAGAAGAATTTGAAACTCATGCAAGAATGAGTAAGTATCCCGACCGCATTCACTTTGAAGGGTTTCAACCTCATCCCCAGCGGTACATGCTTTCAACCGATATATTTGTTTTAGCATCACATCATGAGTCATTCGGTTTAGTTCTGATAGAAGCAAGAGAAGCGGGTTGTGCAATTGTTGCTTCAGATGTGGATGGAATTCCTGAAACATTAGACAATCGACAAGCAGGTATATTAGTACCACCATTAAATAGTAATGCTTTAGCAGCAGCTTTATCTGAATTACTGAGTCAACCATCTACTCTAAATAAATGGAAGTATCAAGCGCAGCAGAATTTAGAACGTTTTCACGTCACGCACGCTTCCGTTGCAACGCTTAGTGTTTATCGTGAGTTAGTACAAGATTATGGCCACATCAAAGCAAGTTAGCAGGTTTGTTAGTCAGCGATGCGAGTCCAAAGAAGCCAATAGAAACAGTACCCATCATGCCGTTGATACCGTGAACAGCAAAGACGCCTACAGGGTTATCAATATGAAGTGACTCAATTAAATCAACACCCAGAACAACTAAAATACCACCAGTTAAACCAATCAGAACTGCTGCCCAAGTTGGTACATAAGCGCAAGGAGCAGTAATAGCAACAAGTCCAGCTAATGAACCATTTAGACAGTAGACCAAATCCCACTTGTTAGTTCTGAAGTATGGGCGCCTAATGGATAACTACCATCGGCGCCAGGTAACTGACTCAGAAAGAAAGTATTGTTACGATAAAATGCAGTAGTTCAAAATCAAACTAAGCTAACTACTCTTGACACTTTTTTTACCGTTGTGAAAGCTTCAGGAGAATATAATAAATTTGTTATAGATTGTGTATTTTCAGACAGATGGATTCTGTAACACTTAATACAATTTGCAAGAACTTTGCAAGGTTGGATACAGTTTTCCACCCTGATATAAATGCTTGTATTCTTTTATGTGTGAGAGTTTATTAGCTTTTTAGTAGTTTTTTATTTTGTTTATTAATTTTTATTTAGCATAGAAAGATACTAGCCCATTTTACTAAACTGAGGGGACTATCTATAGGTATCGTTAAAGTTAAAATAAGGCAAGCATAAATCAGGTATAAATAATTCCTATTATTTCATGTTGTCTAAGTAATCTTGATAGCCTACCTGTTCTAATTTTGACTGTTTAGTTATTACTGAGTCTCTCAAATCATTTCTGTACTGTTGAACTTTTACGAGTAATTCAGGTTGAGAAGTAGCAATAATTTGTACAGCTAACAAACCAGCATTTTTCGCGTTACCAATAGCGACAGTAGCAACAGGAATACCAGCTGGCATTTGAACTATTGAGTATAAAGAATCAACACCTTGTAAATGACGACTAGAAACCGGAACACCAATTACAGGTAGCGGTGTTAGCGATGCTACCATTCCGGGTAAATGCGCGGCGCCACCAGCACCAGCAATAATAACTTTAATACCGCGTTCATGTGCCGAGTTAGCATATTCAAACATACGTTCGGGAGTGCGATGTGCGCTAACAATAGCGACCTCATAACCGACCCCAAACTCTTCACAGATAGTAATAGCGTCTTTCATAGTAGGCAAGTCAGAGTCGCTACCCATAATAATTCCAATAACAGGTGACATATTCTTGCTTAATCCCTAGGTATAGTATTTAAATCAAGGCAGTAATAGTTAAACCTATATTTCCATATAAGTTATGTTTACACCTATAGATATTATCAACGCGCGCGTACCTGGTTACAGTGATTTACAGATGTTATTGATAAACGAAGGTACAGTTCAAAGGATTTTACCAATGGGTACAATCTTCAAACGGGTACCACCAGATAATTTGCAAGTCGTGGACGTTAAAGGAGATTGGATTTCTCTGGGTGGTGTAGATTTACAAATTAACGGTGGTCTATGTTTAGCGTTTCCTGATTTAAGTGCCGATAATGTTCATGTACTGCCAAAAATATCTCAATTCTTATGGAATAACGGTGTAGATGGCTTTCTACCTACTTTAGTAACGACTTCGGTAGAAAATATCCAGCGTGCGTTAGCAGTAATTGCTGATTATATGAGTTGTAACAACGCCTTACAACAAGCCCAAATTCTGGGTGTACATTTAGAAGGACCCTTTCTAAACTACCAAAAACGCGGCGCCCATCCTGCTGAATACTTGCTGCCTTTAACTATCGATGAAGTTAAACGAGTTTTAGGTGATTATGCTCACGTAGTAAAAGTTATCACGATAGCACCCGAACTAGACCCAACAGGCAAAGTAATTAAATATTTACGTTCACAAAATATTACCGTTAGTCTTGGACACTCCCAAGCAACTTACGATAAAGCGCAACAAGCATTTGAATACGGCGCCACGATGGTAACACACGCATTTAACGCCATGCCACCCTTACATCACCGCGAACCTGGTTTATTAGGTGCAGCTATTACCAATAAAAATGTCATGTGTGGATTTATTGCTGATGGTCAGCATGTCTCACCCATTATGCTAGATATACTTTTACGCGCAAGTAATTATGACAAGGGCCTATTTTTAGTTAGCGATGCATTGGCGCCTTTAGGATTTCCCGATGGTACTTACCCGTGGGATAGCCGCGAAATAGAAGTCAAAAATGGTACAGCTTTTTTAAAAGACGGTACTTTATCAGGAACAACACTCCCTTTACTAGTAGGAGTACAAAACTTAGTCAACTGGGGTATTTGTGATGTTGAGAAAGCAATTAATCTTGCAACAAAGGCGCCGCGCCAAGCAATAGGCTTAGAAAATACGATATCTGGCACTGCTGTTACTAACCTTTTACGCTGGCATGTGGATGAAAAAAATGGTGAGGTAAGTTGGCAAAGGTTTGTTGATCCCCCGAATTTCGGGGGGTAGGGGGGATTATTTGCGTGTGCTAATTATGACATCAGCCGACATTCCAGGAGCAATTCGTGATTCAAAGCCTTTAATGCTATCGGGTTCAAACACGACTTTAACGGGAATGCGACGAGGGTTATTAGATTGGATATTGCCCAAACTATTATTCGTACTGTCAGGAGAAGGAGACGCGACAACAGTTGTTGGTGTAGAAGACACACTTTCTACGGTTCCTTTAAATTTACGACTTGGAAAAGCAGCTATTTTAATTTCAGCTTTTTGTCCAGGCTGTATTCTTTCTAACTGGTTTTCTTTAAAGTTAGCAACCACCCAACGATTAGGCTGTACTATCTCGACAAGAGTTTGTCCGGGTTGTACTTGTTGACCAACACGGATATTAGTGTTTCCAATTGCACCAGGAACCAGCGCGCTGACAGTGGCATAAGATAGCTTTAGTTCAGCTTGTTTAACTTCTGCTTGTCTTTGTGTGACTGTTGCCAATGCAGCTTTGTATTGCTGACGGTTGACTTCAACTTGTCTATTAAAAGTTTCTGCTGGTTTAGGAAGAACTAGCTTTGGCTGATTAGGGCTGGTGGGAGCGGAGTTAAGCGGTTCGGGTATAATCGTTGGTGGAACGTTATTGATGTTTTCTCGCGCGACTTCGGCTTGTTGCTTTGCCACATCGAGTGCAGCTCTTGCTTGTGCTAAACCTACTTGATACTCACGTGGGTCAAGTTTAACTAAAGTAGTTCCTGCTCCCACAGCTTGATTTTGTTTTACCGAGACTTCAGTTACTATCCCACCCACGCGAGATGTAACTGGGTAAATATCTGCACTTGTGTAAGCAACATCGGTTGTAAGGTGGAATCTGTTGAACTGTGTCCACCGATAGTAATAAACGCTTGATGCTGCTACTCCTGCTCCCAGCAATACACCAACAATTACTTTAGGCAATAGTCGGCGCCTTTTTGACCTGCGTCTTTCTCTTTGTTCTCTTTCTTCGATTGATTCTTCGATGGGAGTAATAGCGGTAATATTACCCATATTATCCATTTCATGCTCATCATTCAGATTGACCGAATCATTGATTGGTTCTATCTGCTGGGTTTGCTGTGAAGTATTTACACTTTCCATATCGACCTACGCCTTGGTATCAATTTATATATCTATTTAAATAAGGATAGTAAACTCTTTAAGATAAAAGCTAGTCAAAAGTTTACCGAATCGAGTTTTGCCAAAATTGTTAAAGACCCCTTAACTACTAGTTTCAGTTGCTTAATACATCCTTCCGAAACAAATTAAAACAAATATAGACATACTTATTCAACCACAAATGACCTAATATTGTTCCCCAGTTGCTGCGAAAGGTTTTTAGGCATACATTAGTTCTATCTCTTCCTCTGCTAGCCCTTCTCCTGCTACTCTAAACGATTGAGAAGGGTTGATTTATTTACTTATATGAACGTAGCTGACGATAAAACGATTGTTAAAGATTATTTCAATTCCACAGGTTTTGACCGCTGGAAGCGTATTTACGGTGATGGTGAAGTCAATAAAGTCCAGCTTGATATTCGCAACGGACACCAGCAAACAGTCGATAAAGTCATCAACTGGCTTCAAGCTGATGGTAATTTGGCTCAACTTTCCATCTGCGATGCTGGGTGCGGTGTTGGTAGTCTCAGTATCCCACTTGCCGAATCTGGAGCTAAAGTTTATGCCAGCGATATTTCTGAGATGATGGTAGGGGAAGCATCTGAACGCGCCCAAAGCATTTTTGGCAATAATGATAATCCGAGTTTCGATGTGCAAGATTTAGCTGCTTTGAGCGGCAAATACCACACTGTAATTTGTCTTGATGTTCTTATTCACTACCCCGTAAATGAAGCATCAACAATGATATCGCATTTGTGTTCGCTTGCTGAGTCACGAATTATACTAAGTTTTGCTCCAAAAACTTTTGCATTAAGTTTGTTGAAGAAAATAGGTAGTTTTTTTCCAGGCGCCAGCAAAGCAACAAGAGCCTACCTTCACAGGGAAGCGGATGTAGTCAAGGTTTTGCAAGCGAACGGTTTTACAGTTAAGCGTTCATCTATGACAAAGACTCGATTTTACTTTTCACGGCTACTGGAAGCTACGCGATAACTGAAGTTAAAATCGCGGCAAGATACACACATAATCTTCGCTGCGTATGAAACTCCTCACAAAGTTTGCTGCTGGTTCGATGCTCTCGCTTGGATTTGTATTTCTCATGCTTTCTGTATCAGCTTTAGCTTCATTGCAAGATAAAGATAATAATTCTTTACAAAACCGTGACGCAAAAGATTCTGCAATTGGGTGTATTGCTTTAGGTGTTCCATTGGTTGCAGGTGGAGGATGGTTAATTTTGGGGTCACGGCGCCAAAATCGTAAACTGTTATCTCAGCACCTCCAGTCAACTTTTTATAATTTGGTAGAGCTTGGAGAAGGGCGCATTTCCGTACTTAAGTTTGCCAAAGAAGCAAATATTACTGGCACAGAAGCAAAGCAGTACCTTGATAAGCAAGCAAAAGAGTTCAATGCGACCTTCGACCACGGGAAACAAGGCGGTATATACTATCACTTCCATATTTAGCAAATAAGGAAAAAGGGGAAAGGGTTCCACGTGTTCCTCTTTTCTCCTTCCCCCTTACCTTATTGATAAGAATTAGTGGAACATTAATGAAAGTGAAGTTAGAATCGCACATGATGCTTCACATCTGAAACATAATTATGAAGACTGCTGAAAAATTGGCTTCATTTTGGCTACTCACGCTTGGACTTATGTTCCTATCGATATCGGCTACAGCGATACTAGAAAAAAAAAGTACGGAGCAACCAGTATTTGCGCCCATCAATGATAATAATCCTGTTTATGAACTTCCCAATTCTAGTAGCTACGCGCTAGTAGACAGTAGTTCCGCAGTTGCCGGAATTGTATTTGGGGTTCCTAGCTCAGTATTGGGTGGATGGTTAGCGCTTTCTTTATACCGACGTAACAAAGACGAGAAAAAAGCGCTTCAGCAGCAAACGACCGAGCGTTTACAGTCTATTTTTTACCGTATGGTGCAAGAAAACGACGGTAGAGTTACACTTTTAGGGTTTGCTATGCAGTCACAACTACCTCCAGCGACTGCAAAAGATTATTTAGACAATAGAGCCAAAGAATTTAACGCCAATTTTAAGATTAGTGAAGAAGGTTCTGTGTCTTACCTTTTTGATATTTAAGGGTGGGGTAAGCGAAAGCTTACCTTACATCTAGTGCGGGCAATATACATTTATGAAACAAATATTTTTAACTATCGCAGCATTACTAGGCGCCTCTGGAGTTGCAGCAGGCGCCTTTGGTACACATTCACTGCGAGGACAACTAAGTGAGCGCGCGTTAGAAATCTTTGAAGTTGGTACTCGTTACCAAATGTATCATGCGTTGGCACTGCTAGGCGTTGCCATATTATTGAACAATAATCTTCAACCCAATAAAGCCCTGATTGTGAGTGGCTGGCTATTTATTACAGGAATATTATTATTTTCAGGAAGTTTATATGCTCTTAGTTTAACAAATGCAGTAAGCCTAGGGATGATAACACCCCTAGGCGGCGCCGCTTTAATTGCGGGCTGGATAACTTTAGCTTTTTATAATGTAGAAAGTAAAGCGGAGTCCAAAGAGAAAAGCCAATAAGTGTCAGATTCCGAATTTTAAAATAAAAATCAGGAATCTTACACGAGCGCACTCAGCACTCAGCACTTTTTACTCTTCTGGCTCTTCCATCTCTTCTTCATCTTCTTCTAACTCGTCTTCGGCAGTTTTGCGAACTGAGTTAGCAGAGACAACAGCGCCTTTTTCGAGTTTTTCTTTGACTAATTTCTTGAGTTGTTCGCTGACTTCGGGTTTCTCTTCCATGTACTTAATCGCATTATCGCGACCTTGGGAGATGTTTTCACCGTTGTAGCTGTACCAGGCACCTTTACGAGTCAAGATACCAGTTTCTTCAGCCAAGTCTACCAAACAACCAATAGTTGAAATACCTTTACCAAAGATAATGTCAAACTCGGCAATTCTAAAAGGAGGCGCCACTTTGTTTTTGGCAACTTTGACTTTAACTCTGTTACCAAACTCTTCAGCACCTTTCTTCAAGGTTTGAATCCGACGAATATCTAAACGTACCGATGCATAATACTTCAACGCATTACCACCAGTGGTAGTTTCAGGGTTGCCGTAACTAACACCAATTTTTTGACGCAACTGGTTGATGAAAATTACAGTACAACCAGATTTACCAATATTACCAGTGATTTTACGTAGAGCTTGGCTCATCAAGCGTGCTTGTAAACCAACGTGAGCATCACCCATTTCACCTTCGATTTCTGCGCGGGGTACGAGTGCTGCTACCGAGTCAATAACAACAATGTCTACCGCTGCCGAACGAACTAACTGGTCAACGATTTCTAACGCTGCTTCACCAGTATCAGGCTGAGAAATCAACAGATTTTCGATATCTACACCTAATGCTGCTGAGTAAGCAGGGTCAAGTGCGTGTTCAGCATCGACGTAAGCAGCAATGCCACCTTCTTTTTGCACTTCTGCAACCGCGTGTAGAGCTACTGTTGTTTTACCCGAACTTTCTGGTCCATAGATTTCGATAACCCGACCCTTGGGTAAACCACCACCCAACGCCAAATCCAAAGTTAAGGCGCCGCTAGAAATCGTTTCAACCTTCATTCGGTTGGCATCACCCAGACGCATTATTGTGCCTTTTCCAAAGGTCTTCTCAATCTGGCTAAGAACCATATTGAGAGCCTTTTGCTTGCCTGTGCTGTTGTCTTTTTCTTTATCTGCTGCTGCCATTAGAGCCTCTATCTTACTAAAAAACTATTGCTTAGATTTTGTGCTAATTTAACTTGTTATTCTGGCGACCGTTTCTCTATGCGGAACATTTATACTATCTTACGCCAGAAAAATGCAAAATGGAATATGCTTTACAAAATTGTGACAATATCCTAACGCGATTTTATTCAGATGTAGGTAGTGCTTACTCACCATCACAAACAAAAAGATAAAAATTACATATTTTATCCGCAATATCACGTAAAAAAATTGAAAGTAGGGTGCGTGATGCCTAGAAAAATGAAAAATAGAATTACAATCAAGTAGCATCACGCACCATTGATAATTTTTAACAAAACAACACATTAAAACAACAACGTATTCTGGCGCCCAGACCAACCATATAAGAGCGTGCGTGTAGTAAAATCACCAATAGCCAGCATTTTGACAACCACTGGTTGTCAAAAAATCTGAAACGTAGAGGTTTCATGACTTACAATCAAAACACCTTTGCCCCTGAAACAGCAGTATCAGTAGCAGGTCTAACCGAATATATCCAGCTACTTCTCGAAGAAAACGAAATTCTTCGTCAAATTTGGGTAGTTGGCGAAGTTTCCAGCGCAAATAATCACCGTGTTGGGTTATTTTTTACGCTAACTGACCCAGGTGGCGGCGCCTCAATAAAATGCGTAACATGGAAGACTCAAGTCGTAAAACTAGCACAAATACCCACACCTGGACAACAAGTAATAATTTTAGGCAGCATTCGTTTATATCCAACACGCGGAGAATACCAACTCCAAGTGTGGCAAGTAATACCTGCTGGTGAAGGGTTACAAGCGATTCGATACAAACAGTTAAAAAATCGTTTAGCAGCAGAAGGATTATTCGACTCTGACCGCAAGCGCAATATTCCATCACATCCAAAAACAATTGCCGTAGTCTCCTCCCCCACAGCAGCAGCATGGGGAGACATTCAAAAAACCTTGCGAAGTCGTTACCCTGGTTTACACGTTTTATTTTCCCCTGCAATTGTACAAGGGGATGAGGCGCCTGCTTCTATAGTTAACGCAATTCGTCGAGTCGAAAAAGACGGACGTGCAGAAGTACTAATATTAGCACGTGGTGGTGGCGCCGTTGAGGAACTAGCTTGTTTTGATGACGAGCGGGTAGTAATGGCGGTAGCAAATTGTACAATCCCAGTAATTACAGGTATTGGACACCAACGAGATGAATCATTAGCTGATTTAGCAGCAGATTTGCGCGTCCACACTCCCACCGCAGCAGCAGAACGTGTAGTACCATCTTTAGAAGACTTATATAATCAACATCAAGACCGCATTGAAGAATTAACAGCAGTAGTTAACTATGTATATGAAACAGCAGCGAATAAACTGCAAAAAATGCGAAACCGTTTACAGCGGTTAAGTTTAGATAAACAAGTTAAACAAAGAATTGAAGCATTAAATTGGCGGAAAGAAAAATTATTACAAACTACATCACAAAAATTAATTTCCGAAAAGCAGCATGTCGAAATGTTACGGCAAAAACTGCAAACTTTAGACCCAAAGAAAGTATTACAGCGTGGTTATGCAGTGGTAAGAAAAGAAAATGGAGAAATCGCGCGCACAGCAAGCGACTTAAATATAGGAGACAAGTTACTTGTGTTATTGGGTGAAGGTCAGATAAAAGTAAAAGTAATACAAGTCAAAGAAGAATCTTAACTTATTATGTCATGAGTCGTGAACGTTAACGCAGTTTTCCTGCTTTCTTAGCATCTCTAACCATGTCATGCTGAGGTACGAAGCATCTCTAATATTCATGTTTATTCAAAAGTCAGATTATAATTAAAATATTTTATATTGTATTTTAAGAAGATTATTTAACCACAAAGACACAAAGGACACAAAGAATAAAATGATTAAGGGTAAGAAGACAACAAGTGATGAGTTTAGCTATGAAGCGAAAGTAGTCGAAATTGATAGTATTATTGCCAGAATTGAAGCGGGAGAACTTGATTTAGCAGAAGTTTTTGAAAAGTTTGCTACTGCGGTACAATATCTAAAGGAGTGCGATAGTTTTTTACAAGCAAAACAGGAACAAGTAGATATACTTATAGAAACACTACAAGATGAGTCATCTGAATAACCCAACTAACCAATAAAACTTTAAGGAGTCATATTTTATGACACTATCTATTGAATCAACCTCTATACTAACCCTGGAAGAATTCTTAAAGCTGCCAGAAACAGAACCTGCAAGCGAATATATTGATGGGATAATCTACCAAAAACCTATGCCACAAGGAAAACATAGTCGAGTCCAAACACGTTTATCATCTGCCATTAACGAAGTTGGAGAAGCTAAAAAACTAGCTGTAGCGTTTACTGAACTGCGCTGTAATTTTGGCGGTAAATCTATAGTGCCAGATATTGCTGTATTTGAGTGGCAAAGAGTACCTCTTGATGCGAATGGACAAATTGCTAATAGATTTGATATTCACCCTGACTGGATAATTGAAATTCTCTCTCCTGAACAATCCCCGAATAAAGTCATTCGTAAAATCACATTTGCAATACGAAACGGAGCAAAACTTGGTTGGTTGATGGACTGTGACGATGAATCAATAATGGTGTTTCAGCCAAATCAATTTCCTGACATCAAAGAAAAACAAGATATTTTACCCGTATTAGATGTTTTGGGTAATTGGCAGTTTACAGTAGCGGATGTGTTTAGTTGTCTGAGTTTGACTTAAGCAACGTCCCAAACCCTTATAAAATCGTTTGACTTTTTGCTAACTTGATTTTAAATGGACAAACGTAAGAAATGAAATGTCAAGTTGAATCACAAAAATTTATTACGAGTAAAGATATGCGAGTAAGCTGGTATTCTCAAGCCGAAGTTGTTACAACTGAACCTGAAATAGTCGAAGAGTTAATTTAATTATCTAGAGAATAAGAAAGAAGTTATGCCAAATCTTTATGCTGCTTATCTTAAAGCTAAAGCAGATGGATTTGATGATTGGCCAATTTCTTGGAATGATAAAGAGAAAGTAATTACTTATGAAGTTGCCCAAACAATTGGAGAAATATATAGTGATAATCAAGATGATGTAGTTGAAGAGTGTTTAGAAAATATGCGTTTATTCAATTCTTATCCGATAGATGCTAATAGGGATTTTGAGTTTGAACTTCCTGAAAATTTTCCGAATTTATCAATTCTACAATAAATACCCGTAACGCAGTCACAAAAATTACAAGTATACTTAGATTTTGATAACCATTGGTTAACAAATCTGGAGGCGCCATCACATTGAAAGCACTACTATTAATAGTACTTGATTAGACTTTTTATGCATAATTAATTCTATCCCTTGTAGTATTGCAACATCATCAATATGTTGGGTTCCGTTCCTCCACCCAACCTACAATTTGAAAAATATTTCATTAAGCCTATTTACAAGGGTACAACAATGTGTTGCACCCTTTTGTTATACGTATCATATTTTTATTGTTACAAAATTGTTACCAAAATCGTATAGCATTGCCTATAGACTTTTTTCGCAAAGCAAGTTACTAATAATACTCAACTCTTGTTGGGGCGAGTTTTATCTATTAACTATTGAGTCAATCAAATATTTACTAGTAATCCCAAAATCTTTTACCCCTTACTCCCATGAAACCGTTTTTGTTTGTCACTGACCTAGATAACACTCTCGTTAATCACACTGTCGTTGGCGCCGATGACCAGTTAGTACTATTGAACCAAATGTTAACCGAGCATAGACAAAATTATGGTAGTAAAATTGTTTATGCAACTGGTCGTTCACCTGTACTATATAGAGAACTAAAAGAAGAGAAAAACTTGATAGACCCTGATGCATTGGTTGTATCTGTAGGAACAGAAATCTATTTTGATGATAGCGAAACCCCTGATGCGTCTTGGTCACAGAAGCTTTCACATGGGTGGAATAAAGAAGCTGTTATCGAAGTGACATCGCAATTTCCGGAGTTAGTTCCACAACCGGAGACAGAACAGCGTCCATTTAAGGTAAGTTTCTTTTTGAAAGAGGAGCTATCAGAAAAAATTTTGCCGCAACTTGAGTCAAAGTTACAAAAATGTGCTTTAAATATAAAGTTAATCTATAGTAGTGGGATTGACCTTGACATTGTGCCCCGCGACAGCGATAAAGGTCAGGCAGTGCAATTTCTACGTCAAAAGTGGAATTTTGTAGCTGAACAAACGGTTGTTTGTGGAGATTCAGGTAACGATATATCATTATTTGCTACTGGAGAGGAACGGGGAATTCTTGTCGGGAATGCACGTCCTGAATTACTACAGTGGTACAGTACTAATCGCGCGGATTATCGTTATTTGGCTTCAAATGATTGTGCTGGCGGAATTATTGAAGGTTTGAAACATTTTGGTTTCGTAGAATGATTAGTTATCTTAAAGGTCTCGTTGCGAATATTCAAAGCAGTGGTAATCGCCATATTCTCACTTTGGAAGTGAATTATATGGGGTACGACTTGCAAATTCCCGGAAAGCTGGCGAAACAATTGCCAGGTTCGGGTGAGAGTGTTCAGATTTTTACCCATTACCAAGTCCGTGAAGAAGTTCCTTTGCTTTACGGTTTTGGTTCACCAGCAGAACGCGATTTATTTCGCCATTTGTTAGGTGTGAGTGGTATTGGCGCCGCATTAGCTATTGCATTACTCGATACTCTCGAAGTACCGGAATTAGTGCAAGCAATTGTTACAGCGAATGTACAATTAATTATTCAGGCGCCTGGTGTTGGGAAGAAAACGGCTGAACGGATTTGTTTAGAGCTAAAAAGCAAGCTGATTGAGTGGCGTAAAACCGCTGGTTTTTTCGTTGCTACCGATGGTCCGGCGCCAAGTATTCTCGAAGAAGTGCAAAGTACATTACTAGCACTTGGTTATACAGCAGGTGAGGTGAGCCATGCTTTACACTTCGTTAGTGAAGATATTGGACTTCCTAAAGATGCTTTTGTAGAAGATTGGATACGCCAAGCTATCGCGCATCTTAGTAGTACAGAAGTATAGGTGTTTTCCTGCGGATATGAATGGATTTATTATGTATGGTTTTGGGTCATCTACTTTACCTCACTAATTAATTTTTATTCCAAATCTAATGTCCGCATACGCTTGGATAGAAGAATCGTTAGAAACAATTCAACGTGCAAACTGGTATCGTTCAACACAAACCATCCACGGTAGTCCCGGCGCCGTTGTTGTTTTAGAGGGTAAGGAAGTTATAAATTTTGCTAGTAATGATTATTTAGGTTTGGCAGGTGATGAGCGTTTAATCACCGCAGCAGTAAACGCAGTTAAAGAATTTGGCACAGGTTCTACTGGTTCACGGTTACTTACTGGACAACGGTTATTACACCAAGAATTGGAACGAGCAATAGCATCTCTCAAACAAACTCAAGACGCTATTGTTTTTAGTTCCGGTTATCTTGCCAATATTGGCGCCATTGCAGCATTAGTTGGTAAACGTGATTTGGTATTATCTGACCAATATAATCATTCCAGTCTCAAAAATGGCGCAATTCTAAGTGGTGCAAGTATTACCGAGTATCCGCACTGTAATACTGAAGTTTTGAAAAAACAACTTATCGGACAACGCAAAAACTATCGTCGCTGTTTGATTATTACCGATAGCGTTTTTAGTATGGACGGTGATTTATGTCCTTTACCCGAATTATTAGATTTAGCAGAAGAGTTTAATTGTATGCTGCTAGTCGATGAGGCGCATGGTACTGGAGTATTAGGGGAAAATGGCGCCGGATGCGTTGAACATTTTGGATGTACAGGTAGAGAGTTAATTCAAATGGGAACTCTTAGTAAAGCTTTGGGTAGTTTGGGAGGATATATTACAGGAAGTGCCACTTTAATAGATTATCTTCGGAATCGGGCGCCGAGCTGGATTTACACAACCGCACTTTCCCCTGCTGACACAGCATCCGCACTCACAGCAATAGAAATAGTGGGTAGTGAACCACAACGTAGGATGCAACTATGGCACAACGTAAAATACTTGAAGGAATTGATACAAAAACATTTACCTGAGTTAAAGATATTACTTTCATCTTCACCTATACTATGTTTCCAATTAGCAAGTGCTGCTGATGCTTTAAAAGCAGGCAAACGGTTAAAGGATGCTGGTATTTTTGCTCCTGCCATTCGTCCCCCCACAGTACCTACAAGTCGCATTCGCATTACATTGATGGCAACACATGAGAATGTTCACATTGAGAAATTAGTAGAAGTGATGTGCAGTATGGTTGCCAATGGCGACCTTACAGGTTAAGAAGACATTATAAATAAATTAACTATTTAATAATCCCAAAATCAATCGAAGGTAATAGAATTTGGGTATATTTTGATAATCTACCACAGTATGAAAATTCGTAAACATTTCCAGCATTTCATCTACCTTGCGCTTTGTGTTGTGACTATAACTATAGCTTGTACAAGACAGCCTCAACAAAGTAATCAACAAGTAGCTCAAAAAGCCAAGCAGCATAATGCAATTATTTTCGTTGCTGATGGTTTGCGTCCTGATTGGGTAAATTCTACCGATACTCCAAATTTAAATGAGATTCGTTCTGATGGCGTAACTTTTCTTAATAGTCATTCTTTATTCCCCACTTTTACAACTTCAAATGCTTCTGCAATTGCAACTGGGCATTTTCTTGGTGATACTGGTGACTTTAGCAATACAATAAAAGTTAATACTCCAGTTAAAAGCGCTAAAAATAGTCTTGTTCCGTACCTAGAGAATAATGTCGTTCTCAAAGAAGTTAACAAACAGTTCGGCGCCAATTTCTTGAATGAGCAAAGTTTATTAGCAACCGCGCGTAAAGCCGATTTTAGTACAGCAGCAGTTGGAAAAATTGGACCGGTACTAATTCAAGACATTACTTTACAGCAAGGTGAACCAACGATTATTTTTGATGATGATACAGGTCAAAAAGAAGGTGTTACTCTTAATCAAGATGTAATCAGCTTACTCGATAAGAACTCTTTACCGAAAGAAACACCAGAACGGGGTGAGAACGGAAAAAGCGGTGATTATAAAACCCCAGGAACTACAAGTGCAAATGTAACTCAGCAACAATATTTTGCTGATGTAACAACTAAAGTGATTTTACCGCTTTTTCAACAGCGCCAAAAGCCTTTTGTAATGGTGTATTGGTCGCGCGACCCCGACGGTACGCAGCACAATCATGGTGATAGTCTTAACAAGCTAGTACCAGGTATTAATGGTCCGACATCTCAAGCAGCACGTCAAAATGTAGATAAAAACTTGGCGCAAATTCGAGGCGCCCTCAAAGAGTTAGGATTAGAAGAGACTACAAATATATTTATTACTGCTGACCACGGGTTTTCGACGATTAGTAGAGAAAGTAAAACGAGTTATGCAGCAACTCTTGATTATCCTGATGTACCAAAAGGCTTTTTACCATCAGGTTTTGTAGCAATTGATTTAGCGAAAGATTTGGGATTGCCTTTATTTGATCCAGATAAAAAAAATGCTCGTGTAGACCCAACTAAAGGTCAAAATACCCGAAATCATATTCTTGGTAAAGACCCAAATAAACCTGATGTGATTGTAGCAGCAAACGGTGGTTCAGATTTGGTATATCTACCGAATAAAGCAAATCAAAAAGATTTAGCGCAAAAAATAGTGACTTCACTGTTTAAACAGGATTATGTTAGCGGTGTTTTCGTCAATAATGATTTGGGCAAAATACCAGGTACATTATCACTAGAGAATATTGGACTTAGAGGCAACGCGCGTACACCCAAACCCTCAATGCTAATAAACTTCCGTTCGTTTGATACAGGATGTGGGACACCTACAGCATGTGGTGCAGAAGTATCCGACACAAAACTGCAACAAGGGCAAGGAATGCACGGTAGTTTCAGCCGTGCGGACACTTACAATATGATGGGCGCCATTGGTCCAGACTTTAAAAAAGGATTTAAAGACTTTGCACCTGTAAGTAATGCAGATGTACCACGTACTATTGCCAAAGTATTAAATTTACAGCTTAAACCTTTGGGAAGATTAACGGGAAGAGTGATAAATGAGGCATTGGTGGGTCAACCAGATACAGTGGGCGCCAAGTCTTTTACAATGGAGTCAAAACCTGCTGAGAATGGGTTGAAGACAGTTTTGAAGTATCAAACTGTTGGTAAAACTCGTTACTTTGATGTTGCGGGATTTCCTGGTAGAACATTAGGTCTTTAAATTACGTTCGTTGTAAGCACTTCAGTGCTTCACAATATAAGCACTGAAGTGCTTACAACGAGTGCTTACAACGAGTGCTTACAACGAGTGCTTACAACGAGTGCTTACAACGAGTTTTTACGTTTCATATATTTCTAATGGCAGACCGTCGGGGTCTTGGAAAAAGGTATATTTTTTATCTGTAATATCATCAATTCTAATATTCTCAACTTCTACGCCTTGAGATTGTAAATACAAAACAGTCTCTTCTATGTTCTCAACCTCGAATGCTAAATGCCTTAAACCACACGCTTCAGGTTTATTAACTCGCTGTGGAGGATTGGGGAATGAGAATAACTCGATTTGATTTTCTCCAACTTGTAAATCTAATTTATAGGAATTTCGCGGCGCCCGGTATGTTTCTTGAATAATTTTGAAGCCTAGGGTTTCGACGTAGAATTTTTTGGATAGCTCGTAGTTTGAACAGATGATTGCGGCATGATGAATTTTAATAGGTTTCATGATTAGGATTTACGCATTGAAATATAAATTATGTAGAGACGCGTAAACCGGAGGTTTTCCCGCAGGGATAAATCGCGTCTCTACGTAATATTAAGAATCTTGTAATATGGTTTTTGATACAATCCTGGTTTTTTTGCGGTCAGCTTCTGATAGGTCTTGTCCTGCTTGTAGTTGGGTGGCAGAAGTTTGTAATACTGTTGCAGCACTCATATCGCCCATTTGCAGAGCAGTTTTTGCTGCGGTTTGTAACATTGTTGCGGCGCCTGCTCTATCACCCATTTGTAGTTTTGTTTCTGCAAGCTGGGTTTGTCGATATTTTGCTAGTGCCAGAACGTGCTGTTGTACATTGGCGTCAACTACTGATTGATATTGTCCTGTAACATTTGCCTCTACGAAGAATATTTCTGAAAGTATTCCTGTAACGTTTTGACCTGGGTCATCATAACGCACTTGTAGCTGGGCGATTGGTTGCCTACCAATTGGCAATTGCGAAATATACAAGTTTGCTAAAATGACTCGTTCAACATCACGCATCAAATCGCCTATGCGTACAGATATTCGCCCATCGGGGTCTTGCTGTACGGGTAACTCGATTGTTTCCGGCGCCACTTGTGCGACAGGTTTAAGTTCGGCAAACCGTACTTTTGGAACTAGCGAAAACAGTAAGTAAGCATTTGTTAAACTCACCGTTTGAATGCGGGTAAGTAGCTGGTTAAATTTAGCTTCCGCTTGATCTGGCTGTTGAATGTGGGATAAAGAGCCACCACCAGCATCTGCAATCTGTTCGAGAACGTCTTGGTTCCAGTTATCGCCAAAACCGAGAGTATTCAACGTCAAATTGTAGCTAGCAGCTAATTTGGCAAATTCTAAACAGCGCTTATTACTACCGTGTTCGTTTTCACCGTCGGTTAACAAAAAGGCTTGCGATATCGAATCTTTGTTACCTTTGGTTAGTTCCTTGATACCTAATTGTAAACCTTCATCAATAGCAGTACCCCCGTCAGCAGAAAGTTTATTAATTTGTTGTTTGATGCGTTCTGGGTCTTCTACTGTCTGGTTGGATACCAAAACCTTGGCACGGTGGTCAAAAACAACAACGCTGAGGCGATCACCAGGATTTAATCTGTCAACAATACGGCAAGCCGCCTTTTTAACAGTTTCTAACGGGCGCCCACTCATCGAACCACTATGGTCAAGAATTAGGCATAAATTCAACGGTACATTGCGGTTAAGACTATCCGCAACGGCTGAAATCGATATCGCCAACTGTCGTTGACTATTCGGCTGGCTCCCATCTAAGTTGCCATCATTTAGAGCAGGCTGCAAGCTAACCTTCATAAATCCTTTTATCCCGGCGACACGTGTTTATAATTAACTTCAGTAGCCAGTGTAATTGCTACGGAAAAGTTAGAAACCGGGTTTCTTAATTGATAACTTGTATAAGAATAACAATTTGTTATGGAAACCCGGTTTCTTTTATAGCCAATGGTTGATAGTCAATAGTTAATGGTTAATACTTAGTAACTAGTAAATAATAGTAATTATTAGTACTAGAGTTCTGTTTTTTAAAAAACCAACAATAATTGATCAAATAACCAAGGACTATATATAGATTAACGAGAGATTAGCGAGATTATCGAGAAATCCACACCTCCAGTTGACCTGAGACGTGCGTTAGGATGTATTACAGTTAACGGCATTATCTCAGGCAACAGTTGCTATGGACTCTTACCCCATCAAGGCTGTGCAAGCCCCTTATTACGGCGATAACTCTTACCGCACACCGCCACCAGATTTACCGTCTCTTTTGTTGAAGGAGCGAATTGTCTATCTCGGGATGCCGCTGGTACCTGCTGTGACGGAACTTATAGTTGCCGAACTGCTGTTCTTGCAATCAGACGACCCCGAAAAGCCAATTAAAATTTACATCAACTCGACTGGCACCTCTGGTTATAGTGGCGAACCAGTTGGCTTTGAAACAGAAGCCTTTGCCATATATGACACAATGAAGTACATAAAACCGCCTATCCATACCATTTGTATTGGTTCAGCAATGGGTATGTCGGCTATGCTCCTCAGTGCAGGTACAAAAGGCTGTCGTGCCTCGTTGCCCCACTCTACGATTATACTGCACCAGCCCAAGAGCTATGCTCAAGGTCAAGCCACAGATATTCAAATTCGTGCCAAAGAAGTGCTGGCAAACAAAGCCACTATGGTCGATATCCTCTCGACTACTACAGGGCAAACCAAGCAGAGAATCGTGAAGGACATGGATCGTCTTTTCTATATGACACCTCACCAAGCTGTGGAGTATGGATTAATTGACCGAGTATTCGAGAAAGAAGAACTCGCTAATCCCCCAATCCCCGCAAGCGTCCTTTAAAAAGTTAGGAGTGAGGAGTTAAGAGTTAGGAGTAAAAGTCAACTCATAACTCATAACTCATAACTCGTAACTAATAACTATTCACATTTGGAGTTACATAAAATGCCTATAGGTGTTCCAAAAGTTCCTTACCGGATGCCGGGGGAACAATATACACAGTGGGTTGATATTTATAATCGTCTTTATCGTGAGCGCGTTATTTTCTTGCCCCGTGATATTGATGATGAAATTGCCAACCAAATCGTAGCAGTAATGCTTTATCTCGATTCGGAAGATCCTGGTAAAGATATTTCTTTATACATAAATTCTCCAGGTGGGATGGTGACATCCGGATTGATGATTTATGACACAATGCAACATATTAAATCTGATGTTGTAACGATTTGTGTCGGTTTAGCTGCTTCAATGGGTTCATTCTTGCTTGCAGGTGGCGCCAAAGGTAAGCGTTTAGCATTGCCGCACTCGCGTATCATGATTCACCAACCTTCGGGTGGCACACGCGGACAAGCAACCGATATTGAAATTGAAGCGCGCGAAATTCTCAGAATTCGCCATCAACTCAATGGTATCTACGCTACCAACACCGGACAACCATTAGAAAAAATTGAAAGAGACATGGATCGTGACTTCTTCATGTCCGCACAAGAAGCCAAAGACTACGGTCTAATCGACAAAGTAATCGAAGAACGTCCGTAGACTTTCCTTAGCATCAGGCTTTACCCTGATACTATATCTTAAAAGCCCGCAAATGCGGGCTTTACTCATATAAAAGACTATTTTGGATGTCATAAATATTACATCTGACTACTAGACTTTAGCGATTCCCCTTTCCAAAAAACGTATTCAAGCGATAGTATATGTAGCGTAATTTTGCTTTTATACGGTTGTTAAGGCCATTTATAGTTAATATTTAATAGATAAGAGTGGGTGCAAAGTTTCCGGACAGGCATTTTACGTTTTTGTAGAAATTGTCAAGACTGAACTGATAAAAGTAAGCAAACAGTCTTTCGGAATATATGTTCTAGGTTCTAAGTTTAATGATGTGGGTGCCCTAAAGGTATTTACACAATATCCCTGAAATAGACATAAACTATTTTCAGGTTAAGTAAACTATTATTGATACTTGTGATTGGCTTAAAGATGGATGTAGTAGATTGCTACCGCGTATTGGGTTTAAGGTCGGGCGCCTCGTTCTCCGACATCAAAGCTTCGTATCGCAAACTCGCACAGCAGTATCACCCTGATATCAATCCAAATGACAATAAGGCGAAAGAAAAATTTATTGCGCTTACAGAAGCGTACAAATTTCTTTTACAGGTAGTAGCACCACCAGTAACTCCAACTTCGTCAAGCCAAACACCAACTAAAACTCCTGTACCACAACCCACAACTCCAAAAACTAAAACCCAACAGGCACCAGCAAAACAGCAGAACAAACAAGAAGCACAACCCCAACCACCAAATGTAGTTGAAATAGAAAGGCGCCTGAAGTGGAAAACATACGAACAACTACAACGCTTCATCCGCGAACGCCGTTTTCCTCAAGCAATAGCTCTAGCAGAAGCATTAGCCGAACGCTTGCCCGAAGACCCCGAAGTTAAACAATGGCAAGCAATTTCATACCAAGTATGGGGACGCGCCCTAATAGATGACAAACAGTGGCTAAAAGCAAGAATTTACCTCAAAAAAGCCCTAAAAACTGACCCCAACAACAAATCCCTATTCGACGAAGTACAACGCGACATCCAAAAACTAGAGCAAATCTTCTAACCAACCCACAAGAAAATTTTAAATATACTGCAAACTGGTAAAATCTCGACTTGTATCATGCTAAGGAACTTATGTCATGAGTCGCGAACGTAAAGCGGAGCTTTTCGTCCTTCGGACAAACTTCGTTAACGATGTAGGGTAGCATCTCCAAGATTTTCACGCTTGTTACAAGTAAAGTTGTAATCCGTTTTCAGTATATTTTGTTATTTAGAAGCTACTAAAACTGAGTAATATAGTTTTTAGGTATTTCCTCGGAGAATATTATATCATCAGAGAAAATACTGAAAAAACAACTCGCTCATGTTTCATCGTCTCTTACTAACCACAAGCTTGATATTAACAGCCACATCTCAAGCTGCGCTAGCAGAAAGCATTGATGTAGAGTTCACCGGAACAGTCCCCGAACAAGTAACAGTCAGTACCCCCACCATCGACACCACCTACAAAAACAACCCAAAAACACCAAACTCCACAATTCCCATAACCTTCACCGTCAACTCCAACATCTCCACCAACATCACCGTAACCACAACCTCAACACCATCAGGCGCCAACACCCTCACAGCCTCCACTAGTAAAAATAGTAGGTTAGGCGCAGCGAAGCGTAACCCAACATCAATATCACATAATTTCACCGCATCTGCTGGTACAACCAACCTAGAGGCGCCAGTACAGCAACAATCATCTCACCCTGAAAGTAACAACATTATTCTTATAACAATAACGCCCTAGCATATACACTGTACAAACCCTGTAATAGACCTTTATCTAACAGTATTAAACCAGATTAAAAAAGCAATACATCTCTAAAAACGCAGGTAACAGAAAGATTTCAGCCATTGCTAACTTTGTTCCCCAATCAGCAATATTTCTTGATATCCACATAACTAACCATCAAACAAGTATTTCAACGGAGTGCAAAACGCATTTCGTTTTTTACGTATAAACTCTGTGGATATTGTGCTTTTTGATAGTTACATTCGTTATACAGATGCAGGTAACGAAACAGGGTGTATTGAGTCGATTAGCTTAAATAACTAGTACTTTCAACAAATTTCTTCTGCGCGGTATCGTTCACGTACTGACTCAAATATTACAAACACCCGTTAAATCCTGTATTTAATTCAGCTAGGTTTCCACACTGCTGTTGTAACTTTCATTTTGACATTCAATTTCACAAACACTTTGAGAAGGATAGGATTTTCTATGTTACGTCGTGTTTTATTTGTTTCTACTTTGATATTGGCTAGCACCATTGGTTTTGCAGGTAGTGCAAAAGCAGAACCGGTTAGCGATGAAGCTATTTTCAATGGTGAAATCCTAGCTTCTTGCTCTATTCAGGCAACAGCAGAGGGCGTACTGGAAAGTGAAGACGGTTTGTCTCTTACTAGCGAAACAGATGCTGCAAATGCTGCTACAGTTGCTATCACCTGTCCTGGTGGAGAAGTAAGTGTGGTTGCACCTGTCGCAAATGCAGCATCGACGCTAACTGATAACAAAGCAGAAGATATTACTCCAACCGTAAGTGAAGCGACCGTTGCTCTGGATAGTATAACCGGAGAAGCTGATAGCAGTGGCGCAAAATTACAGATTCCTGACACCACTACTACTGCAGTAACTGGAAAAGTTAACATGACCGTAACAAATGCGACTCCATTACCTGCTGGCGAATATTCTTACGCAGTAACGGTAACAGTAACACCTGAAGTGGCGCCTTTGTAATAAAAATTGGCTGTCATAGTCCAACAATAATTGCAATACAAGTGAACCATCGGGGCACGATAGTATCGTGCCCTGTAGCCGTTGTAGTTATTAATTTACTAAACGTTTAAATTTTTGTTTCATAAGTGGGAACTATAAGAATAACCACTTTTGTATAAGTGTTATGCAAATTCATAGAAGAAATCAATGAAATCTCGTTTAGGCTTAATTACAGCTTTAACTCTCACTCAAAGCTTTATATTGCTTCCGCAGGTACGGGCTGAAGGTGAAGATATTTGTCCGAATAATGTATGTTGCGTTACTTCATCTGAACCAGGTACTTTGGCTGTTAGTGGAAATCAACCATACAAATTTAGTAGTAATTCAGGATCTGATTCATTACCTGCAACAATCTCCGTTTATTGTGAAAAAACAGCAAAGTTAACTATAGGAGAACCAAGCCCAAAGAAAGTACCACCCTTTAATCCAGAAGCGAGATTAGAAGCAAGTACGAAAAAAACGGATGATGAAACATTTGCCAATTTCAGTGACGGTTCTTCTATAGTATTACCAGCCAAGAGGACGACAGTGCTGAAGGTTAACATGTCTGTTTCTCAAAATACTCCATTCAGGGCTGGGCATTATCAATACTCCGTTAAACTTAATTTTGAAGAAGATGTTAACCCTTCACCCTAATAACCTATTTATTGGAACTAAGCTAAAATGAATAAACCAAATAATTTGATACCAAAAAATATGTATTTAAAAGCTTTATTTAATCACAAAATTAAGAATATTTTATTATTAGCAAAACTACTTTCTTGTCTATTACTATTTAATCTTGTTTTATTTCCTAGTGCTAGTAAAGCACAAATGAAAGTTTCGCCTACGATAATAGATGCAAAGGCTCAACGTGGACAAGCTCAATCTGTCATATCGATTACAAATGTAACTGACAAACCTTCTCGCGTCCGTCTATATGCTGAACCTTTTACTTACGACCGAGATAAAGGTTTCAAAACATTACCTGCTAATAGTCCCAATAACTTAACTCCATTTCTACAATTCTCACCACGAGAATTGGTAATTCAACCGGGTCAAACTCGAAGGGTACGTATAACAACTCTTTTAGCGCCTAATTTACCAGAAGGTGAATACCGTGCAGTCGTTTTTAATGAAACTCTAACTGAGTCCAAAGATGCTAAAGGTAAAAATGTTAACCTTATTACCAGAGTTGGTGTACCTGTTTACATTGCCAAAGGGAAAGTAACTTCTAATTTAGCAGTAGATAGCGCCAGCTTTGATAGTAAAAAAAATCAGATTCAATTGCTAGTTCGCAATAACGGTAAAGCTTCAACACAAACAGAGGTAAAATGGACTCTACGCCGTCAAGGTAATGTTGTAAAAACAGGGAAAAAGGATTCGTCTGCTATAATTGCACAATCTGACCGCAATATATCACTTAACTTTACTGACAAGAAAAATGAACCTGCACTTACTTCCGGCACCTATCAGTTAAGCGGCGAATTGATATGGGGTGAAAATAAGCAAAATAAGTTGCCTTTTAATCTAAATCTAACTATTCCTGCTTCATCTGCAACTTCACCAAAAAAATAAAATAACATAGACCTAAAAAATATACGTAGGATAGGCTGGAAAGCCTGTCCTTATTTTTTGGTGTTAATTATTACTTTTACTTTGATAGTTTCCGCGCCCTTTTTGGGAAATATATTAGCAAGGCTGTATAAAGATTAATTATAGCGGCTGAAATACCTAAGAATATTTACTGAAAATATAAAGTCATCGTGATACATAAGTCTTATTTAAAAAAGAGTTTTTTAGTAGCTGTTATCGCATTTATTTATCAATTTTTGCCTAACGCTGCGAAAGCTGACACTCCTGGTTCTAATCTCAGGGAACTGCTTATGGGGAGTAAGGAGGAATTAGCATCAACGAAAAGTACAACAGAATCACAATTCCCTCCTCAACCTGTTGACTGGCGCCAGCGATTGAGCAAGAAAAGTATAATGACTTTGCAAGAACGTTTGCGTCAAGGTCGAACTTCTCTACAGGAGTTACAACCCGTTGAGTTGCAAAGCGTGAATAAAAACCGTGAGCAAATATCCCAAGCAGAAAATCGAAGTAATTCTTCTGTTAGTTGGATAGAACGGTTAACAAAGACTCCTTTCAGCACAAATCAAGTTAATACAGCAGTTGAAAGCCAGATTAATTTACCCTCGCTAACTCCTAGCAGTTTAACAAATCCGGCATTAGCAACTTTAGCCAATCAAAGTGACTTCACTGTTTTTCCTGTTGGTGTAATGGTGGGTAAACGAAATGTTCTTCGTAGTGTTTTAATACGGGGAAAAGAAAACGGTTCGGAAGCAGTTAATTTTGAAGATTGGCTGGTTCCTTTCGATACAGTGATTGATGCTCTAAAGCTAGATGTGAAAAGTTTACCCGATGGTCAACTTGAAGCACGTTCACCTGGTCTGGTAACGCGGATTAATCCTAAAACGCTGCAAACAGATTCAGAGTTGGGGTTGGTTTTTTCAATTCGCGATATTCAAAGGTTGTTTGGTGTAACAGCAAAATTTGATATCGAAGAGTATGCTATTGCACTTGATTTACCTTGGTTAAACAGAGGTGGTAGCACTATTGGACAAAATGAAGCTCCGATTATTTTTGATGGTTTACCTCTTCTTAGACCTGGAAGTTTTAATATTGCTGCTGTTGAACAGAGGGTAAACGCTATTGGTGGAAGTCTAAATGAAACTAACTACCGAGGTGATTTGCAAGCGGTTGGTACAGCATTTGGTGGTTCGTGGTTTCTTCGTACTGACCAACCGACTTTAGGTGACAATCAAACTTGGAGAATATCAGAAGCGCAGTTTTTACGCCAAACGAATCAAAACGATTATTTCTTAGGTTCGCATCCGACTTTTTGGCAAAGTCAAAATAGTGGTAATTTTTGGGGTTTTACATTAATTCAACGTCAAGGATTTGCACCTCCCCAACGCTTTAATGCAGGTTTTTCTGACCCGCGTCAGCGCTTACAGTCTGCTCAAATTGGACGGACGGTTACTGGTCGCGCGGAACCAGGTACTTTGGTGCGGTTAGTTGAAGGATTTGATGAACGGATTATTGGTGAGGTATTTGTTGACTCTTCTGGAACTTACCGCTTTGAAAATATCAAGAACCAAAATCAAAGCTTTGATAGTACTTATCGAGTCCTGCTTTACCCTGAAGGGCGCCTAACTGCACAACCAGAAATTCGTGAGGCAACATTTTCCACTGTCCCAGGACAAATACCAGCAGGCGCCTCAGCGTGGGTTGCTTCTGGTGGATGGCGCCGACGCTTCGACCAAAATCAAGGTTTATTTGGTAATTTCGATGATTTTGGTGGTGGTATTGCTGCACGCTTTGGTTTATCAGAAAGCATAACGCTTGGTTTTGGTGGAGTTTACGATGGTTCTTTACGTGGATTAACGGAATTATTCTACCGTCCCGAAAACTTTCCTCTTGAAGTGGCTGTTTCTGCCCTGACGGGAGAAAAATCAGATGTCATTGCTGATGTTCGCTTTGAACCATCTCGAACATTCACTGCAACATTTACTAGTGATTTTCTTTCTCGTCGTTTTAATCTTAATTGGAATTTATTCCGAGGTTTCAGTCTTTTTGGTACTGCTGACAGTCGTAACGCGACATCAGGAGGAATGCAGTTTAATTTTAGTGGCAGAGACTACTCAACTTTTGCGCGCGTTAGTTTAGATACAGAAAATCGCTTGCGTTGGAATTGGTTGCAAAGACTAGGAAAAATGGAACTCAACCAACGCGGTAACGAAATTGGTACTTTCTCGGAACTTACTTACAACTTCTCACGCAGCAGCATCACTGGACACGCACTACTCCTCAACTACGAAACCCGCAGCCAAAACCGTAATAACAACTTACTTACCCTTGGTTGGCGTTACCGTTCTGACCAACGAGCAAATGATGGAAACTACCAATGGGAAGCCCAATTAGGTTACGGTATTGGGTCTCAAGGTAATGGTCTTGTCGCTTCGCTTGGAACTACAGTACTACCAGGAATTATGCTACGCGCGCGCTATCAAGGTATCTCACTAACATCCGATGATGCTAGCTTTAGCGTAGATTTGGTATCAAGTTTGAATCTACAGCGAGGCATTACCCCTGGTGACAGACGTACCAACTACTTACGTACTCAAGGTGGAATCATGATTCAGCCTTTTTACGATAGTAATAACAACGGTAAACGCGATGCAAACGAAAAATTTTATACTGAAAACTCAGAGACAATGCTCATCGTTAATAACCGACCAGTCAAAGCACTAAGACCGGAAGCAGGAAACGACCGCATCAATATTCGTCTTAACCCTGGAACTTATCGTCTTGACCTTGACCCGGCTGGTTATCCTCCCGACTGGCAAGCGTCAAATGATGCTTTTGCTGTTAATGTAGTGGCAGGAAGTTATACCCCAATTATGGTACCGCTCGTTCGCGCCTACAGTCGTACCGGAGTACTTACCGACGCACAAGGAAATGCAATGGCAGGCGCCAGAGTTGAAGCAGTTGAACCAAAATCAGGCAAACGTCGCTTTTCAGTAACTAACAGCGCAGGTGTGTATTATCTAGAAGGGTTGCAACAAGGTGAATACGAATTGCAAATTAACGGTAAATCAGTTGGTGACTTGAAATTAGAAGGCGCCTCTGAAGCTTTTCAAGAGTTGAATTTGAAACAACCATAGAAGAAATCAAAAATATTTTTACCAGGACTTACGCATGAAAACCTAGAAACCTGGTTTCTTCGTTGATAGCATGTAATAAAAATGACGATTTTCCGTAGAAACCAGGTTTCTTTGCGTAAGTCCTATTTACTTAAGCTGTGTCAGCAAAAGCAGAAACACGTAACATTGAAATAGAACTTTAGGCGTGTCATACAATGGATTCTAAAACTGAGATTAACGCTATTGACAAACAATTAGAAACCTTGACTTGAAAGCAGTTACTAGATGTAAAAATGATTTTATTTTTCAGTATGATTTTATTCTATTGTTAAGTATTTATATATTAATAAACATGAGAAATAAATGTTTATTTTATACTTCGACTTGATTGTTATGTTTTTAATGCGGGTTGTAGGCGCCGAGGAACAGTGTAATCTTTTGTGATACTTGGTGATATTTTGTTGGGTTTCCCTACCCTACCCTTCGGGAAAACTACCCTGCGGGAAAACTACGTTTACGTTAACGGGATATCCTACCAGTAAAGGGAAAACTCCGTTTACGGATAACCGGACACTACGTGAATGTAAAGCCTCCACCCAACCCACATAGTATCCAGTTAAAAAAGTTGCACATTGAGGGGCAACTTTTATGATGCTACAACTATGCTGGAATCATGTGCTACAGTCTCAGCTTGGTTGTAATAGATTCACAGTGGACATTAGCATTTATTCAGATTAAGGTCATAAAAAATACTAGTAATTTATGGAATCTACTGTGACTCAGTGGGAGAAACCGCGCGTAAATCCGGAGTTACTTAAGGATTTACACGTTACTGCTCATCATCAAAACTGGCGCCTTCTTACATTCATAGTTTTATATGTCACAACTGCTTATAGTGCTTTTGCGGTAGCTCAAACAATTTTAAATCCTTGGGGATACTTGATTTGCTTGCCGTTTTATCTAGTTGCGGCAGCTTCACTACATGGAATTAGTTTATTCACCCATGAGGGAGTGCATGGAATTCTTCATGGTAATTCAGTATGGAATCGTATACTAAGTATTATTTGTGCTTTACCTGTTGGACAAAATTACTCAGCATATAAAGTCTTACATCTTAAACATCATAAACATTTGGGCTTAAAAGGCGACCCTGACCATTATAGTAATTACACGTCTTGGACTTGGTTACAATTTTTGATGTACTGGGGGCGCCTAATTATTGGTTATCCAGTGTATTTAGTCGCAATTCCAGTTTTAGGGTTTCGTCAAGGTGATATTCAAGATAAGGTTTGGATTGTTATTGAAGTTGCTTTATTAGGAATCATTACTACAGCATTAATTATGGCGCCAATCAACACCAACTTGATAATACATAGTTGGTTGATACCAATGGTGTTTATTAATACGATGGTGAATATTCGCGGAATGAGTCAGCACACGCTATTAGAGCATGAGTTTGATACGATTCACGGTACACGGACTATTCTTACAAACAGAGTCACACGCTTCTTCATGTGTAACGAAAATTACCATCTCGAACACCATTTGTATCCTGGTGTGCCTTGGTACAATTTACCACGTTTACATCATGAACTCAAAGATGAACTAATATCCAAAGGCGCCCCGTTTATTCCTTCGTATTTTGCATTTGTACGTGATTTTGCTGTTGCTAGCTTAGAAAAATCACCTGCTGGTACCGTTGCTATTAAATAATTATTATCTAAATATATGCAGGCATTTATATCAAAGCCAGTATTTGCAATTACCAAAACACCAGAATTATCCTGGGAAGAGCTAATTGAATTACCAACATTAGAAGCTGCCATAACGCAAGTTGCTTTCGTATACGATTTTAGTAAGCATCCTTACTTTATTTGGATGAATGAGGAAGCTACAACACGCGATACTTTTCTTGAGAGTCAACTACCTTTTCGTTTTGCAGTTGAGTCATTTTCCCAAGCATTAGCAGCAGTTCTTGCACGTGTACAGTTTCTGGAAGCGCGACTGCCTCTTTTCGCAAATATTGCTGAGGAACATGGTTATGGCAATCTTTTACGTTCCCATAAATTTACTTTTCGTGAATATTTACAAGCTTTGGGAGCTTCTGAAGTTGAATTAAATACACCTTGCACTACTCCTGTATTAGCTTTTAATCAATCGATTTTAACTTATTGCCTGACTCAAAGTCCTGAAGCAGGCGCCGCGATGCTGTGTATAATCGAATATTTATATGTAGGTATTAGCACTTCGATTGCTAGTACTCTACAACAACGGCTCTGGACAATCCCTGGTAGTCAGTCGCATTACACTACTCACGAAAAACTTGATACCGAACACGCTAGAGATTTAATGAATATGGCAACCCCAGCTTGGAACACAATGGTATCGCGTTCTCAAGTTGCCCAAGCCCTTGTCCTCGGCGCCTACTATTTTTGGAGTTTGTATAATGATTTGCGCCCCACCCTCTGATATTTCATTTTCCCAAGTTCGTGAAGACCTTACAATTGAACTACAGGTTATCAACCAATTAACCCAAACGCAAAATCATCCATTGCGAGTACTAATAATTGCGTCAGGAGGATGTACAGTACTAAGTTTATTGTCATGTCCAGATGTAGAACATATTGATGCCGTTGATTTAAATCCTGCACAGCTTCATTTAGTTGAATTACGACGACAAGCATTATTACATTTACAACTCGAAGAACAACTAGATTTAATCGGCGCCACTAAAATAACTCAAGCCGAACGAGTTAATCTGTATTATCAAATCGCATCTCAACTGCCAATCTCAACTCGAAATCACTGGGATGCACGAATTGAACAAATTGCTTTTGGTGTAAACCAAGTGGGCAAATTCGAGCAACTGTTTCGCGAATTATCTGCGAGCTTTACTGCATCAGGTCTTAACCCATTACGCAATCCAGATACCGTAACTTCTCATCCACTATGGCAGCAAATTTTTGAAACTGTCTTTGAACGTAATAAGCTAGCGCGCATTTTTGGTGATGCTGCCGTTAATTACTCTATGGATAGAAGTTTTGGCACACATTTTGCCGATGTTTTTGCCAAAGCTTTACATAAATACACAATGGCAAATTACTTTCTAACTCAAGTTTGGAGTGGTTCTTATTCCTATGGAGTTAATGGTGTACCACTTTACTTGCAACCAGATACCCAAATTTCAATTCGAGAACTTGGAACCTCAAGATTACACCTACATCAAGGCGCCTTTGCTGAAAAAATGCTCGAACTAGTAACAAGCCAACCTTACGATTTGATTCAATTTTCTAATATTTCTGACTGGATGCCCCCTAATGATTTAGATGAAATGCTTCAAAATGCCGTACATTGCTTAAAACCTGGTGGTGCATTAATTGGACGGCGCCTTAATGGCGACCATCATCTTGCTTCAGTCATGGCTAAACATATTTATATAGATAAACAACTTAATCACAAACTTTTAGAGTCTGACCGTTCGTTCTTCTATCGTGAAGTAGTTGTAGGGTGGGTACAAAAAATATGAAATTCCACCGTATTGCTACCGCAGAGCGCGAGATGTTTCAAGAAGGAATTGTTAGCATTGAAACAATTGCCAAATATCCTCTAGGAAAAGATTTCTTTCAAATAGACCACGGTCTAGATTACTTTGCTTTTTTTGACCGTCTTGGCAAAGTTAATTACTACGTAATGCACGAGGATAATATAGTTGGGGCTGTTGGTGCTGGTATACTACGTAAAATTCCATACCAGCAAGGAGAGGCGCCGATGAGTGCATGGTACCTTTGTGATTTAAAAGTTCACCCTAATTACCAGCGTCGTAATTTATCTTTACGAATTCTAAGTCATGCCGTAGTTGATGGGATTCGTGAATGCAGCTGTGGTTATGCGATTTCAATGAATCCTGGAGATGGTAGTCCTAACCGTTGGGTAAAAGTTATTGAAAAATACTCCAGAATTAAATTTACCACATCTACCCAATTAGGTATTTATAGTTTGGATGCAGCAACAATGAGTTATATTGCTCCATTGATTATCAAACACAGGGGCGATATTTCTTATATGAGTCTAAAAGGCATTAAAGACTTACGTTTGCAAAGCACAGGAAATATTTTGCCACTCGTTCACGTCCAGTGGGGAGCAAATGTTGAGAAAGGCACAGCAGAAGTTATACCAGGGTATACTCATATGTTTTGTGTACCTAGTGATGATGAACTTGCACAGGCATTAGGATGTTTTGATATATATCCAGGCGCCAGTGCAAGTGTTGTGAGTCATGGAATGAATAATAGTGATTGGCGTTTTATTGTAACTAGTGACATATAGGCACTAATTACTTGACAGATACTTCAGGATTCCGCTGAATGTAGCTTTGAACTGACTGTGCCGAAGGAAAACCACTAGTTGCAGTTTGTACAGATGGCTGAGTTGTTGTTATAACCTCATACTTCATAGAAGATATGGGGGTTATAAGCGGCTTTGTTGCAGGTCGTCGGACAGTTACGACAGGTTCTGGGGTTGGAACTGGTAAAGTTTCTATAGTTTGTTTGATTTTTGGTTTTGCTATCTCGGATGTTACATGCTCTCCTTCTAGAAACGATGAGAGCGAAGATAGCATTGGACTCGAAGGCGCCACTTTAAGTTCGCTGATTTGAGCATCTTTATTAGATATTTCCGTTTTAAGCTCAGATACTCGCTTCTCTAACTTAGATGACTCTTTCGCAAAGTGGCTCCAAGCTAACATTGATGCAGTTGTCACTGTTACCCCTATGGTTAGTAAAGCTCCTAGCTGGGGCGAAATAATATCTTTGAGTCTACCATCAAAGACTTGTCGGTTTTCAAGTTGAACTTGCACTGGTTTGGAACCTTGCGTAAATAATAGGGCACCAAAACCAGTCAACAATGTACCTGAAATTACAACGGTTGGCAATAAAATTTTTTTGAGCATATCGAAAATCTACTGGTATCGAGTTTACATGATTGAAATTGTTATTTCTAAAACTGCACCCTAACTGAACAGCCATTCAACACCTCTGTAGTCACTATGTACTGAACTACGGAAGCTAGGGAAGTAAATTTTGCTAACTTACTCATTTCAAATTAATTTCTTATTAAACCATTGTTTGTATAAATTTGATGAATTTTATGAATCCTTTGTAAATTGTTTACATAGTTGCTGTTAGTGATACCAGTAAATACTTATTTCCGTTTGTAATAAGTTACCAATACATGACTCTATATACGCAAGTTTTCTAATCCAGGCATGGTATATAAAATAACTACCAAATAGTAAGTAACCGACTTATACATACGCTTAAACATTGATATGGCAAACAAATCACGAATCCTATATCATATATGCCACTAATATTCCTGTATACAAAGGTATATTTTTTATCAAGTTTTTATCACTGAACCGTGTTTGGCGCCGAAGTATATAAAAGTTATAAAAGTTATTAGCGCAAAAAATAATAATTATAGTAGTAATTTTGTATGTAAACCCAACTTCGTTTGAGAAGTTGGGTTTGCAGGGGTGGGGAATCAGTTGTCTTTATCCAGACGACAATAAACTGCCTGTTCACGCATCAACAGTTGGTACCCCACTAATTCGCGCCGCAAAGTGGCAAAATCAGGATGATAACGCTTAATTATTTCATTAACATTACGTTCAGGATATTTTACTCCCACTTCAAATTTTTCTACTAACCATTTGAGAACCACCAAGCGTTTTTTTCGACTTGCAGGAATTTCTTTCAGATGTTGTACAGCTTCAGGGTTTTGAAAATCTCCTTCTATATAAGTTTTTAGTACTTTGTTTTCCCATGCTTGTGTACTAACACCTTCAACCAAAGAAGCCATTTTCTCTGGTGTAAAAATTTCTTTACTCAAGTTTTGTAATGCCTCACTATCTAACTGATATAAATGAGCATTTCCTTCTGGGCGCATACTAACCAAATGTAACTCTTTTAATTTAGCTAAATGGTGAGATACTGTTGGCTCTTTAAGTTGCAGTAGTGCTGCCAATTCCTCCACACTACATTCTTGCGAAGCCAAAATACCTACAATTTTTAATCTGCTTTCATCGGCTAACGCTTTAAAAAAGCGCAGCAAAATTTTAAATTGCTCATTTTTCATACTTTGCTATAATTGATTCGATACTCATCTAATTAGAGATGAATCTAACTATTGTGCTGCCCTCCTTTCACACAGCATTCATTTGTGCCTGTTTGATTTTTTGCAGTCAATTTTTCATTCTCTAGTCTTTTGCCAAGGAAAATTTACTTTCTTAAGTAGTTCTTTACATTTGTATATGTAAAACTTGTCAAAAGCTACAAAATATGACGCTTCGGTAGAGGAGAATGTGAAGCTAAATATAAGTATTTTCTAATTACACCATTAGAAAATTAAAACTAAACAAATAATTGAGTCGCCAAATCAATAGAAAAATCTATCTCAAGTTAGGTGTTAAGGCATCAGCCATGCAATGATTAGAGAAACTATATTCATGTGCATCAAAATAGAATTTGTCATGAGGCGCCCATAAGAAACCCGGTTTCTTTACTGTACGGGACGGACAATTGCAGGAGTTGTGGGTTTAGTGGGTTGGAAAGCTGCTGTGAGCGCATCATCTAAAGTTGGCGCCATCACAATGCGGTCTTGATAGGCAACAACAACTCTAACTAAAGTTGGAACGCTGTTTTGTTCGGCTTCGAGATAAATCGGTTCGACGTAAAGTAGAGATTGTTCTATAGGAATTATAAGTAAATTGCCTTGAATAACCCGTGACCCCTCACGATTCCATAAAGTAATCTGCTGGGAAATAACGGGGTCTTGATTGATTAATGCGTCGATTTGTTCTTGTCCATAAACAAGCTGCTGTTTGGGAAATTTATATAAAAGTAATTTGCCGTACTCGTTGCCATCCGAGCGTGCAGCTAACCAAGCGATTAAATTTGGACGTTGAGTAGGGGTAAATGGAAGCAATAAAATAAATTCTTCGCTTTGAGCAGTTGGTAGTTTGGTAATTAAATAGTAAGGTTCAACTTTGCGAGGTTTTGTACCATAAATCTCGTTAGGTATTTGCCATAAGTCCTCGCGGTTATAGAAAACCTGCGGGTCGGTCATGTGGTAAGTCAGTAAACGTTCGGTTTGAACGTTGAATAAGTCTACTGGGTAGCGTAAATGGCTTGCAAGTTGTTTGGGAATAGCGTCAAGAGGTTTAAACAAGCTTGGAAAGATTTTAGTAAGTGTTGTAATAATTGGGTCGCTTTTATCAGCTACGTAGAAATTTACACTTCCGTTGTAGGTATCAACTATAACTTTGACAGAGTTACGGATATAGTTAAATTGATGTTTACCTGGGTCAGAGTATGGATAGCTGTTGCTTGTAGTGTAAGCATCGATAATCCAGTAAAGATGAATTTTCTCGTTCGTAACAGTAGTGGCGCCACCATCAGCTGCAACTAGGTAGGAATCGCTATCGTAGTGTAAGAATGGGGCAATTTCCTGTACCCGCTGCATAATATTGCGGCGAAATAGTAATTTTGTTTGCGGTGTGAAATTACGAGTAAGGAGCATTTGCCAATCTTTAAGATACTGGGCAAATATTAGTCGGCGCCAAAGTTGATTAAGAAGTATTCCTCCACGTCCATTGTAGGCATTATAAATATTATCGTTACCACTTGAATAATCCAACTCTTTGGTCTTAGTGCCCGTCATCACATAATTATTAGTGATTTCACCGTAATAAATACGTGGTTTCCCAATCGGTATACTAACTCGAATGTTTTCATCTGATAACTGTAAAGAACCTTGTCGGTTTCCTGACTCAACACCAATATCTTTAACATAGTACTCTGGTAAACCACCAGGACCCACGGTATTTACAGGACTAAGAGTAAAACCATAGCCATGTGTATAAATTAGATGTTGATTTATCCAAGTTTTTGCTTGTTCGGGTAGTGCATTTGAATCTAATTCGCGTCCAGCAATAATTGTTTGTTGCTTTTCACCTTTTAATTTTTCTTCTGCTCTTAGCGTGTAACGGTCAATATCGGCGCTATAAAATTTGTAGTAAGGTCGTATTTGCTGTAATTGACGATTTGCTTCTAATAAAGGATTACTATCCCACAGTCTAATATTACGAATTGTTAAGTAATTTTCTTTTAAGTCAGCAGCACTTAACTTACCTTGTGGATCAAAAGTTTGTTCTTCAATATCATCTAAGTTAAATGCTTGTCGCGTTAAGGCAATGGTTCGTTCGATGTAAGGACGTTCTTTCACTAACTCATTTGGTTGAACTAACAAGCGTTGTGCAATTATTGGTATAAATTCCCCACTTAAGATTGCAATTACAGCAAATACACTGACCGTATAAACTATATGAGGTGGGATTGGCGTAATTATTTTATTCGTGAAAGACAGATGTATGAAGTGGTTTTGTCTTTTGAGTCTTTGTAAAACTTGGTACAACAGCAAAGCAATTATAAATAAATATACTCCAATCAAAAAAGCTGACCAAGTCAATATAGTGTAGGTTGGTAGTTTAATATTAACGTCTGTGTAGCTGGCGCCGAAGTTGACTTGATGTTTCTCAAAAAGCAGCGAGTAGCGCAATAACCAGTACCGTAACGCGACTCCAAACATAAGTAAAGAGGCTAAAACATTAAGATGCAAGCGTTGTGGTAAAGAAAAACCAGGAAAACGACCCTCACTTAAACTCGATGCCGAACGTAGGTAAATAAGTGATACTGCGCTAATATTATATAAAAATATTCCTAATAAGTAGGATTCTAAAAGTTGCCAAATAGGCAATGAAAAAATATAAGTACTAATATCTTTAAGAAAAAGTGGTTCGTTTGAATTAAAACGGGTTAAGTGAAAAAACTCTAAAAACCTATCCCAGTTCGCCAGGAATAGAAAAGCTAAAAATAAGCTTTGAAGTAATCCTAAAACAGTCAATGAAGGATAGTGAAAAATTAGAACAAGTAGAGTTATTGCAGCAACTAAAGAGACTTGTAGGGAAGATACTGAAAGTTTTGCTAACTTAAAGGTAGGAAAAAATACTAGAATTTCCTTTGGTATTTCCCAGTTTGGCTGCCAAATTTTAAGGATTTGAATTCCAGTGAAAGTACATGTAATTGCAATACAAAGACTTAAACAAATTACTACAGGCAAAAGAAAGCGTAATTTAAGCGTTGACGTTTTTTGGTTATTAATTTGCTTTTCTTTATACCTGATGCGTTTGGCGATGATTAAATTAAAAATCAAAAAAGTTGCCGCAATAAAAAATCCAGCACACCACAATAATAATTGTGTGTTGAAGCGTAACCAAAAAACTTCTGAATATCCGACTTCGCGAAACCATAATATATCTGCTGACAAGTGTGATATCAAGTCAAAACATATCCAGACACTTGCCAGCAGTATTATATAGAGATAAGGACGCTTCCACAATCGGCGAAACATGCTTTAAAAGTTAGGAGTTATGAGTTATGAGTATAGGAACGCAACGAAATCAGGTCTATACAAGTTGTAAGCTAAAAGTAATAGCCTTATTTTATAACCAAACTCTTAACTTATTAACCTTATTAACTGCTAACTCCTAACTTCTAACTCTTAACTAAATTGTTCTTCAACATCAAGGTTAAAAAGCATTTGCAGTGTTTGCATACATTTTCGGCGTGCTTCAACATCTTGTTGGGCGCGTAACTGTACCATTGGGTCATGTAAAATTTTGTTAACGATACCGCGTGTTAAAGCTTCAATAATTTCTTGGTGTTTATCGCCAAATTCTGAACCTAGACGTGATAGAGCTTTTTCTAGTTCTTGTTCACGGATAGATTCAATTTTTGAACGCAAGCAGCTAATTGTGCTAACTGTCTCTAAACTGCGCCACCAAATATCAAAAGCTTCAGATTCTTGTTCTAGTAAACCTTCGGCTTCTTGTGCCATTTTACGACGACTTTCTTGGTTTTGCGCCACGACTGCTTTTAAATCATCAACGTTAAATGCTTGAACATATGTGAGTTCGTTAACATCGACATGGACGTTACGTGGAACTGATATATCAAATAGCATCAAACGACGATTTGGTTCTAAGACCATTTCTAACTTGGCACGGTCGAGTATTGGTTCGGTAGCTGACGTGCTTGTAAATACCATATCGCTCTCTGCAATTACTGACATCATATCGGCGAGTAGGTGAGTTTTAATAGGTTGTCCTGGGAACTGTTGTGCTAACTCAGTTGCCCGTGCCATCGAACGATTAACAATAGAAATTTCTGCAACACCTTTAGCTACTAAGTGTTGTACAAGTAACTTTGACATTTTTCCGGCGCCAAGAATAGCGACACGGCACATACTAAGGTCTTCGGCTTTGATATGGGCCAATTCGACTGCTGCCGAACTAATAGAAACGGCGCCAGTACCAATAGACGTTTCAGAGCGTACCCGTTTGCCGGCTGAAATTGAATGTTTAAATAATCGATTCAAAATTGTTTTTATACCATCATATTGCTGCCCAAGTTTATAACTATTTTTAACTTGTGCAAGAATTTGACCTTCACCAAGAACTAAGCTGTCTAACCCACCAGCAACACGCATCAAGTGCATAACAGCATCTTCATGGAGCAGCATAAACAAGTGAGGACGTAAGACTGTCATGGGTAACTTGCTATGTTCGCTAAGAAACTGAACAACTTCGCGAATACCGAGTTCGGTTTCACTCGCTGTAATATAAATTTCCAGACGGTTACAGGTACTGAGAATAGCAACTTCTTCAACATGAGGGTAATTAAGAAGTTGGGCGATAGCGCTTTCAACCTGTGGTTCTGGAATACTTAATTTTTCCCGGACTTCAACGGTCGCGGTTTTATGGCTTAAGCCTACTACTGCTATATTCATCTGCTAAATCGTAATTTGTAACAATGTTTTGTAAGAGAGGTCAGGAGTCAGGAGTCCTGATTACGCTTCTCCTGACTCCTGACGTTTTAGTGCAGTTGAATTGTCTGTGGGTTATCAAACATGTGGATGGTATCGACAAAGCGAGCCGTTTTCGACTGGCTGGAAATTACTAAGCTTTGAGTTCTAGCACCACCGTGGAAGAAGCGAACACCTTCCATTAAGACTCCAGGAGTAATACCGCAAGCGGCAAACAATACGTTTTGACCCGAAGCCAACTCGTTAGTATCGTAAACTCTGTCAGCATCAGTGATACCCATCTCATTGAGTCGGGCAAGGTTGCCTTCTCTGCTTTCGCCAATTAAACCAGTTTGAACAACTTCTGGGTCATAAATTAACTGTCCTTGGAAGTGTCCACCTAGGCAACGCATTGCAGCAGCGGAAATTACACCTTCAGGCGCCGCACCAATACCCATAAGCGCGTGGATGTTCGTTCCAGCGAAACCGCAGGAAATAGCAGCAGAAACGTCACCATCGCTGATGAGTCGAACTCTGGCGCCAGCTGTACGAATTTCCTGGATTAATTCTTTGTGACGCGGACGGTCCATAACAACCACTACTAATTCCTCGACCGAACGGTTCAAACATTCAGATAGGATTTTAAGGTTTTGGGTGGCAGACTTATTGATATCTACATGACCTTTTGCTTGAGGAGGTGCAGCCAACTTCTTCATATAAAAGTCAGGAGCAGCAAACAAACCGCCTTTTTCTGAGATTGCCAATACAGCCATCGAGCCATTTTGACCATAGGCAACAAGGTTAGTACCTTCACATGGGTCAACGGCGATGTCAATCTCAACTAGTTCATCAGGGTTACAGAAATCTTTTGCATCTGCACGAGTACAAATACCGACTTCCTCACCGATATAAAGCATCGGCGCCTCGTCGCGTTCTCCTTCCCCAATTACAATGCGTCCACGCATGTAAATTTTGTTCATACGTTCACGCATTGCTTCTACTGCTACTTGGTCAGCAGTATTCTTTTCACCCTTACCCATCCAGCGTGAGGAAGCGATAGCCGCTTGCTCAACTACTTCGATAATCTCTAACCCAAGAGTATTTTCCACAGAGTCTGCCCTCTCAATTGCTTGAATTCGCGGTGTTTGCAACAGCCGTTTCCAAGTCTACCAAAGGGCGGATACTACAATAAACTAGTCTTTGCCCTGACTTGATTAATTTTTACTGCTTTTCTTCGCTTAACAAACAACGTTTACGTCAAAAAACATTTGTTCTATCATTTATCATTGTAGTTATTTTTACCTTACACTTACAAGCTTTTTCCAAGTTTCCTTGTTTTTACATTATAGAAATCTCTATGATTAGAGAATCTAAGATAATTATTTTTTATTATTTTACAAGCATTAAAGCTTTATAAGCATTTTAACTTATAATTAAATGTAGGCGTTTCGGCACCATTAATTTCAATTGTAATTTTTAAACTTAGGACGTAAGTGTTTATACTGTTGTTATGCAAAATTTGATAAATTCACTTCTTGGGCGCCATCCTGAAAAAATAAAAGCAAATGTTGAAATTTACACCTGGCAAACCTGTCCTTATTGTATACGCGCCAAAATGCTGCTGTGGTGGAAAGGAGTGGAATTTACGGAGTATAAAATAGACGGTTCGGAAGAAAAACGCGCATTAATGGCAGAACGAGCAAATGGGCGCCGGAGTGTCCCGCAAATTTTTGTAAACAATCAACACATCGGCGGATGTGATGATATGTATAAGCTAGATACTCAAGGTCAACTCGACCAGCTATTAAGTCAAGAGGCAATAGCGGGATAATTTTTGGTTTGTCATACTGAGGAACGTTAACGCAGTTTTCCCGCAGGGTAGCATCTTAATATGTCATGCTGAGGAACGTTAACGCAGTTTTCTCGCAGGGTAGCATCTTAAAAATTCTGACGTGATATCACAATTAAGGAAAAATAGAAGATAAATCGAGAGAAGAAGACGCTAGTGGCAAGTCAACTGATTGGTTTGCCAGGAAAATGCGTTTAAAACGATAACCAAAATTACCTTGGGAATCTTGGTAAGGTTCGCTGTATGCTTCTAATTGATTTGCAACGACATTGAATATCCAATAATGAGGTATTCCAGCTTCAGCATACAAAGGCATTTTTACATCACGGTCATAATCCAAAGATGAATCAGCTATTTCAACCACTAGAAATACGTCTTCTGGTGTAGGGTGTGCGGATAAGTAATGATCTGGTGCTAAACGGGCAATAGCAAAATCAGGTTCAGGCTCGCTAGAGTCAGGTAGAGTAATAGGGTCTTGGCATCGTAACTCAGCTTTACTAGCAACTAATGGCGCCAATTCTCGAATTAAATTACTACAACAAACTGTATGTGGTTTTCCTTTTGCTGCCATCCGTACTAGTTCCCCACGAATAAGTTCGACACGTTCGTCTTCATGAAAAAAGCCAATTTCGATTAAATGATGATATTCATCCAGAGTAAAGCGCCGCGTTACTACATTACTTAACATAATTTTTTACAAAAATAAGGTTTATACTTATATTCTATTCTGACAAACTATGAGAGCAAAAATCGCACTATCATTTCCACTCAGCCTTATCCCAACTGGTAGTATCACAATCATCAAGTAAAATGTCATCTTTTTGATCAGCCATTTGAGTAAAAGCTTCATTCCAGCCAACGCGCGCTTCGGACACCGGATTAATACTTAAATGGTTGCCACGCGAACTAGACAATAGCGTTAATAATTCAGATTTTGATAAAATTGACATATGGTGGAGCTAATACTCTTAAGTTTTTCCATTTGATTAATTACAAAAGTTTCTCTATTTTCTAAAATATCTATTGCATAAATAGAATTAGGAGGTAGTAAATACCAAGCTGCTGGAATAGCTTCGAGTAGCCACCAATCAAATAATTTACGTCTTCCTTGTGAGCCAGGAAACATTGCATAGCCTTCTAGACAATCATCTACAATTTCTATCAAAGCTTCTAATGACTCATTAAAATCAAGTGTTTTAATTGCATTACTATAAACATCCAGAGCTTCCTGCCAAATTTGAAAGCTTGTTAATTTACTACCGTAAAAATTATAATTTTTTTTGATATCTCCGATTATACTATCACTTTCATCTTGATAATTAAAGTTAATAGACTCAGTAGATTCTTGGTTTAAATTTAATATATTTTCAGAAATTTTTAATATCCATAAATTTATCCGCTTAATTGTCTTTTCATGAATTGAACAACTTGGTTGATAATACTTGACAGTTGGCTCTACTACTAAAGCTAGTATTAATGCCATCCAGACATAACGAAGGTGAGTTAAGGTTTGATTATTATCTTTATATATTTCCAGAATTTCATCTATGGCATGTGAGAGTGAAGTTATTTTCTCTGTTTCTGGTTCGTAAAGCTCTTCATAGTGTTGGCACCAGACTTTTTTGATTACACGTTGGAAGGAGTCAGGCATATTGTATAAAAATTGTTTTTTTTCAAAACTGCTCAATTCCAAAGTCATAAGCTTAATTTGAACCTCTATATCTTTAGAATTCAGGTGGGAATGGGTAGTCCCAAAAAACTTGTATAGTTATTTGCGGAAACTTATTCTCGAACTGCCGCAAAACGGTACTACAACTTTCACACGGTTGAAACTCTGTATAAAGGTAAAGTTTACCCTCTACTTGAAGATGGTAAAACATCTCTAAAGTATTAGCAATTTCTGATATCACCTTATACTCGGCATCGGTATCCATAACTCGTTGTGTTCGAGAGTCAATAGCGGGTTCAAACTGTCCTCCTGCTGATTTTGGCTTCGGTATTTTGGGAATAGGACTTTTGTTACCACCCTTGGATGTCGCACCAGCACAAAATGATACATCTCCCTCAATTTATAATTCAGCAATTGCAACGTTGCTTTTGCCAACTGGCTTTCCTGGGTATCGTTCCCGAATTAAGGCGGCGCCAGTTCTTAAATCATCTATCCTCAAAATTCAGTCTCAAGAAGGATAACTTTCTTGGTTTAGTACAATATTCGCTTCAATGTAGCAAAATTTTGCTTTTAGCCTAATAAATTTAAATTCCTTAACATATTTGTGAGCCAGTACTGTTAGATGGAAAAACTAGATATGATAGAAAAGTCACAATTCTTAATGAATGTTATCAATGCTGATTTCCCCCTCTGGTTTGTCCAAGGTCAAAGACTCAGTTAAGGAAAAGATTTTCTTCGGCAACGAACCAAGTGCTGAGTTAATCGCGATTTTAACTGTCTACTTTGTCCAAGGTATCTTGGGGTTGGCGCGCCTTGCCGTCAGCTTCTTTCTCAAAGATGAACTGCGGCTTAGTCCGGCGCAGGTTTCAGCACTTATGGGTATTGTTGCCTTACCTTGGATAATCAAACCTTTATTTGGCTTTCTTTCTGATGGTTTACCGATATTTGGCTATCGGCGCCGTCCATACCTAATACTTTCGGGGTTAGTAGGGGCAATGTCTTGGGTGTGGTTAGCAACAATTGTTCACACTCAAATAGCGGCTACTGCTGCCATAGCACTTGGTTCACTCTCGGTTGCTGTTAGTGATGTAATCGTTGACTCGCTAGTTGTAGAGCGTGCGCGCGGTGAGTCACAAGCAGATGCAGGTTCGTTACAATCTTTGTGTTGGGGCGCCTCAGCAGTGGGAGGATTAGTCACCGCTTACTTTAGTGGAATGCTTTTACAACATTTGACAACGCGCACGATTTTTTGGATTACCGCTTCATTCCCGCTTATTGTTTCTTGTGTAGCATGGTTAATTGCTGAATCTCCTGTTAGCAAAGAAAGCATAAAAAACCAGCCAGAGGACGATATAATTGATGTCAAGCATCAATTTATACTATTGCGTAAGGCACTTACGCAGAAAAGAATCTGGCTACCTACAGTATTTATATTTCTTTGGCAAGGTACACCATCAGCAGATTCTGCATTTTTCTTCTTTACTACTAACGAACTTCACTTTGAACCCGAATTTTTAGGGAGAGTGCGTTTAGTTACAAGTCTTGCATCGTTAGTAGGTGTATGGATATTTCAGCGCTACTTAAAAACCGTTCCTTTCCGCGTCATCTTTGGTTGGACTATTGTTTTATCAACGATGCTTGGGATGACAATGTTACTGCTGGTAACTCATGCCAACCGTGCGTTGGGCATTGATGACCACTGGTTTAGTTTGGGTGATAGTTTAGTGCTAACAGTAATGGGGCAAATAGCTTACATGCCATTGTTGGTACTTGCAGCAAGGTTATGTCCTCCTGGTATAGAAGCTACTTTCTTTGCATTATTAATGTCTGTAAATAACTTAGCAGGATTACTCTCTTATGAATTCGGTGCCGTGTTAATGCACGCGATGGGAATCACAGAAAGTAATTTTGATAACTTACCATTACTAGTATTGATTACTAATTTAAGTACTCTGCTACCGTTACCCTTTTTAAATTGGCTACCTGCGGCAGAAAGTCAAAGCGTTGGGGTGGCGCCGTCTACACCTGAAGTAGTAAGAGCGGGTTAACCAAGATATACAACACAACCCAAGGCTCTGTAAGGGCGGGTTAACCGAGATATACAATACAAACCCAAGGCTTTGTAAACCCGCCCCCACGAAATCTTATAAAAACTAAAATTACTCACATGCAAGGTTTTCAACTTTACGAACACGCAACAACAATACCAGAACCATCCTACCTCCGTGACGATTGGCAAGGAGGATATCAATCACTCAAAGAAGAGAATGATTACTGGATAGATAATATAGAAGGAGAAATTCCTCACTCACTACAGGGAACATTATTTAAAAACGGCCCCGGTTTATTTGAAGTCAACGGGCAAAGAATCCACCACCCCTTCGATGGTGATGGAATGATAAGTAGAATCACTTTCAAAGACGGACGCGCGCATTACAGTAACCGTTTTGTGCGTACCGAAGGATATGTAAAAGAACAAAAAGCGGGCAAGCTTCTTTATCGGGGAGTTTTTGGAACACAAAAACCCGGTGGATGGCTAGCAAATATATTTGACTTCAAGCTAAAAAACATTGCCAACACAAATGTAATTTACTGGGGTGGTAAATTACTCGCACTATGGGAAGCAGCAGAACCACACCTTCTTGACCCAGCAACTTTAGAAACATTAGGAAGAGAATACTTCAACGGTGTTCTATCAGAAGGTGAAGCTTTTGCCGCACATCCACACTTTGACCCAAGTTGTGCAATGGACGGTGGCGCCCCATGTATGGTAAATTTCTCCATCAAACCGGGACTTTCCACCACAATTACAGTATTTGAGCTAGACACCACAGGCAAAATCATCAGAAAACACGCGCATAGCGTACCAGGCTTCTGCTTTATTCACGATTTTGCCATTACAGAAAACTATTGTATATTCTTTCAAAACCCCGTTGCATTTAATCCAATACCCTTTGCTTTAGGAATGCGGGGTGCAGGTGAATGCATTAAATTTGAACCAAATCAACCAACGCGCGCTATCATCATTTCTCGCGACCCCAAAAAAAGGGAGATGCAAACTTTAGAAATTCAATCGGGTTTTGTATTCCACCACTCAAATGCATTTGAACAAGGTGATGAAATCATAGTTGACTCAATATGCTATGAATCATTACCTGAAGTAGAACCCGAAAGTGATTTTCGTCAAGTTGACTTTGATGCGCTCAAACCGGGTCAACTATGGCGTTTCCACCTCAACTTAAAAACCAACACTGTAAACCGTGAAGTCATCGAACCTCGTTGCTGCGAATTTCCTAGCTTGCATCCAGACAAAATAGGGCGCCCATACAGATATGTATATATGGGCGCCGCACATGGACAAACAGGAAACGCACCACTACAAGCATTTGTCAAAGTTGACTTAGAAACAGGAGAAAAACAACTTTGGAGTGCGGCGCCACGCGGTTTTGCTGGTGAACCAGTATTTGTTCCACGTCCAAACGCTGAAAGTGAAGATGATGGTTGGGTATTAGGGTTAATATACGACTCAGAAAACCACCGTTCAGATATAGTGATTTTAGACGCGAAAGACTTGAGTCTTGGCACCGTTGCCAAACTACATCTCAAACATCATGTTCCATATGGTTTACATGGCAACTTTGTAAACTCAGTCTTTATTTAATCTTGTGGAGCAGGCATCCCTGCCTGCCTCTATATAAATAAAGAAATAAATGCCTCTATGATAAATAAAGAAGTTGATGTTATAAAGCAGCTATTGTCAGTCTGGAATATTACTAAAGTCGCAATCGGTGAATATGAAAAAGAAGATGAGGATTTAGCCATGCTGGTATCAGAAGAATATAAAAAATAGGAAGAAGGATGTAGAGACGTTACATGTAACGTCTCTACAGGTACATTTTTAATACAAACTAATTTGTACATAATATATGGCAATTTACGCGGCAGATGCAATTACGTTTGACGGCGCCAATGGTCATCGTTACTGGTTTGACGACCCTTTTACTTTTACTGGTATTGCCGAATTTGATAAGAAATTAAGCGGGTTCCCGGTAGCGATGTTTTTACCTGAACACCGAGCAAGGGAAGAAACACCCTTAGTAATTGGGTTACAAGGAATGTCGGCGCCTTATGGATGAAATGCTTTTATTGTTCCAAGACTAACTTCTATGGGTATTGCAGTGGCTGACTGGCAACCTTATGTTAAATAACTATATATACAATAAATAAAATATAAAGAAATGAATAAAAAACACAGATATGTTGTATCATTTGTATCTGTGTTTGCTCATATATGTATCTCTGGTTTTTTGATTGTATAGTTTCCTGGCTCGGCTTATCAAATCCAAAATTTGAAAACTGTAACGAATTTTACACAAAATCAATATTTGCTCATAAAAGCGCGATAATAGAGAGATATATATAGACATTCGCCACAATAAAAGGGTTAGGGGAATATATGATATCAACGTCTCTGTTGCCCGTTGAAACGCCCACTCCGGCACACATTTGCCCGTTCGACCAAGCTTGTAGCTACCTCGATGCCGCAGCAAAAGAGTTAAAGCTTGACCAAGGTATTTTAGAAATACTCAGCAATCCGCGTAAAGTTATAACTGTATCGATTCCTATCAAACTAGATAATGGTGATATTAGAGTTTTTGCAGGACATCGTGTACAGCATTCGGATATTTTGGGACCTTACAAAGGTGGTATTCGTTATCATCCGGCAGTAACTTTACGGGAAGTTTCGGCTTTAGCAATGTTAATGACTTGGAAATGCGCTTTACTGGGAATACCTTATGGTGGCGCCAAGGGTGGTATTGCTATTGACCCGAAAAAATTTAGTGTCAATGAACTCGAACGTATTACGCGACGTTTTATTAGTGAGTTAGTTAAAGATATTGGTCCTAGTGTAGATATACCTGCTCCTGATATGGGAACTTCCGCGCGGGAAATGGCGTGGATGATGGATACTTACTCGGTAAACGTTGGTCATGCTGTACCTGGTATTGTTACAGGGAAACCGCTTTCTATTGGTGGTTCGCTAGGTAGAGAAATGGCAACTGGACGCGGTGTAATGATTGTTGTTCGTGAAGCTTTAAAAGATTTGGGTAAATCTTTATTAGGCGCTAAAGTTGTAATTCAAGGTTTTGGCAATGTTGGTGGCGCCGCAGCAGAGTTGTTACATTTAGAAGGCGCCAAAGTTGTTGCGGTTTCTACAGGTGCAGGAGGAATATATTCAGAAATAGGTTTAGATATTCCTGCGGTCAAAGCTTATGCTAAGAATAATAAAAGAAGTTTAGTAGGTTATCCGCAAGCGGTATCTGTAAGCAATGCTGAATTATTGACTTTGCCATGCGATGTATTAATACCCGCAGCGTTAGAAAACCAAATTACTGAAGATAATGTTAACCAAGTTCAAGCGAAGATTATTGCCGAAGCAGCAAATGCACCTGTGACGCTAGAAGCGAATAAATATGCCGAAGCGCGCGGTGTTACAGTACTTCCAGATATTTTAGCAAATGCTGGGGGAGTAGTTGTTAGCTATTTGGAATGGGTACAAGGTTTATCTTATTTATTTTGGGATGAAGAACGAGTTAATCGCGAAATGGAAGAGTTAATGGTGCGGGCATATCAGCAAGTTACACAACAAGCAAAAAGGCGCCAGATTCCTTTACGGTTAGCAGCGTATACTTTGGGTGTTGGTAGAGTTGCACGCGCGCTAAGTGATAGAGGTTTGTATCCGTAACGTACATTTGTATGGTGGGCAATGCCCACCTTACCACAGAGTCACAGAGAGCGCAGAGGAGGGGTTAAAATTTTAACCAGTCTGCTATTTCATCTATTAGCCAGTGACGTTCTACTGTTGATAAAGGAGTGGTGGTAAATTTTTGACCTTTGATTAATTCAATAGTTATACCCATAGGCGCCAAGGCTGCTTTTGTCTGCTCTTTATAAAGTTTTTGAATTAATGCTGTTTTAGCACGCTTTCGCCAGTAGTATATTCCGAATAATTTCCATTTAATTTCAAAGTTTTCACGGTCAAAGTATAATTCTGTATTACCAAAAGGTGGTAATATAATTATTGGTATTATTGTTATAATAAATGATGGAATAATAAATATGTAAAACCAAAATGCATAAGTATTACCATTTATCATAAAATTAATAAATTGAATAATTTGCCATAGAAAAGGTATACATAAGCCAATTAAATAGAATGACCGTAATGATTTCGCTCCACGTTTTGGTAATTCTATTTCAAGTTGACTAGCTGATTTTTTAATTTTAATTTTACTACCTGTTGGTTTGTTAGTCGTAATGGGAGGGCTAAGAGTTTGTTTATTTTTGAATGCAGCAATTGCTTCTTTTGCAGTACTAATTCTATCGGCAATATTAGGTTCGGTGAGTTTTCCAACCCAATTAATTAATCCCAAATTAACGCTCACAAAATTGGCAAATTCTATCCGCGAGTTTCGAGAAGGCAAATTAGCAGGCGCCGTTCCTGTCAGTAGATGAATTAACGTGGCGCCTAATGCGTATAAATCTGATGCAGGTTCTGCACGTCCGGCAAATTGCTCTATTGGTACGTAACCGTAAGTTCCCACTACAGTAAAAGTTACACCTTCTGTAACAGCTTTATCTTGTACGGCGCCGAAGTCAACTAGGTACACTCGGTCATCTTCTCCTAAAATTAAATTACTCGGTTTTATATCCCTATGTAAAACAGGTGGTGTCAGTTCGTGTAAGTAAACTAATATAGTTAATATTTCAATTGCAATTTTTTCTACTTGTGATTCGGAAAAATGCTTTCCTTGGTCGAGTAGCTCTTGTAAAGAGGCGCCGGGAATATAACTTTGTACTAACACAAACCAAGAAAATTTAGAACCTGGTAAATTTTCAATAGTAAAATAATCTTTATATTTTGGAATACGCGGATGTTCCAGATTTTTTAAAACAGCAGCTTCCCGTTCAAATAATTTATGCTCATCCCAGTGCATTTGTGGACTGAGAGCTAAAAGTTTGAGTACAACTTGTTCTGTAGAATCTAATAATGTTGCCAACCAAGTCTGACGACTAGTATCTTGTCCTAATTTTTTTTGTAACCTATAACGATTATCAATCACTTGTCCTGGTTCTAACATTCTACCCCCTATACAACCCTTATTAAATTCCTAACCAATCTCTAATTTCTGAAGCTAGGTAACGACTTTCCTCTTGACTTAAACCCTGTCTAAGCCTACCAATATAATACTCATCTACCCCCAAAGATAAAATAACTTCATACATTTGCTTATGATTTTGATTTTTACTACTAATTTGAGAACTATATACTTTATTAATATCTAAAACATTACCGCGCTGCTTTTTAACAGTGATGCCAAATAGTTTCCATTGAATTTCAAAGTTTTGATTATCAAAATAAATATTACTTTCAATCTCGTTAGGTAATATCCACCAAGCTGCTAATAAAATACTCATTACTAGCCAGATAATAACCCAAAATAAGATAGAAATATTTTCAATACTGAAAGTAATATTAGATGTAACATATTTCCAGAACAATACCCAAAGAGGTAGTCCAATTCCTCCAAGTATTAATCCAATAGCTTTTTCATCTATACTAGGGATATAAATTGCTAATTTATCTGATGATTTCCTTACCGATATAGGACTATAAGGAACATCTTTGTACGCACTAGTTATTGCCGACTGGTTTATTTGGAGTGCTTCTAATGCTGCTGAGGCTGTTTGAAAACGGTTCTCTAAGTTAGGTTCGGTAAGAAGCTGTAACCACCTTACAAATCCTGGGTTGAGTTTGGTAAGATGAGCAAATTGCATTTTTGAGTCAAACTGTGGTAAATCGGCTGGTGAAATGCCTGTTGCTAAATGTATCAAAGTTGCTCCCAGTGCGTAGAGGTCGGATGCAGGTGTCGCGCGTCCACCAAACTGTTCTAACGGAGCATATCCATAAGTACCAACGACGGTAAAAGTGGCGCCTTCTGTGGCAGCACGGTCTTGAACGGCGCCAAAGTCAACTAAGTATATTTGATTTTGAATTTTTGATTCATCGAACAATAAATTGCTAGGTTTGATATCGCGATGCAATACAGGGGGACTTAGTGTGTGAAGATAAATCAGGATTTTTAGGACAGCAACGGCTATTTTCCTAACTTCAGTCTCGCTAAAAGTCTTACCCGAAGCAAGTAATTCCTTAAGAGACTTAGCTGCTATGTATTCCTGAACTAAAGCAAAAGAGACAATATCGCGCTCAAGCACAAAGTCATCGTAATATTGAGGAATACGAGGATGGTCTAATTGTCGTAGTACCTTTGCTTCGCGTTCAAACAGTCGCACATTCTCCCACTGCAACTGGTCACTAGTTATCAGCAGTTTAACAACAACTTGCTCATGATTCACCAAATCTTGTGCTAACCAAGCTTGACGACTCGCACTTTCACCTAGCACATGAAGAAGTTGATACCGCTCTACCAATATTTCTTGCGCTTTTAGCATTGCACTCCGTTAGCTAAGGTCTACATACCCTATAATATTTTTTATTTCTTTAACTTCACTTTAGTTTATCCAAAATCCGGAAATTTACTTTTAAAATTATGGTAAGAAAACAATTTCCAGGCTTAAAAACACAAGTTTACGAACATCCATCCGACCGTAAAGCACTTGTGTCATTAGAACGCACCCCTGTATTACCCACATTATTGAAAAAAGTAAACGAATTTGGTATTGACAAATTACTGCATATGCAAGTCATGGGTGGTGACTTCAATGTCACACCTCGTAATTTCCCTGACCTTTATAATGCTTTTATAGAAACCTGTAATGTTTTGGACGTTACACCAATACCAGAACTTTACGTCTTTCGTGGAACTGGACATATTCAAGCTTATGCCATAGGGGTAGAAAAGCCAGTAGTTGGCATTAACTTAGAAGGGATGGAATGGCTTAACCATGATGAGTTAATGTTTCTATTTGGACACGAATTAGCTCTGATTAAAGGAAAATATTTGGCATATCAGCAAATGGCTAAAGTTATGCCCGTAATTAAAAATATAATAGGCGCCACAACGCTTGGTATGGGTGGCATAGCAGCAAACGGTTTAGAAATTGCATTATATAATTGGATGATAATGTCAGAATTTACCGCCGACCGCGCGGGTTTATTGGCTTGTCAAGATAAAGACGTTGCTATTAAAACTTTAATGAAAATGGGTGGTTTACCATCTGACTATTTAAATGAAGATACAATCAATGATTTTGTGACACAAGCTCGTGCTTTTGAATTAGACAAACTAGATAATCTAAGCAAATTTGCCAAAACTTTTAGCTTTATGGAATATACTTTTCCTTGGGCTGTAATGAGAGCATCTGAACTATTAAAATGGGTTGACTCAGGCGCCTATGAAAGTTTGCTTCAAGGAAAAGAGCCTGTTGCTACACCGCAAGTAGAAGTTTTGGTAAATGAAAATGATGAATGGGATTTTATGACAGACTGGGATGAAAGTAATTAATTTTATAGCAGTCTTAAATTATTCGTAAAATTGCGTTCTCGTAGAGACTGTATTAACCCGATCTCTACACGGATATAATTTTTTACAAATTCTACACGGATTTGTATTTATATCTCACAAATACTAATGTAAAACTGATAGAATATAGAAAAATAAAGAAATATCATTATGACATTGAAACATTTAGCAATTGTGAAAGACGGTAAAATAGAATTACTTGAGCCTGTATCTATTCCTGAAGGAACAAAAGTTTTTGTTATACCTATGTCTTTGGAAAGCGATATTGAAGAAAGAGAAAGTTGGGGAAATTGGCCACTTCAAAATTTAAATTAATGCCATGGGAAAGATGAAACTGAATATAGTTTAGAGTTGATTAAAGAGCATAATCCTGATTATGAAAGAAGGTAATATTATTTTAGCATCTATTCCACAAGCGAACGGAGAAATCAGAAATCGTCCTGTACTTATTTTAAGACAAATGCCAAAATTTTAGGACTTTTTAGTATGTAGTATTAGCACACAATTAAAACAGTATACCTCTAATTTTGATGAAATAATTTCACCTGGTGATGATGATTTCCAAGCCAGTGGGTTAGTTCGCGAGTCTGTTATTAGATTAACTTTTTTAACAGTTCTCTACCGGAACATGATAAGTAGGTCAATTGGCCCAATTGCATCAGAAAGGCACCAACGATTATTATATAATCTGAGTCAATATTTAGTTGAAGAGACAAAATAATATATGTAGGATGGGCACTGCCCACCTTACAAGTTATAAAAGTTTATTTACCTGAACAAACCTTTAATCTTTCCCTTATTTGAGGTTGAGTACTCAGATAATCTTTTAACCATTCGCACCCGCGCGTTAAAAGTCTATCTAACTCATCAAGGCGCCAAATTAACACGTCAGGAAATTGAGCGGAAATTTGGGCAAGAATATATTTACCATCAGGGCTAAAATTGACTAACGATACAAATTGAGAGAAATATTTATACTCTGCCAGTAGTCTACCTGATATATCCCAGATACGAATTTTATCGTTTGACACTGTGACAATGCGCTCACCGTCTGGGCTAAATTTGCCATAAGAAACTGTATCTGGATGCGGTATTTCAATTATTTGTTCACCTGAAGTATTCCAAATAATAATTTTATTATCTGGGGAAGCCGTAATAAATCGTGTTCCATCTAGGCTAAAACTAGCGTTATAAATCTTTTTATTTGCTTTGAATTCTGATAATTTTTGACCAGAGGTGTTCCAAATGCTTGCTGTTTCTCCTTCTGTTGTAACTATACGCTCACCATCTGCACTAAAGCTGGCGCCGAAATAACTATTTTTACTTGCTTTAAATTCTATGATTTTTTTACCTGAAATATCCCACAAACTAGAATAGTTATTGCCGTTAGAATTATACATAGCCATAATATATTTACTATTAGGACTCCAAGTAATACCTCTGCCTTGGAATGTAGCGATTAATTTACCCGACTCCGACCAAATTTTAGTTTGCATATTAACATCGCTGCTTGTTGTGGTTAGAATATACTTGCCATCTGGACTAAAAGCAGCATGTAATAATCCATCGTCATTTCCAGAAAGCAATAATAACTGTTTTCCGGAAGTATCCCAAACGCGCGCGGTTTTATCATTTGATGCTGTGATGATACGTTTTCCATTTGGGCTAAAACTAGCGCTAGCAACAACATCGGAATGTCCTATAAATTTTGCTAACTGCTTACCATATCTATCCCAAATTAAAACAGACCTCGTAGTTGGAGTAGCGATATATTTACTATCTGGACTCCAACTTACCCCCGTCATTATATCTTGTGACTTGAGGATTGCTGTTGCTGGCATTCTATCGGATAAATCCCAAAGACGAACGGTTCTATCTTCTCCAAAAGTAACGATATATTTTCCATCTGGACTCCAACGAGGACTTCTCTGACTTCCGGATATTGTGGTAATTAAATCACCAGATAAGTGCCATGCTTTGAAAGCTTTATCTCTAATATCCCACACTTTTATAGCGTTATCGATTGTAAAAATTCGTTTACCATCAGGACTAAATTCTGCATCACTATTTAATTCTTTCTGATTTTCTATTTCTCTGATTAGCCTACCTGATAGATCCCAAACGAGAGTTTTCTTATTATTTGATACAAAAATACGTTTACTATCGGGACTAAAACCAGCATCTGCAAACGCCCATTCGCTATTTACTTGAAATTTTCTGATTTGCTTACCTGAAATATCCCAGAGGTATGCATTATCTGAGAGAGTTAAAATATATTTGCCGTCAGGACTCCAATGAGCGCTTCTCACACCTGTTTTGTGTCCAGGTAGTGTTACTAATAGTTTACCTGATGCATCCCAAACGCGCGCTGTTTTATCATTGGAAGCGGTGAGAATATATTTACTATCCGGACTAAAAGTAGCACTATTAACTCTACTTTGATGTTGAAGTTGTAGTAATAAATTACCAGATAAATCCCAGACATGTACGGTTTTGTGATTAATGGTACTGCCTATATAATTTTTACCATCAGTCGTGCTTTCTACAGATTCTTCATCAGTTGTAATTACACGTTTCCCATCCGGACTAAAACTGGCGCCTGTTATGCTTCCTTGATGTTTAAATATGGCTAATTGTTTACCCCCACGATTCCAGAGACGAACTGTTCTGTCATTCCATGAAGTAGTGATAATATGCTTATCATCCGGGCTAAACTTAGCATCATAAGCACCTCCTTGATGACCCTTTAGTTCAGTTATTAGCTTACCCGATAAATCCCAAATGCGAGCAGTATTATCCATAGAAGCGGTAATAATATACTTCCCATCATGGCTCCAGTTTAGACTTGTAAGATACTCTTGATGAGGCATAAATTGCTTGACTTCGCGAATATTATCAGTAATTGTTTGCAATGCTAAAAGTGGACTAGTTGCAGGGTATTTTTCTAGAGGTCTATCTTGTACAAGTCCTTTTAACCTTTGACCTGCATCTATAGCTGTGACTAAAGATTCAATTTGCTTTGTCTCAAACTGTCGTATAGCTGCCACTCCTGCTTGTTCTATTTTTGTGCCTTCTTGAGTTTCTTGTAGTTGTTTACTTGCTCCGGTAAAAGCAATAGTTGCTCCAATTATAGAGCAAATAAAAACTCCGGCGCCAATCCGGATTTGTCGTTTAGCTTGATGTTGTGCTGTTGTTAAAGTATTATTAGCTTGTGCCAAAATGCGACTTTCTTCTTCTTGAAGTGCTAGTGCCGTACTTATTGCTTGCTTTTCTAATTCATGACTAGCAGCTAAAAATTGATAATCTTGTTCAGTTAAGCTTTTATTAGCTGCCCAATTCTTTGCTTCTTCTAGTGCTAACCCTTGAAGTAGTCTAGAATTATCTTGACAGTTTGAAGCAAACCAAGCTGATAATGCTTCTGAATAAGGTCTTAAATTACCTAAAGCTTTTTCTACCCAATGTAAATCAAAGACTGTTGCATAAATACGGTTATAAACTCTTAAATATCCTTCTTGCTCTACAACTAGTCCTGATAGACGTAACTCTATTTGCTCTGGACTATCTACAGCAGCAATTTGTCCTAATTTTAAAATATTTTGATATAAACCAAGCAAGGCGCCTGTATTTTGCTTGCTCATTAATATTCTATCTTTAATTGTCTTTAAATGGGGTGGTTCGTCTTGTGATTCCCAGTTTTCGACAATTTTCTGCTTAACAATATTTTCTATATAAGTATAATTACTATTTTGGGAAGTAACTAACAAGTCACATAATTTCTGTGTCAGAAAGGGTTGTCCCCCAGTCCACGCTAAAACTTCGTGTAAAATATCTTGTGTATCTTCAACTTTTTCTGTTAAACCTTCCGCTAATGGTGAAATTTCATGTATTTTAAAGCCATCAAGTTGAATTGCCCGACCAATATTAAAAGGTGTTCTAACTTTATCTTCTATTAAATCGCTAGGTGTTGCGACTCCAATAATAACAAAAGTCAGGCGATTATATTCAGAATTTAAATTACGCTTCTCATAACAACTTCTAATCCAGGCAAAAAAGTCGTCTCTCTGAAAACTCAAGCTTAAAATACTATCAATCTCATCAATAAAAATAACGATTTTACTTTTAAGAGCTTCTAACAATACTTCTTCGATAAATATATCCAAACGTTGCAGAGGAGATAGTTCACGGTATTCTTTCCACCAGGTTCTAATAAATTCGCTAGGGTTAGCTATTTTAAAATTAGCAACCAATGTATAGACAATACCTGCATACCACTGCTCTGGATTAATATCTTTACCACTACGTCCAGAAACATCTATTGTAGTACAAGCGATTCCTTCAGCTTGCAATCGTTTGATAGTACGAACTTGCAAGCTAGTTTTACCCATTTGTCGGGAATTAAAAATATAACAAAAGTTCCCAACTACCAATTCATTATAAAGGTCAGAGTCTGCCTGTCTCACTACATAACTGGGAGCATCTTCTGTTAAACTCCCACCAACTTTATATGAAAAATTATTGCTCATTTCTACATAGTTTAGTAAATATGCTACTACGTTCATGCTCGCATGGGAATACTTGTAGCTCCGATAATTTAGATGATTATACAAAACATGTGTACTATAAAGGCAGGCGCCACGAGTACTACTGGTTAGCGAAACCAGTAGTACCATTTTTTAATCACCCAAGCTTTTTAAGGGAAGGGTCGTTCATATTTAGCTTTGTTCAGGAATACCAAGTTCTACTGAACGTCTTATACTATGCAACCTTTCTCGAACTTGTTGAACCTGTTTTTGACTCATGCTACTTTCTAAGCGTTTCAAGAACTTTTCCTCAAATTCCAATGCCTTCGTACCAGTCCATATGTATTTACCATCTCCCATTAGCCAGGAATTAAAAGAACCATTAGTCATCTCTCGATTCGCAGCACCAAATTTCTTGAGTTCTTGATGGTAACGAGCATGTTCCGCACGAGCAAACTTTTCTTGTGCTGGCGCCATTTCTACACCTTTAAACCAGTATTTGAATAATTCCTCCGTCATCTTGGCTTCCCAACGACGCATTTCTTCTAATTCCTGCGGTGATTGACTTTGCTGATCGCTTGAATCTGAAGTAGGAGCATACTTATTATTATCAATCAATATTTTTAATTGATTTATTTGACTATCAATAAATATAATTGCTGGATTCTCTGGAGTAAACTGTTTTAAAAGTTGCGCGCGCTCTTTCTCTAAACCTTCCAATTTTTCATATGCAGCATTTGATACCAAGTTTTGTGCTGTTCCTTTATATGGTTGTGGTTGTGCGTTGGCTAGTCGCTTATATAAATCTTTAAGTTGAGCATCAAATTGCTCAATTATTGGATGTTGAGGTTTAAAACGCGCTGACTCTAGAGCTAACTCAACTTCTTTTTTGGCGATTGTTTGTAAAGTTAGACGGGTTGTAAGGTCTGGTGCGGGGAGTGACACACCCATCTGTGACACTTCTTTCCTAATTTCCTGTAATATCTCTTGCTTCTCAGAATCCATATGACCATTTCCGAAAACCCCATTTAGTTGTTGCTGTAAAATTCTGTTAGCAACTTTGTAATCGGCAATAGCGTTTTCTTTATTTCCCAAATCTCTATAAAGTCTAGCCCTTGATAAATACTCATCAACATTAATACTACTATCATTCCCAATTAATTTAGTTAAATCTGAGATTGCTTTCTGCTTTTCGCCTAACTTTTCATAAGCTCTAGCCCTGTTCGAGTAAGCCGCACGACTAAAACCAAACCTACCTGTATTTAGCTTAATTACTTCGGTATAGTCTGCTACTGCTGCTTTATAATTCCCAAGTAGCAGGTAAGTGTTCCCACGCTGATAGTATGGTTCTTCGGCTTTAGGATTGGAACGAATTGCCTGTGTTGCTTTATCAACCCCAGCTTCTAAGTATTTTTGACATTGCTGTTGATAGTTTTCTGTGTCTAGAAAATTTTCTGCTGATTCACAAGCATTCTTGTTATTAGAAGCGAAGATTGGTGTAACCATCGGCACCGAAAAACCCAGCAGTAATAAAGCAGCTAATGTATAAGCGAATGAGGAAAATGTTGGTAATACGAATTTCATGACTATATATATAGTGTCAAATGAGTTTTTGTGTAAGCAGGTTGGTTTGACCTCTGCTAAACTCATTAAACTATGGCGCCAATTGAGTTCACGCAGGAGTATATCGAGTTTGTATCGACTTTGTATTGAGATTAAAACTTTCCAATCATCGGCGCCGTCGAAACCTAAAATGGAATATAAAATCGAATGATTCGCATTTTAATAGTCGAAGACCAAACAATTATCTGTCAGGGAATAAAGCGACTGCTTGACTCACAACCAGATTTAGAAGTTGTTGGAGAAGCAGAAAACGGTCAACAAGCTCTGTCCATTATAGAGAAGTTACACGTAACGTCTCAAAACCATATTGATATTTGTTTGATGGATATACAAATGCCCGTGATCGACGGAGTTTCGGCCACCAAGGTGATACACCAGCGTTATCCTGATGTAAAAGTTTTGGTACTTACGACACCAAATTGAACGACTTTGATACTTGGGTCTTTTAAAACAATACGTAATAATTGGTGTTCTGCCCAGTCTGCATCTGTAACACCAATTTCCCACTTTAATTTTTCTTGTTCCATCTGGGTATTAATCGAAGTTACCCAGCGCTGTTGTGCAATTTCTTCCAACACTTCATCAGCGTATAAATTATCTCATTTCCGCCAGACATTACCTCTTCAATGGCGCCTTGTGCAATTAGTGACCCATAATTGATAATAGCAACGTGGTCACAAATCTTTTGTACATCATCTAAAATATGAGTCTAGAAAAAAATTGTCGTTGAGCGCATGAGTCACAAGTCCTGAATTATTCTTAGGACTTAAGTCCTACTTTCTAGCTAACATTCAACTTTTACCCAGTATAGGCGCCATTTCTTCGTTTGAGAGAAAACAAACTTCTTCAAAACTGGCGCTATAGTACTACTGGTTAAGATAAAAGGTATAATTTGAGATAATATAGAGTAACAAAAATAACTAACTTTTCTTAGTCCTCTTAAAGAGGACTTCTGCCCCACCGCATAGGGGTTTTCAACACGCACAGCGGGTAAGAACGCAACGAATAATTTACAATTACTCATAAGGTTATGAATGTTGCTAATTACTTTAATTCTATACTTTGTGGCGTCACTAACCATTATCATTTTGTCACAACCACTCGTCGGTGCGTGACGCTACTAGGCTTATTGCTTGGAGTGAGATTTTTTCATAGCGTCACGCACCCTACAGACTATTCATCAATACTTAATATTAACTTTAACGGCGCCATTCACACCTAGTGATAAAACAGAGAAATAACCGGGTGTTAACCATATATGGCAACAAATCTTAATAAACAAGCATTATTACTTCTACGTCAAGCCCTTAATGACTCTACCGCAAATTTTCGTCCTGGACAATGGGAAGCTATTGAAAAGCTAGTTAATACAAGAGCGCGTTTACTCGTTGTTCAGCGTACAGGTTGGGGAAAAAGCATAGTTTATTTTATAGCTACTCGTTTGCTGCGAGATAACAGTGCCGGATGTACTCTTTTAATATCACCACTACTCGCTTTGATGCGAAACCAAATAGCCGCAGCGCAACGTATTGGCGTAAAAGCCGCTACAATCAATTCTAGTAATAAACATGATTGGGAAGTTGTAAAAAAACAATTGTTAGCAGGGCAAGTAGATATTTTACTTATTTCTCCTGAAAGACTGGCTAACGATGAATTTAAAGAGCAAATCCTTTTACCAATATCGCAACGAATCGGTTTATTTGTAGTTGATGAAGCTCATTGTATCTCAGATTGGGGGCATGACTTTCGACCTGATTATCGGCGCATTGTCAGAATTTTACAAGCACTTCCCCAAAATATACCTGTTTTAGCTACAACTGCTACAGCTAATAATCGAGTTGTTAATGATATAACTGCTCAAATAGGTTCTAACTTACAAGTATTAACAGGCACTTTAACAAGAGAAAGTTTGCATTTGCAAAATATTCATCTTCCTAGTCCAGCAGAAAGAATGGCATGGTTAGTAGAGCAAGTACCGAACTTACCAGGAAGTGGTATTATATACACGTTAACTGTTAGAGATGCAGAACGAGTTGCAGGTTGGTTAATATCTCAAGGTATCAACGCAAAGGCTTATCATAGTGAATTAGAAAGCGTGCTTCGTGAAGAATTAGAAGAGCAACTTCTCAGAAACGAGATTAAAGCATTAGTTGCAACGACTGCTTTAGGTATGGGTTTTGATAAACCAGATTTAGGATTTGTAATTCATTATCAGCGTCCTGGTTCGGTTGTACACTATTATCAGCAGGTAGGACGAGCAGGTCGAGCAGTCGAAAAAGCTTATGGTATTCTTTTGAGTGGTAATGAGGACGATGATATTAGTAACTATTTTATTAATACAGCTTTTCCTCCCGAAGCTCACACCCAAAGTGTGTTAGACTCTCTCGAACAAGCCGAAAATGGTCTTTCTGTACCACAATTAGAACAAGAACTTAATATTTCGCGTGGACAAATAGATAAAGTTTTAAAGCTATTATCTCTTAATTCCCCGGCGCCAGTCGTTAAGCAAGATTTAAAATGGTATCTTACCTCTGTAAATTATCAGCCAGATACCGCGCGCATTGAGCAATTAACGCAAATTCGGCGCACTGAACAAGCTAGAATGCGGGACTATATGCAAAGCAAACAGTGCTTAATGACTTTTCTCGCAACTGAGTTAGACGAACCAAATCCAACTAATTGCGGCAAATGCGCTGTATGCTTAGATAAACCGTTATTATCGCAAACCTGTTCGCTAGAACTTGTAAATCAAGCAATTCAATATTTACGACGTAGCGACCAAATTATTGAACCCCGTAAAATGTGGATTTCTCAAGCGTTTGCAATTTACGGATTTTCTGGGAAAATTAAGGATGATTTAAAAGTTGAAACAGGAAAAGCGCTGTCTTTATGGGGTGATGCTGGCTGGGGTGAGTTAGTCAAGCATGGTAAATATAAGGATAATTATTTTGATGATGCACTGGTAAATGGCGTTGTAGACATGATTAAACGCTCTTCGTTTCAACCTTATCCAACTTGGGTAACATGTGTTCCCTCATTAAATCATACTCAACTCGTTCCAAATTTTGCTCAACGTTTAGCAGCACGCTTAAATTTACCATTTATGCCAGTTGTGCAAAAAATCCGTCCAACTAAGTTACAAAAAGAAATGAGCAACAGTTTTCAGCAAGCTCGTAATTTAGACGGCGCCTTTACTGTAGATTATTGGGATGGTATAAATGGTTCTGTTTTCTTAGTCGATGACATGGTTGACTCTCGCTGGACTTTCACTGTTATAGGGGCACTTTTACGTAGCGCAGGTAGTAAAGCAGTTTTTCCAGTCGCGTTAGCACTAAATATATTAAGTCAAGGAAATTAATTAAAGATTATGTTCAATCATGTGTTGGCGCCAGACACTCAAGCTATTTTATTGTTATGTGGAAGCTTTGGACAAAATCGTCTTGAGCGACCGCAACCTCTAACTCTAAGCGAATATAACTCTTTGGCAGAATGGTTACGAGAAAACCAAATGCGTCCCGCAGATTTACTGGCGCCAACAACAGAAGAAAATTTACAAACAAATTACAACGGCAAACTTGATATTAACAGGCTGTTAACTTTATTACAGCGAGGCGCCATGTTAAGTTTAGCCGTTGAAAAATGGACGAATCAAGGACTTTGGATACTTGGACGCAGTGATGCAAATTATCCCAAACGTCTCAAAATGCAACTCAAACAATCGGCGCCTGCTATTCTTTATGGAGTTGGCAATGTCGAACTACTATCAATGGGGGGACTAGCAATAGTTGGTTCTCGCGATATTGATGAAGAAGGATTGAATTACACACAAAAAATCGCACAAACCTGCTCTGCCCAAAGTATACAAGTAATTTCAGGTGGCGCCCGTGGAGTAGACCAAGCTGCCATGTTAGGTGCATTAAACGCAGGTGGAACAGCTATTGGTGTACTCGCAGATAGTTTGGTCAAAGCAGCAGTAAATACTAAGTACCGTCCTGATATCAAAGACGGTAGACTTCTGTTAGTTTCGAGCTACGACCCAGAAGCTGGTTTTAATACTGGCAACGCGATGGGACGAAATAAATATATTTATGCTTTAGCAGACTATGCACTTGTAGTAAACTCCACAGTCGGTAAAGGTGGCACTTGGGCAGGTGCAACAGAAGCTTTATCCAAATTCAAAGATATTCCCGTTTTTGTCAGGTTAGATAATACTGCGCCAGAAGGTAATCAAGAATTATATAACAAAGGCGCCAAACCTTTTCCAGCAGAACCTTGGAATTGTTTACACGAACTTTTATCTATTACTCAAGAATCATCTAATACTGAAGACATATACGAAGTCGTACTACCTGTTATCCTTCGTCACTTACAACAACCCAAAGACGCAAAAACCCTTGCTGAATCTCTAAATGTAAGACTACCACAAATGCAAGATTGGTTGAATCGAGCCGAGAAAGAAGGTACAGTCAGCAAAAGCAAGGCGCCTGTCACTTATGTAGTTAGTCAAACCGCAACGCAATTATCACTACTATAAGTAATAATTATTATTCCTAACAGCGTATTATATAAGGTTCGGTTTTCCGTACCTTTTATTTCGGTTATATGTCATGAGTTACAATTCTTAACAAAATGCAGAATATATGTTAATATTTATTAAGTGGCAAATGCGTCAGCGTATATAAAAACTCGAAAATCTATACGAGTTTATTAATAAACAATTTTTATAAGTTTCATTGTATTCAATTATCCAACGTTACTTTAATCACTGTTTTAATTTTTAAATCAGTGATTATTTTGTTGTGTTATGGCTAAATTTTATGAATTATCGTCAGCTAAATTAGGTGTTCACGTGCTAGAAACTACAAAATATTCAAATTTCCAAATTGAACCTCTTCCAGACACAGGAACATTGACATGTAAATCATTGTTAATCCCTGTATCTATAATAATTATTTGGGCAGTGAGCTTAGTTTATTTATTATCTATAGATATACACACACTCAATCCTTTTACTTTTGTAGCTGCGATTTTGTGGCAAACCTTTATTTATACAGGTTTATTTATTACGGCACATGATGCTATGCATGGGTCAGTTTTAACGAGCAACGTTAAAATCAATCACTTTATTGGTTCACTATGCTTAATACTTTACGGTTGTTTATCATATAAAAAATTACTAAAAAAACATCATCAACACCACAAACACCCAGCAAGTGAGTTAGACCCAGACTTTCATGATGGTAAGCGTAAAAACTTTTTCGCTTGGTACTCGTATTTCATGAAGCGCTACTGGAGTTGGCGCCAGATAATTATATTAATGGTCATCTTCAACGTTATTACTCGTACACTTCACATTCCAGAAGAAAACTTGAGATATTTTTGGGTTATTCCTCCCATTTTAAGTTCACTACAATTATTTTACTTTGGTACTTTTGAACCACATCGTGAACCAGCAAACGGTTACAAACAACCGCATCGTTCACATACTATTGGGCGCCCAGCATGGTTATCATTCATTACCTGCTATCACTTCGGCTACCACGAAGAACATCACGAATATCCACAGTATCCTTGGTGGCGCCTGCCCAAAGTTTATCAATATCGACGCACAGTAGCGTAGGTTGGGTGGAGGCTTTGCGTAACCCAACATCACATTCAAATAAAAAAATCAGGAAAATATACGGATACAAGTGTAGCTTTTGTAAGATGCGACATGCGAATTAACTTTGGTTTATGAGTTTTCACACTTGCATCAGCACAGTACGTTGTGAGGTTTTAATTATATTGGGTTGTGACAGTATTAATTTACGCACAACCCTTTTCTACTTCTTGTTGCCTCACCAAAACCCAATTATAATTTCCGGAAGTCAAGACACACTGAGTGTAGTTGAATACTTGACTCTTAATATCTATTTATACTATGCAAACAGATATAAGTAATTTTTATATAACAGAACAAGAATTACAAAAAGCCATCAGTTTGAGTCATGGGGATATATGGGCACATAAAGCATTAAAGACAAAACGTATATCTATTGCATTAATCCCAATTTTATTACTCTCTAGTGGACTTGAAATGGGCTATGCGTACTACCTAATCAAATGGAACCTATTCAGAAAACATCAGCATAGTATTCTTGAAGAAGTAGATAAATATAATGCAAGAATAAAAGCAATAGAAATTCACGAGCAACTCGTAGCTGCTGGAAACACCAATTTAGCATTGAATAATAAAGAAACCATATTCGCTACAATAGAAACAACACGCTCAAATTTAATTACCGCGCTCTTAACCGAAAGAATATTACGTAAAAACCGTGCATTCATCGCTCGCAACAAAGAGCTACTAGCAACAAATTTAGGCGCCGTCCAAACATTACAAGAAAATCTGCAAGCGCAAGAATATTCCCAAATTTTAAACGAAGCATTACAAATAGCCCAACAAATCCAAATAGAAATGAAAGAATTACCGTAGGGGCGGGTTATATTATAACCTTCACATTCATTACTATACATCTAAACCCGCCCCCCTCAACAAAGATAGGAACCGGGCAAGGATGCCCATTCCACAAGAAAATAAAAATGACCCAACAACCACAAACATATCAACAAAGAGTACGCCAAATAATAGAGCTTAGGTGCCAAGCAAACACCAACCCCGAAATCGCCCAAACATTAAACTCATTAGAACAAGGTGACTTTTCCGCACGCATCCTCGCACTTCAATCTTGTTACGGAAGTTACGACGGCGCTCTTATACTACGTACATTAAATGACACCTCACAAGGAGTACGTTCTTTAGCAATGCGCTTAGTTGCTAAAATTGCCGACGACACACAAGTCCAAATAGCTTTAAATACTGCAACATTCAAACAACGCCGTTACATAATCAAAGAACTATTAAAGCGTTATCGTCGTAACTGTATTGATACCTTTCTCAACAATATCACTAACACAGATACACAATTTGGTCGTTTATTACCATATGCTTCCACTGAACTTGTAGAACGTCATATAGAAACAGCTATTGAGCTTTATGGAATAAGTGACTGGCGCCTACTAGCACGCTTACACCCGCAAATAGTTAGTAATTTATTACTAAAACAAGCCTCAGATAAAAGTGACTTTGACCCAAGACTCGCTTCCCAAGTAAATGCTGTTTTACCTACACTTTCAGAACTTTTCCCAGAAACAGCACTTTCTATCTGTCGTGCAGTATATCAAATCATTCCAATATCAAAATTAAACTTACAATCACTTCTAATATATTGCCCTCAAGAAGTTGCCGAGTTAATTCTGAGTTCCGATGATAAAGCTAATATCAACTTTGACAATGTTGCTCACAAACTAGAAACACAGCAACTTATTAGACTCATAACCACACGTAAAAACACCATAAACAGCCAAAATATCTTACCTTTACTGGCGCCAGAGCAGCGAGAAATTGTCTACAACACTTTCGTAGACAGCTGGCGAGATAACAAAGGATGTTTAACACCAAAAATTATCTCATATTTACCTCGTCACATTCGCGAGCAAGAAGCACAGTATCATCTTAATTTACCAGCACTTATAACTCTTCCATTTCAACGTATACCTTATGCAGCTTTCTTACCTTGGTTGGATGCGCGCGCATTTCTTGAAGAGTACATTCGTGACCCAGAACCGGAATTACGTAAACTAGCACTTTCCGCACTTGTTTTTGCAACTCGTTACAATCGTTCTAATACTGTAGAAATTCTCAACATTGTAAAGCAAAGACGTAACGAACAAGACCCAATACGCGGCGCCATGATTACAGCACTTGCAGCTTTGCCTCCAAGTATCTGGCATTTTCACATGAGCGAAGATTTAAGTCAAATTATTGCTGATGCTCTGAACGCTGCTGACTTATCAAATGCTACAGCTACCGCAACCGAACGTTTGGTAATTAATATTTTACCATTTCATCCAGCTTGGTCTGCTCAACAACTAGCGACCTTTGTACAGCAAAGAGGACAAGTTAGTTTTTACAACTTAGGTAATAAGCTATCAAATACTGATGTATCACGAATAGCTCCTTCTCTTCTACCTGTATTACAATCTTGGGAAACGCGCGAACGTGAGAGTAATATTGTAGCTGCTGCACGAAGTTTCGGGCGCCGTTTAAAAGTGTTCGATGGCTTAGTGGAAATATTAGAGCGTATAATAAATGATACGAAAAATAACTATATTGCATCCGAAGCACTAAGTTTAATCGCAGAACATCGACGAGACGGGTTAAACGAACTTATTCCCCAACTATTACAGCAAGACCCAAGTTGGATAACTCAATATATAGTCTACGATTTTGTACATCGGCGCCGACAAGATTTAATCACACCATTTTTAGGACAACAAGCTTACAGCGGTCGCTTCAGTACTGGCAAAACTCGTTTTATATTACCTTTTACAAATGGTTTTTATCGCTGGACTACACAACAGCAAGAAATTTTCCAAAAAACCCTTGAAGAAGTTACTCAAGACGATGACCGCGATATTCCAACCTTACTACGTGTGATTAGGCAACTAGCAGCACTTCCAGCAGTTCAACCAACAAGGTTATTAGAATTAGCAAGTCATAATAATTCTAAACTAGCTGTTCGCGATGCTGCATTATATGCACTTCCACACTTAGATACTCCTCATGGTATTCCAGTGCTTATTGAGGCAATGAATGATGACCGTGCGCGAATTGCTATTTATGCGCTGCGGAGTTTGCTTTTACAAATGCCTACTAACCAAGCATTACAAACCCTACGTGCAGTTCCTTTAAATAAAGTGACTGTAGCAAAGGAAGTAGTACGTTTATTAGGTGAGCTACCTTCAGAAGAAGCATACATTGAATTGCTTAGTTGGAATGAGCGTAATTTACACCGTGACGTGCGCGTTGCCTTCCTACGTGCATTATGGAATCATTTAGAACGTGACGCAACTTGGCCTATACTTAAAGGCGCCGCAACTTCATGCGATACAGCCATAGCAAAGGTTGTTGGGCGCCTTCCCACTGATAAACTGTCACAAAATGCACAAAAAAAGTTTTTAGAATTACTAGTATTACTATTAAATCATCCTGACCCAGTAATACGTTCAGAAATACTGCAACGCTGTTATGATTTAACGATTAGTGACTCTGAAAAAATACTATTCCCGACTCTACAACAACGTATAAATTCATCACTATTTGAAGAATCGTCGCTAGCAATAAATGCAGTCTTGACAACATATAAAAATTCTGCTGACGTAATAGGTGCTACTATTCAAAGCATACTACCCAACCGCCGTAACCTAACAGAAGCAACAAAATGTCTTTCATACATACTAACATGGGAACGGCAACAGACATTACCAACAGCACGTGCTGTTATTGAAATAATGACATCCGACCCATTAACAACTTGTTTGCAAGTGAAACTAGCAGTATGTGCTTTACCTTGGGATGAACTAGCAACATTTTTCCAACAGTTAGCAGTTTCTGAAAAAATGCACCCACAAGCTTTACTTACAGCTTCTAATGAAATAACAATAGCACAGCAAAGAAATGATGCACATGAACTGGTACAATTAGAAGAAATTTTGGCGCCGAGTGAGGATGATAAATTAAGGTATATTGCTCTTACTGCACTAATTACTCAATCTCAAGTTCTAGGTTGGAACTCAGAACGGATTTCTAGATTATACGCTTTTCGTAATGACCCTTCCGCAATGGTTGCTGAAAAAGCACAATTTACATTTTTGCCAGATACAAGCGTGTAAACATGAAAAATATTGAAACATAAATGTGGGCGCCGTTATCGCCTAAATGTAGAGACGCTCACATGTAACGTCTCTACATTTTATGCGTTAGATTGTAACAAAAAATACTTATGCTCAAATTTTGCTGTAATACCATTTCACTAAAATTATGATACATTTGAGAAAAGGTGCATTACTGGTTAAAAACAATGAGTAGGGTTATTAAATTAGAGATAAATGAAACACTTGAAGAACTCCAAGAACTGCTGAGGAAGCA